>Ga0224512_10000497_pt1 | contig 41962 bp, 39 predicted proteins | sample SF_May12_sed_USG_4_FD_169103 | JGI IMG/M metagenome (GOLD analysis project Ga0224512, IMG submission 169103) | Sediment microbial communities from San Francisco Bay, California, United States - SF_May12_sed_USGS_13 | ecosystem: Environmental > Aquatic > Marine > Sediment | place: USA... | reverse complement strand
TGCCAGGGCGCGCCACTCTCCTCAAAAAAACGCGTGTGACGAAACCAGCGACCGTCGGGTCGTTTGATGATGAGGATAAGGTACAATGTCCGCTTATGGCTAATACCGGACATTGGGTTAACAAGCGATTCGACCCTCTCAATCTGGCCAAATCGCCCGAACGGCGGTTTTCGAGTCCCTGAGGCGCGTTCAGGTGATTGGATCGTGTCAGGTGCCGGGCAGTCCTAGAAAACACTCTCAAGAAACTGCACGTTTGCCTTTGGTGCGTGGGACGGCTTGCAGGATGGCGACGGCGGCCTGGAACAAGGGAATGAACTGTTCCTCGCCTGCCTTGGTAGCATCCGCAGCTGACAATGCCCTTCTGTGTCTGCCTTTATAGCAAGACGAGATGAACTCGATTATATATCGTTGAAAAAGGCATCATAAAAAACGGGAGGTTGTCATGTCGAGAAACGATACTCTTATGGTGATTTCAGCGGCGGTGTTGACCCTCGCTGCCTTGCAGCCAAGCGCCGTCCGGGCGGCTGAACCGTTTTACCAGGGCAAGCGCGTCACGCTCTACATCACGAGCGGCACCGGCGGCACGGTCAATCTGATGAACAGACTCGCCACCAGGTATCTGGCGAGCCATCTGCCCGGCCATCCCAACGTCATCGCGAAGAATATGACCGGCGCAGGCGGCCTCGTGGGGATGAACTACGTTTACAACCGAGCGCCCAAGGACGGCACCGCGCTCGGCGGATCACTGATGTCGGTGGCGTTCGCACCGCTTTATTACGGCACAACCGGCCCCGGCAAGAACGTCAAGTTCGATCCGACGAAGTTTGCTTGGATTGCCAGCCCCGTGCGGTTCGTCAATGTCGCGGTGGCGTGGCACACGTCGAAGGTCAAAACGTGGAAGGATCTCTATACGAACGAGTTGATCGTGGGCGCTTCGGGCATCGCCAGCTCCGCGACCGTGGACGCCATCTTCCTCAAGAACCTGCTCGGTTTCAAATACAAGATCATCCTTGGCTATAAGAGCGGCGGCGACACGGACCTCGCCATCTTGCGCGGGGAGATACAAGGCCGGGCCACACCCTGGTCCGCTTTGACAAATCGCCATCCCGATTGGCTCGAGAAGAAGCTGGTTCGAGTCCTCTACCAGCAGGGCCTGGAACACGATCCGACCGTGCCGAAGAGCGTGCCGCTCCTGCTCGACCTGGTTAAGGACCCGCACAAGAAGGAGCTCTTGAAGCTCGCGATGGCCAAGTTCGATATGGGCTACCCGGTCTATGCGCCGCCCGGCGTGCCGAAGGAAAGGGTCGCTACGCTGCGCAAGGCGTTTTGGGACACGTACAAAGACCCAAGATATCTGGCGGATGCCAAGAAGGGACGCTTGCTGGTAGCACCGATCAAGCCCGAGAAACTGACCGAGATCATCAACCAATCCTTCGCGGCTCCGGGGAACCTATCAAGGCCGAGCTCCGCAGATTGGTCGTGCCTCAGGGCAAGCTCGAGCGGGTGAAAAAGAAAAAGAAGAAGAAGGAAAAATGACCTGAGGTGCTGCCCGTCCAAAACGAGCGCGTCTCCGAATGCCGTGTCACGCAGCCATCATGCCGCGGGCTGAAGCCACTCGGCCAGCGCAGCAGGGCGGTTCCTTTTGAAATCGTCTCGGTTGATGAGGTGGCGGTCGAGGTTGACGTCGTTGTAGATCGAAGCGTGAACGGAAGCGAATTTTTTCGGGGTCTTGATCTCCGCTTTTGGCTATAAGCGGAGATCAGGTTAACAAGCCCCAGTCCCGTCCACACCCGGCAAAAGGAAACCGCGGGCTGAGTTCCCCCGGCCCGCGGCTAAACCCGATGGCGCCGGGGCGCCCAGGGGAAACCCCCTACTTCACGACGGCCGAATACCCGCCCGTCATGGTGCCGGCGTCGGCCAGCTTGGGCGGCTCTGAATTGGTGCGGCCCGACATCGGCGCGCCGGCTTCGTGGAAGCCCTGGACCAGCAGCACCTCGGCATCGCCCTCGCCGACATTGTCGAACCAGTAGCGCGCGTTGCGCGGGACGATGATGCCTTCCATCGGACCGCATTCGGCGATCACCTCGTCGCCCGGGCCGTAGAAGCGGATGCGCCCCGAGAGAACCGTGAACATGCCGTCGACCTTGGTGTGGTAATGCAGGTTGTTTTCCCCGCCCTCTTTGATCACCTGGACCTGGGCGCGGACGATATCGGTCTGGCCCAGGCGGACGGACACCTTCTTACGGTCGAAGCCTTCCGGCTTCTTGTAGCTGAACTTGACGAAATTGGCTTCGGCATCCAGGTGGTCCTGTTCGGTGACGCCGTCTCTTTCAGCGGTTGCACTCATGGAAATTCTCCTTTGGCGTTTTCCTCGGCTTGATCTTTAGGGTCAGTATACCAGAGATGGCGGCCTGTCAAAACCGGACCGGAGAGCCTCAGTCTTCCAGGACCGCGCCGTCGATCTCATAGGCGCCGTGGGGGTCGAGGACTTCCAACACCCAGATATCGGGGTCGAAATCCCCCTGGCGCGCGATATAAGCGTCCGCATCGGCCTCCGAGACCGGATCGGGACCCAGCGGACGCATCCAAGCGCGGGCCCCGGTGGGGCCGGTGGTCTGGGACAGGAGATCGGCCCGCCCATCGGGCTTCAACAGCTTGAGCACCACCGCGCCGCCGTCGGCGTCGCCCCGGCGCAGGACCGTCAGGGCGATACCCGCCCGGTCGCAGAGCCGCAGCTGGGCCTTGACCCAGATGCCCGGCTTGAGGCGCGGTTCAAGCACCGGCCGCCGCCTCAAGATGGGCTTGGCCAGGGCCGCAGCCCGCCTCTATAATCGCGCACATCATCAAGGGGAGAATGCCATGATCAACATGAAGGGCCTGACCCATTTCACCATTCCCGTATCCGACCTGCAACGGTCCAAGGATTTCTACGTCAACACGCTCGGCTTCAAGTTCGAGCGCGAAAACCCGCACATGGTGTTCGTGAGTTGCCAGGACGACTATTTTGTTCTGACCAAATCGGAGAACCCGATCGACCCCAACAAGGGCGACAAACACGACATCCACACCGCATTCTACGTCGATCCCGACGAATACGACCGCGCCGCCAAGTTTCTCAAGGACAAGGGCGTGCGCATCATCAAGGACGAGGAACGCCACGGCGACGCGACCTTCACCGGGCGCAGCCTGTATTTTCACGATCCCGACCGCAACGTCCTGGAACTTCACGATTCCGACAAGGACTGAGTGGCGGCGCATCCCCGCGAAGGGGATTTAGAAAAAGGGCGGCCCGGAGGCCGCCCTTTGCATTTCCATCATTGCTCAATATGGCGGACCCCATCCTGAGCAATTGGAGTCCGGATCCTCATACGTCGACAGGCTCGGCATGAGGCGTCACAACAAGAGGGTTCAAAAGAAGGCCGCCCTCAACACAATGCCTCCTCTGAACATAAAGGGCCTCACCCTGAGCCTGTCGAAGGGAGAGGCCCAAACGCACGGTCCAGGCTAATTCAGTCCGTAGAGGCGCGTCGAATTGGGGCCGAGGATCTTGTCGATGCTTGCCGCCGGCACTTCGCCGCTTTCACGCAGAATGCGCAGCGCCTCGATCTCGGCCGAGGTGTCGGTATGGCCGTAATCCGTCCCCACCACCAGGTTGTCGTCGCCCACCCGCTTGATGATGTAAGGGACGTCGTCGGTCACTTCGATGGTGACATAGATGTTGTTGGCGCCGAGCGGATCCGAATCGAGCCGCCGGCCCTTGCGCTTGAGGCGCTTGTCCGCATCGATCAGGGCATGGGGCAGCCAGCTCGCGCTCGCCTCGATGAAGCCCCAGCGCAGGTCCGGGAAGCGCTTGGGCACCTCGAACTCCAAGAGGCCGTGGAAGCTCGACGCCATGGAGCACTTGAAGCGGGCATAGTTGTGGGGCTCGAGGAACTTGTTGTTGGTGACGGAGCCGTTGCCGGCATGGAAGGTGATGGCGAGGTCGAGCTCCTGAGCGTGCTCATAGAGCGGGAAGAAATAGGATTCGAAGGACTGACGGTCGCATTCATAGGGCCGGACGAAGACCGACACCGCACCGTTTTCCTTGCAGAATTCGAGCTCCTCGCGAATCCGGTGCATGGAATTCAGCGGCACCATGCAGGCCCAGTAGAGCCGGTCGGGCGCCTGCTTCCAGATATCGGCGAGCCACTGGTTGTAGGAGTGATAGAGCGCCAGTTCCGCTGCCGCGTCGGGAGCGCAGGGCGACAGGAAGATGGTGGTGTAGAGCACCTGCACATCGATGCCGAGTTGGTCCATGTGATCGATGCGGCGCTTGACGTCGGCCATCTCCCGGGATTCCGCGGGCAGGTCATCGAAATTGACGTTGCTGTCCGACGGCTGGATGTTGGTGCCGAAAGCCCACCACTGCTTGGATACGCCGCCGCGATTGGTCTGGCGTTGGGCGCCGCTGATCTGTTCCAGGATCATCGGCGCATAACCCCTGTCTTCCGCGGCCAGATAGCTCCAGGTCTTGTCGTTTTCGATCACATGGGCATCGGCATCGATGACGGTCATTGTTATCCTCCCGGGCCGCGGCCGGCGTGCCCCTTCGCTTGCGCTTGATTTGCCATCTTAACCGGTGGGGCGGGCCGGGAAAACGGCAAAGACGTGCCAGGGCGCGCGCGGAATTAGTTGCGGATCAGTCGCAATTTTTGCTCCACCTTGGCCGCCAAACTCGATAGTATCCGCCCCGACCCGTTCGGCACCGTGTCACGTTCCCGGTGCTGTCAAATGACGGCAACCCAGCCGGTCGATCGGCCCGCCTCTGCGCCCGGCGGCGGCCCGTCCGGATGGGATATGCCCAATAACCTGAGGATGGTCTGATATCACCGGAAGGACGGTTTGAGGACGCATGGAAGCATTCACGGAAAAGTTCGGAGTGGGACAACCGGTACGCCGGAAGGAGGATCAGCGCCTGTTGATCGGCGGCGGCCGATACACCGACGATTTCAACTTCGAAGGCCAGGCTTACCTCGCCTTCCTGCGCTCGCCCTATGCCCATGGACGCATCAGCGAAATCGATACGGAAGCCGCCAAGGCGGCGCCCGGGGTACTGGGCGTCTTCACCGGCGCGGACATGGCGACCGATGGCGTCGGCCGCGTCGAAACCGACATTCCGCTGACCGCATTGGACGGCACCCCCATTTTCAAGACCCAGCGCCTGGCCCTGCCCACCGACAAGGTGCGCTACGCCGGCGAGCCGGTCGCCGTGGTGGTCGCGGAAACCGCCTATCAGGCGCGGGATGCGATGGAGCTGATCGGTCTCGACGTGGAACAGCTTCCCCCCGTGGTCACCGCCCTGCAAGCCGCGACGGAGGGCGCCGCGGCGGTCCATGACGAAAAGCCCGACAACTGCGCCCTGCACTGGGAGAACGACACTCCCGACGCCTACGAAGCCGTCGCCGCCAAGGCGCACAAGATCGTCACCATCGAGCTCACCAACAACCGGGTGGTGCCGGTGCCGATGGAGCCCAAATGCTGCACCGCGGAGATCAACCAGGAAACCGGACGCATGACGATCTATGCCCCGTTCCAAGGCGGACGCCGGGTCCAGGGCGCCGTCGCCGACCTGCTGTTCGGCGGCGACGGGGACAAGGTGCGCCAGATTTCCGACAACACGGGCGGCGGGTTCGGCACCCGGTCGAAGATCTATCCCGAGATCATCGCCATCTGCTACGCGGCCAAGAAGCTCCGCCGCACGGTGAAGTGGCTGGGCGACCGCTCGGAAACCATGGTGTCCGACCTGCATGGCCGGGACCAGGTGAATTCGGCAGCGCTGGCGTTTGATGAAAACGGGAAAATTCTCGGCTACCGCCTTGAAACATACGTAAATATCGGGGCCTGGGTCACGGAGAACGGGGCGCGCCTCGCGATCGACGGCGGCGGCCGCATCCTGGGCGGTTGCTACGACATACCGGTGCTCTATTACTCATGCCGGAACATGATGACCAACACGGTCTCCACCGATACCTATCGCGGCGCCGGCCGGCCCGAGGCCAATTACATCGTCGAGCGTCTGATGGAAAAGGCCGCCAAGGAGTTCGGCATCGATTCGCGGGAACTGCGGCGGCGCAATTTCATCACCGATTTCCCTTACACCACGCAGATGGGCATGAAGGTCGACTGCGGCGATTTTGCCGCCTGCATGGACATGGCCCTCAAGGACGCAGACTGGGAGAATTTCGCGGCCCGGCGCGCCGATTCCGAGGCCCGCGGCAAGTTGCGCGGCATCGGCCTCGCTTCCTTCGTGGAAGGTGCCGGCGGGCGACCCGAGGAAATCATGCGCGTGCGTTTCGAGGAAGACGGCTCGGTCAATATCTATTGCGGCACCTATTCCCACGGCCAGGGTCACGCCACGGTCTATTCCCAGATCCTCAGCGACAAGCTGGGAGTCCCCTTTGAATCGATCAACCTGATCCAGGGCGACACCGATACCGCGCCCGAGGGCGCATCCGGCACCTACGGATCGAGGTCCTCGCAGATGGGCGGGGTCGCGATCATCCGGGCCAGCGACATCATCATCGAAAAGGGCAAGAAGATCGCCGCGCACCTGCTGCAGGCGGAAGCCGACGACGTCACCTTCGAAGACGGCGACTTCAAGGCCAAGGTGGGCTCCGTCACCATGCAGGAGGTGGCGCGCGCCGCCTACGACCCGGCCCGGCTGCCCGACGGGCTGGAACCCGGTCTGGACGAGACCTATCACTACACGCGGGACGGCGGCCGCGACGATCAGAGCTACCCCAACGGCTGCCACATCTGCGAGGTGGAGGTCGATCCGGATACCGGAGACATCGAACTTCTCGCCTACTCCGCGGCCGACGATTGCGGCACCGTTTTGAACCCGCTGATCGTCCACGGACAGGTCCATGGTGGCGTCGCCCAAGGGATCGGCCAGGCCCTGACCGAACATTTGGTCTATGACGAGGAGACCGGCCAGCTTCTGACCGGTTCCTTCATGGATTACGGCATGCCCCGGGCGAAGCACCTTTCAGATATCAAAGCGGCGTTCAATCCGATCCCGTCCACCAATAACGAACTGGGGGTCAAAGGCGCAGGCGAGGCGGGCTGCTGCGGCGCGCCGCCGGCTTTCGTCAACGCGGTCCTGAATGCCCTCGAACCGCTGGGCGTGAAACACCTGGACATGCCGCTGACGCCCAATAATATTTGGCATGCCATTCATAATACCGAAAGCGAAGGAGCATCCGCCTAATGGATATGACCGGCGAACAGAGGATCGCGGCCCCCAAACAGGTGGTTTGGGAAGCCCTGAACGATGTCGAGGCCCTGAAAGCCTCGATTCCGGGCTGCGAAGAGGTGGAAAAGAAATCCGACACCGAATTCTCCGCCAAGGTGCGTCTTGCCATCGGGCCGGTCAAGGCCCGGTTTACCGGCGAGGTGACGCTGAGCGACATCGACGCGCCGAATGGCTATACCCTGAGCGGACAGGGGGTCGGCGGCGTCGCCGGTTTCGGCAAAGGCGAGGCCAAGGTGACGCTGGCCGAGGACGGCGAGGAAACCGTGATCAGCTATACCGCCCACGCCACCGTGGGCGGCAAGCTGGCCCAAATCGGCCAGCGGCTGATCGATTCGACGGCCAAGAAGCTGGCCGGGCAGTTCTTCTCGAATTTCTCGGACTATCTGGACGAAAGGGGCGCAAGCGGAAAGAGCGGCGCGTAATCGCGCCAGCCGCGGCTGTGGCCCGCGTCTTTTTTGAGGTATCATTGGGGTGGCATCGATCATCCTTTGGTTTGACACTCATTGAGGTATGATCGTGCCCAACGGGATTAGACCTGGGGTGGCGCGCAAGAAGGAGGGAGATCTTGTCCATTAAAGTCAGCATGAACGTGAACGGGAAACCGGTTTCCGCGGATGTCGAGCCGCGCACGCTTCTCGTCCAATACCTGAGAGAGCATCTTGGACTGACCGGCACCCATGTCGGTTGCGACACGTCCCAATGCGGATGCTGCAACGTCCATCTCAACGGCGAGGCCGTCAAGTCCTGCACCGTCTTCGCCATCCAATGCGAAGGCCAGGACGTGACCACCATCGAAGGACTGGCCGCGGAAGACGGAACCCTGCATCCCATGCAGCAGGCTTTCTGGGAACATCATGGCCTGCAATGCGGGTTCTGCACCCCCGGCATGGTGATGGTGGCCTGCGACATCGCCCGGCGCCTGCCCGATGCCGACGAAAAGACCATCCGACACGAACTGGAAGGCAATATCTGCCGCTGCACGGGCTATCAACATATCGTTGAGGCCGTCGAAAGCGGTATCAAGGCCATGAACGCCAAGGGCTGAGCGGCGCAAGGGAGACAACAAATGTACGAATTCAACTACCACCGCCCCAAATCCCTCGATGAAGCGGCGTCGGCCGCCAAGGAAGCCGAGGACGGCAAGATCCTGGCCGGCGGCATGACCCTGATCCCGTCCATGAAGCTGCGCCTGGCGGCCCCCAGCGACTTGGTCGATCTCGCCGATGTCGAAGGGCTGAAGGGGATCACCGTCGGGTCCGGCACCGTGACGATCGGCGCCATGACCCGGCATCACGATGTGCAGAGCTCCGCCGACGTCCAAAAGGCGATCCCGGCGCTGGCCCAGCTCGCCGGCGGCATCGGCGATCCCAGCGTGCGCCACCGCGGCACCATGGGCGGTTCCGTCGCCAACTCCGATCCGGCGGCCGATTACCCGGCGGCGGTTCTGGGCCTCGACGCCACGGTCAAGACCAACAGCCGTGAAATTGCCGCCGACGACTTCTTCCTCGGCCTGTTCGAAACCGCGCTGGAGGAAGGCGAAATCATCACCGCCATCGAATTCAAGATCCCCGATGCCGCGGCCTACATGAAGTTCGCCCAGCCGGCCTCGGGCTTTGCCATGGTCGGCGCCTTCGTCGCGAAGTTCGGCGGCGACGTGCGCGTCGCCATCACCGGCGCCAAGGACTGCGTATTCCGGGTGACGGAAATGGAAGACGCGCTGAAGTCCAACTTCTCCGCCGACGCCATCGCCGATATCATGATCGGCGAGGACGACCTGCTTTCCGACATCCATTGCGCCGCCGATTACCGGGCCCACCTGGTTACCGTGATGGCCAAGCGCGCGGTGGCCCAAGCGGCGGGTTGACCGCCCGCGCCGTCGGGCGGACCGCCGACAAGACAAAAGAAGGGCGGCCCTAGAGCCGCCCTTTAATTATGAGGATTGTCCCTGGACCCTCACGGACCCATCACCCTCCGTGGCCATCCAGATGTTCCGGGTGGTCCTTATAGAGATTGTTGATAAAACCAGAGTCGTCGATCTCGCGCAGGAAGTGGAAATCCCACAAGGCAAGCGGATGGATCTTCGCCGCATCGCCGTTCTTTTCGTCCTGCTTGAGCGCTTCCTGGTAAACGTTGCCGATCGCTTCCAGCCCCGGATACAGCTTGGGCTCGAGGATGGGGGCGAGATCGTCGTACAGCATTTCCGCCACTGCGCGGTCCAGCTTGCCTTCCTTGGTGTGCTTGTCCATGAGGATCTGAATGGACTTCTCGCGCTCCGTCTTGAAGAAGGCGATGCCCTCGATCACCCCCTTGAGCATCCGCTCGATGATGTCGGGGCGCTCCTCCACCAGCTTCATCGACGAAGACACGGTCATGAAGAAGACCATGGGCTGGCTGTCGATATCGATGATCTTGAAGCCCTCGCGACGGGCGAACTCCTCGTTGGGCAAGGTCAGGAAACAGGCATCGATTTCGCCGTCCTTGAGCATCTCCGTCAGGCTCTTTCGATTGAGCTTGAAGGTGCCGTCGGGCAGCTCGACCCGCTCTTCGCGGACGATCTCGACCTGATCGGTGTCGGGGTCCAGCCCATGCTGCTTGAGATACAGCCAGGTGTTGAGGCCGGGATGGCGTCCCCGCGAACCGAACTTGCGGTGACGGATGTCTTCCAGCTTCTGGATGTCGCTGTCGGCCCGGGTCACCAGGGAGATGTTGTTCTGGCTGACGGTCTGGCCGAGATAGACCCAGGTGTCGCCGCGCGCCCGCGCCGCGTAGGTGGACACATGGTTGCCGGAGACGAATTCGACTTCGCCGGTCGGCACCAGCTTATGGGCGTCGTCGCGGTTAATACCCTTGTCGTAATCGACCTCAAGGTCCTGGCGCGCCCAGGCCCCCGATTCGTTGATGACATGCATCAAAGCCAGATGGCTCGACGACCGGTAGGGAAAATTCACGTGGTCCAAGAGGCTCTCCTCCTTCTTCGTTGGTTTTTTCGAATGGACGCGTCAGCTCTGGCTGGCGGAACAATTGACGGTCTTGGCCTCGCCGCCGTTGCTGCCATAGGCGATGTCGCACGTCATGCCGGGCTTGAGCGCCTTGCGTTTGGCGCCCTTGCCATCGATGGTGACCTTGGTCCGCGAGCCGGACACCCTGGCCTTATGCGTCTCGCTGCCGTTCTTGAACACCAGGATCCGGCCGCCGCGCTGGACGTTGTCCAGCTTGGCCTTGACCTTGAGGCCGGGACCCGCGAGCTTCTTGGCGAGCCGCGCCAGTTCCTCTTCCGACAGCGCGGCCGCCGGCAACCCCGCCTTGATGCGGGTCTGGCGCACCCGCTCCATCACCTCGAGCTTCGGGTAGGCCGTGGATACAATCTGGTCGGTGATGGTCGCCGCACTGATCGCGCGGAAATCCTCACTGAACTGGTGCCTGGCGAACTTGATGTAGTCGGGGTCCTTGTTGGCCTTGATGAAGGCCGACTTGTAGACCTCGAGGATGTCCGTGGGCGTCTTCGGCGGCAACGCATACCACTTGTCGATGCCGGCGGACTTGACCCAGAAATCGAAGGCATCCTTATCGAGACCGGAGGTCTTCCCCTTCATGAGCTCCGGCATGGTGGGAACATCGGGGAACGACACGCGCCGATCGATCTTGTCGCCTTCCAGTTCCCCGATCTGCACGATGCCCTGGAAATTTCCCGTCTTGATGAGGGATTTCTGCAACGCGATGCCCGAGGTGCCGAACCCATCGATCTCGCCCCGCCGGGTCGCCAGGGTCAGCGCCGCCGAGCCAGGATAGCCGACCACGAACTTGATGTTCCAGCCGAGATGCTGCACGCCGAAGGCCAGCATCTGGGCCCAACTGCGGCTGCCGTCGAGTGTGCCGATGACCACCGGCGCCTTGGACTTGTCGGTCAGGTTCTTGAGCTTGGCCTTGTTGATGGTTACCACCGAACCGCCGCGATTGACGGCACCGAAATACAGGTACTTGGTAGGATCGTATTTCACCACCTTCTTGCGCAGGTTGTTGGCATCGACGTAGGAGCTGGCGCCGCCGAACCAGGTCAGGCCGTCGGGCTTGACCTCGTTGTAGAAATAGTTGTTGGCTTTCACGCCATGGCCCGCGGGCATGTTGCGGTAGATCATCTGCGGCTTGCCGGGCAGGTATTTCTGCAGAAAGCGTCCCACCAGGCGGGAGGTGCCGTCGGTCCCGCCGCCCGGCGAGGAACCGATGATGACATTGATCCGCTTGCCGCGGAAATCGGGGGCGGCATCGGCCGTCGCCATGGCACCGGCCCAACCGAGGGCCGCCGCGACGCCGATCATGACGAATTTGAAGGTCGAACTGGACATTGTCACATCTCCCAATCGTTAGACCGGAACCGGTGATCTGGCCCTGCAACGGCGGCCTGAAACCCAGCCGGTTCCGAAAACCCTGCAACGCGCCATTCGCGCTATTTTGTTTGTTTATAGCACAACATCTGAAGGGTTTCCGCCTCTGTTTCGGCGCCGCGGGCCGATCCCCTAGAAGAAAGGCAGATCAGGGGGATAGGAGAAGGGGATCAGGAGGGGCTGCTGCCACACCACCCGGATCAGGCTGTCGAACAGGCCGATCAGAACCGCCTCCGACAGGACCCCCAGCGTCAGCGCGACCCGCCAGGAGCCGCCGTGGACCCGGGCATAGGCCAGGGGCACGACGAAGAAGGTGATGTGGAAGCCGACCAATACGATCCCGGCCAGCGTGCCCGCGATCCAGGCCGCGGCCTCGAGATACCGGATATGGATAGTGCTGCCCTCCACCGGCTTTTCCATGACTTCGGGATTGCGCCGGTAGCGGATGTAATCCATGAGCAGTTGCAGCAGGCCGAGCGAAATACCCACACCGGCCACGAAATAGACGTCCATCGCCGCGCGCATCGGCCATTTCACGGCTTCCATCACGCCATAGGCCATCGTCGCCAGGAACAGACAAGTGAACACCACGCCGCCGACCGACTGCATCCGGGGCTGATCGTCCTCCAGGTAGTAGTCCATCTGCACCTTCTGTTTATGGCGCTGGCGCCACATGGGATAGAACACCGTGGCGATGATGATCCCACCGATCACCAGCACCCCGGGGAACAACAGCCAGCCAAAATCGTAGCGGTCCATGGAAAGCCACAGATAGGTCTGGATCTTCGGCCCCAGGACCACCGCTACCAGGACCGGCGGACGCGGCCAGCCGTAGCGCCGCATGAAGACACCGATGAAGGAGAACACCACCAGGGTGGCGAGGTCTTCGTAGGAAAACGTGATGCCGTAGGCGGCGGCGATGGTGAAGATCAGGGTCATCGGCACGATGATGTAGAACGGCATCACCGAGACCCGGGCGAACGGCCCCGCCAGGCCCATAGAAAGGCCGGCGGCGAAGATGTTGGCGACCACCATGAGGGTGATCATGGCGAAGATGTAATGCTGGTCGGTCGTCACCATGGGCTCGCCCGGCACGATGCCCACCGCCGCGAAGCCCACCAGCACCAGGGCCATGGAGGTGGAGCCGGGAATGCCGAAGAACATGGTGGGGATCAGGCCGCCGCCCTCCTTGGCGTTGTTGGCGCTTTCCGGCGCGATCACGCCGCGCACGTCACCCTTGCCGAAATTCTCCGTGTTCTTCTCGCTTTGGGCCGCGTGGGCATAGGCGAACCAGTCGGCCACCGACGACCCCAGCCCGGGGAGGAATCCGACCCAGACGCCGACGATGGAGCACCTGATCACCAGCCACCAGTTCCTGAACGCATCCTTGCAGCCCTGCCACAGGCCCGAGCCGAGGCTGCCGGTATCGGAGATGCTGGACCGCCGGATCGACAGGTCGATCAGCTCCGGTATGGCGAACATGCCGAGCCCCACCAGGGCGATGTGCACGCCGTTGCTGAGGTAATAGCCTTCGAAGGTGAAGCGCTCGATCCCGGTCCGGACCTCGGTCCCGACCAGCGCGATGCCCAGGCCCAAGGCCGCCGCCATCAGCCCTTTGATCGGCGTCTTGCCGGACAGGATGCCGACCGCGCTCAAGCCCCACAGCACCAGCATGAACAGCTCCGGCGATCCCAGCAAAAGGACCAAAGGCGTGAAGATGGGCAGCGACGCCAGGAACACCACGGCGCCGAACAGGCCGCCCAGGACCGATGCCGTGTATGCCGCGCCGAAGGCGCGATTGGCCTCGCCCTTCCGCGCCATGGGATAACCATCGACGATGGTCGCCTGGGACCCCGCCCCGCCGGGCACCGCGATCAGGACCGAGGGAAAGGTGTTGGCGGTGTTGGAAATGATGGTGATGCCCAACAGCAGCGCGATGCACTCGTAGGGCGCGAGCGTCATGGAAAACGGGATCGACATGGCAAGCAGGGTCGATGATCCGACCCCGGGCATGGCGGCGAAGATGCTGCTCGCCACCACGGCGACCAGCATGATGATCAGCGGTTTCCACTGCAAGATGCCGGTTACGCCCTGCCAGACGACGTCGAAATCTACCATTTCGTGGTTTTCCTGAAGGCCTCGCGCACGCCCTTAGCCCTCGGTTTGGGTTCCCGCCTTGGCGCGCTCGGAATCCCGCCAGGCATGCTTGAGTTTGGTGGGCTTGCTGACCGGGACGGGGAACAACGGCGCGTCGCGGCACCTTTCCGCGGCCTCCGCGTTGGGCAGGGAATCGTCCCAATACTTGCCCGTGAAGCGGCAGCCGTTGTAGTCCGCGGACTCATCGGAGGCGAGCCACAGCGCCATCTTGTTCATGACATCGGGATCGAGGCCGCGGTCGCGGATGTCGCCCCGGCCGAACCGGGTGTTGACGGCACCGCCCGGCCCCAGGCAATTGACGTTGACGCCGGTGCCGGCGGTCTCCTCGGCCCAGCTCAAGACCTGGGCTTCGACCGCCGATTTCGAGGGCCCATAGGCGCCGGCGAAGGCTTCGTGCTGCGAATCGGCATTCTTGTTGGTGACGATGACGCGCCCCCAACCCTGTTCCAGCATCTTTGGAATCGCCGCCTTGGCCATCATGTAGGGGCCGACCACGTTGGTGGTGATGACGTCGCGCCAGCCGTCGGGCTCGGTCTGCCAGAACGGGATGTCGCGCGCCCCGTGGTAACGCTGGCTTTTTCCCGCGTTGTGGAACAGCACATGGACGGCGCCGAACGCCTCCAGGGTGCGGGCCACCACCATCTGGCAATCGTCCCAATCCGTGACATCGGCGATCAGGCCAAGGCCGGTGCCTTCGCCGCCGGCTTGATCGATTGCGGCGACGGTATCCGCCAGTTCCGCATCGATCGCATCCCTGGATTCGTCGCGGGCCGGCGCCGCGGTGACGACCACGCCCTTGGCCCCGGCGGCCGCGTAGGTTACGGCGATTTCACGCCCCATGCCGCGGCTCGCACCGGCGATAATCGCGACTTTTCCATCGAGTGAGATCGGATCCATGTCTTGGCCTCCCCAGGCCCGGTTTTCGAGCTTATGGCCCCCTGTTTAGTCGAGCCCCAACAGGGTTGCAATAGCAGGGTCCGGCCACAGCACATGGACCAGACTGTCGAACACGATGACCAGCGTCACCAGTGCCAGCCCCCCAAGCAGCGCCGCCATGCGCCAACTGCCCCCGTGGGCCCGCACGTAAAAAAGCGGGAACAGGGCAAAGGTCGCGTGGAACCCGAACATCCAAGCCCCGGTGACCAGGCCCAGGATCCACAAGGCGGCTACCCGTTCGCGATGGCCGCGGACGGCGAACTCCGCGGATCGCGGCGGGCCCTGGCGGTCGGCCAGGTATTTCCGCAGATCCAGGATGAGCTGCGGCACCGCCAGCACGACCCCGACCCCGCCGATGGCGTAGACACCGAGGGACGCCAACAGCGGCCAATCGGTCGCCTTGTGCATGCCGAGGGCCAGCACGGTGATGAACAGCATCGTGAAAATCATCGCCCCGGGGCCCTTCGGCTGTTCCGTGACGAGGTCGACGTCGGCCTTCTTCTCGCCGGGTCTGCGCCGGCGCAACAGCGGGAACAGCACCGTAGCGACGATGATGGCGAATATCGCCAGAACATCCAGGTGGGTGATCCAGCTCCAACCGAACAGGTCGGTGGTCAGCCACAGATAGGCTTGCAACTGCGGGCCGAGCACCGCCGCCACCAGCACCGGCGGGCGTGGCCAGCCATAACGCTTCATGAAGAAGCCGATCACCGAAAAGGTCACGAACGCGATCAGGTCCTGGACCTGGTTCGAGACGTTGAAGGCGGCGACCGAGCACAGCACCAGGGTCATCGGCACGATCACGTAATAGGGAAGGAGGGAGGCCTTGGCGAAGGTGCTGGAAAAGGCGAGCGCGATTCCGGTCGCGAACAGGTTGGCCACCACCAGCACCACGATCATGGCGTAGAGGTAATTGAGCTGGTTGGTCATCATCTCCTTGCCGGGGGTAATACCGACGGCGATGAAGGCCACCAGGATCAGGGCGAAGGAGGTGGAACCCGGAATGCCGAAGAAGGTGGTGGGGATCAAAGCCCCGCCCTCCTTGGCATTGTTGGAGCTTTCCGGCCCGATCACGCCGCGCACGTCACCCTTGCCGAAGTTCTCCTTGTTCTTCTCGGACTGCACGGTATGGGCATAGGCAAACCAGTCGGCGACCGAGGACCCCAGCCCCGGCAACACGCCGATCCACACGCCGATGGTGGAACAGCGGATCACCAGCCACCAATGACGGAAGGCGTCGCGCACCCCCTGCATCAGGCCGCCGCCGAGTTCCCCGGTCTGGGACACGCTGGTGCGGCGGACCGAAAGCGAGATCAGTTCCGGCACCGCGAACAGGCCCAGGGCGATGACGATGATATGGATCCCTTCCGAAAGGTAATCGCCTTCCTCCAGCACGAAGCGCTCGACGCCGGTGCGCTGCTCCGCGCCGATGGTGGTGATGGCAAGCCCCAGCACGGCGGCCAGCAATCCCTTGAGGGGCTGGTTCCCTCCCAGCATCGCAACCGCCGCCAGCCCCCAGATCACCAGCATCAGAAACGCCGGCGAACCGAATCCCATCACCATGGGGCGCATCACCGGCAGGGTGGCGGTAAAGACGATGGCCCCGAACAGCGCCCCCAAGGCCGAGGCCGTATAAGCCGCGCCGAAGGCACGGTTGGCCTCGCCCTTCTGGGCCATGGGATAGCCGTCCAGGATCGTCGCCTGGGACCCCGCGCCGCCCGGCACGGCGATCAGGACGGACAAAAAGGTGTTGGCGGTGTTGGAGACCGTCGCGATCCCCAACAACAGGGCGATGCACTCATAAGGCTCCAGCGTCATCGCGAAGGGGATGGTCATCGAAAGGAACAACAATGAACCGATCCCGGGCAAGGCCGCGAACACGCTGGAGACCACGACGCCGCCCAGCATCAGCAGCATCGCCTTGACGTGAAACAGCCCGGCGATGGCGTCGAAAAACGCCTCCGATGAATACACGATGCCCCCCAATCGCGACGCCCCCCCTCTGCCCGTCCCCGGCGCTCCGGAACCTAGGGCAGGGGGAGATCGCTCAAGTCATACCCCTCGGTCAGCCTCGGCCCGCCGCTCAGCAGGCGATCGACTTGGCCGTCTTATTCTTCTTCGGGTAGATGAAGCGGCAGGTCATGCCGGTCTTGAGATCGCCGCGCTTGGCCTTCTTGCCGTTGACGGTGACCTCTGTCTTGCTGCCCGATACCTTGACCTTGTGAGTCCGGCCCTTGTTGACCTTGAAGCTGACCACCCGGCCGCCATTGTCGATCTTGGAAATCTTGGAGCGCACCACGCGGTTGCGGCCGACGCCCGCAGGAATGCCCACATTGCGGCGCAGGGTGTCGATGAAGGCGAGGTCGGCATCGCTGATCTGCTTGATGTCCTTGACCAGCGCCGCCATTTCCTCCCCGGTATCGACGGTGTAGACCGGGCTCCACACCGCCTTGAGCTTCTTATCCATGTCCGGGTCCTTGACCATCTCCTGGAATGCCGCGCGGTAGACCTTGACAATGGCTGCGGGGGTCTTGGGGGGCAGCATGTAGTACTTGCCCACCTGAACCATGGTCCACCAGGCCTTGAACGCGGATTTCTCCTCCGCCGTCTTGAGCTTGGGCAGGATCATCTTGTGGAACAGAGGCACGTCGGGATAGAGCGGGCTGCGGGTGGCGCCGGCGCCCTTGATGACGCCGGTCTGGGAAATGGCGACATACTTGCCGGAATCCAGGAACGGCTTGATCACCGGATAGTTGGTGTTGGCGGTGACCTGGGTCTCGCCGCGTTCGAACGCGAGGTTCATCCCCGAAGAGCCGAGGTAACCGACCACCCAGCGGATGTTCCATCCGAGGTAATTGGGCCCCCACACCGCCATTTGGCTCTGGCCGCGGGTGCCTCGGATGCCGCCGAAGATCAGCGGCTTCTGCGACTTGTCCATAAGCCGGCCCATCATGTCCTTAGGCACCAGCACGACGCCGCCGGCCGCCGGCAGATGGCCGATGAATTCGAACTTGCCCGGATCGTAGCGCACCGTCTTGCGCCGCATGGTATCGGCATAGACCTGGGACCCGGAAGCGGTCGCCATGGTTTCGCCGTTGGGCACGACCTTTTCCACGAAATAGTTGAGCGCTTTGGTGCCGACACCGGCGGGGATGTTCTTGAACAGAACGTCGGGCTTGCCAGGCAGGTACTTCGCCAAGCCGGTGGAGACCAAGCGGCCGACACCGTCGGTACCGCCGCCGGGCCGCGAGGGGATCAAGACGGTGACGGTCTTGCCCTGAAGGGTGAATTCCGCTGCCGTAGCCTCGGTAGCCGGCACGCCGGCAAATGCGGCAACAAAGCCGGCCAGGGCGGTGTACCCGGCCATACGTGAATATCCGGTCATGATCTGCCTCCTTGCTATTTCGATCGGCGCCGTTCCGCCGCCAGAAACCCTGTTTTTCCGCTCAGCACACCGTTTCTTGCGCTGAATGCAATGTGTTATCATTTATTGAAATGATGATTCCATAGGGACGGCCCCGGTGCAAGGGTCGCCCGGCCCGGGGAGGTGCCAATGGCGACAATCGATTCCGACGCCCATGTGATCGAATCACCGGCGACCTGGGCCTCGATGGCGGGGGATGACCTCCTCTACAAGCCGGTGACGGTGTCCCTGCCCGCGGGCGAAGCCATGGACGGCCGGCCCCAGCGCCAGACGGAATTCTGGGCCATCGACGGACGGTTGATCGAACGGGAACGCAATATCGGCCTCGACACCGACCGCGGCGCCCGGGAGATGAGCGATATCGTCAAGCGCCTCAACCACATGGACGAGCTCACCATCGACGTCCAGGTGCTCTATCCCTCCCTGTTCCTGCGACCCATTACCCGCAATCCCGATGCCGAACGCGCCATCAACCGCAGCTACAACCGGTGGCTGGCGGAGATCTGGCAAGCGGGCAAGGGGCGGTTGCGCTGGGTGGCACTGGCACCGCTATTGTCCCTCGGCGATCCCGGCGTGGTGCGCGCGGAGCTTGAAGAGGCCAAGGCAAACGGGGCCTGCGGCATCTTCATGTGCGGCCTCGCCTGCGACCGCCAGCTGTCCGACCCCTATTTCTTCCCGCTTTATGAAATCGCCCAGGAGCTCGACCTCGCCATCTGCCTGCATGCCGGCAACGACGCCTTGGTGGTCCACGATTTCTTCGACAAGGCCGACGGACTTTCCAAATTCAAGTTTCCGGTGATCGGTTCGTTCCACGCGCTCCTGATGCGGGAAGTCCCGGCCCGATTCCCCAACCTGCGCTGGGCCTTTGTGGAGACCGGATCGGCTTGGCTGCCCTATGTGCTGGGCGAGCTTGGCCGCCGCTTCAAGCGCCGGGGGAAGCGGTTCTCCGACGACCCCATGGGCGACAACAATTTCTATGTCGCCTGCCAGGTGAACGAGGATATCGATTACATCGCATCGGTCGCCGGGCGGGGTTGCCTGGTGGTCGGCACCGATTACGGCCATCACGATACCTCTACCGAGATCGAGGCGATGCGCCTAATGAAGGAGAAATCCAATATCGCGCCGGGCCTCATCGACGACATCCTCGACACCAATGCCTGCGCGCTTTACGGGCTGGAGCCCGAAACGGTCAACTGAGACCTGGGAGGGATATCCGCCATGCCGGTCATTGACGCCGATGCCCATGTGATCGAAACGCCGGAGACTTGGTCCTATATGCAGGACCACGAACAGGCCTTCCGGCCGCAAATCTTCGAACGCGCCGAAGACGACGGCGCGCCGCGGCGCGCCAATCAGCGCAGGGAATACTGGGTGATCGACGAACGCCTGCTGTCCAAGGGCAGCAATGTCGGCCAGGACGTACCTGCGGATTCCCGGAACATGACCAGCATCCAATCGCGGCTCGACCACATGGACGAGATCGGCGTCGACATCGCGGTCATCTTCCCCACCCTGTTCCTGCGGCCGCTGACCCGGGAGCACGATGTCGATTTTGCCCTGGCCCGGGCCTACAACCGCTGGATGGCGGGTATCTGGGCGGAGGAAAAGACCCGGCTGCGCTGGGTCTGCGTCCCGCCGCTGCTGTCGCTGGTGGATCGGGCCAAGGTGCGCGATGAACTGGCCTTCGCCAAGGAACACGGCGCCTGCGGCATCTTCATGCGGGGCGCCGAATGCGAGCGCCTGCCGTCGCACCGTTATTTCTACCCGTTCTACGAGATGGCCCAGGAACTCGACCTCGCCATCACCTTCCACGCCGGCATCAACAGCTTCGCCGTCCACGATGCTTATGCCGGCGACGTCGCCATGTTCCGGGCCAAGTTCCCGGTGCTGGGCGCGTTCTCAATGCTCGCCCAGGAAGAGATCCCCGCCCGCTATCCCGGATTGCGCTGGGCCTTTATCGAGGCGTCGGCCCAATGGCTGCCCTATATGCTGGGCGAGGCGCGCATCCGCCTGCAACGCAAAGGGCGCCCGGTTCCAGACGACATCCTGGCGGAGAACAATTTCTACATCACGACCCAGATGACCGACGACATCCCCGGGCTGATCGCGGAAGTGGGCGACGATCACCTGCTGATCGGCACCGACTACGGCCACAAGGACACTGCGACGGATATCCACGCCATGAAGCGCCTGGCGGAAGTCGGGGATATAAGCCCGACCTCGGTGGAAAAGATCCTCAAGACCAACCCTGCTGTCCTGTACGGCCTGCGATGAAGACCGGAGGGAGACGGAGGAAACAGAGATGCCGACCATTGACGCCGACGCCCATGTGATCGAGACCCCCCATACCTGGTCCTACATGACACAAGAGGAACAGGCCTTCCGGCCGATGATCTTCGTCCGCGATCCCAATGACGGCGCGCCCTACGGCTCCAATACCCGCAACGAATACTGGGTGGTGGGAGACCGCCTGATCAGCAAGACCAACGTCGGCGCCGACGTTCCCGAAGACTCGCGCGAGATGTCCAGCATCCAGGCGCGGCTCGATCACATGGACGAAATCGGCATCGACACCCAGGTGCTGTTCCCGACCTTCTTCCTGCGCCCCATCACCAAGGCGCCCGACATCGATTTCGCCCTCAACCGCAGCTACAACCGCTGGCTCGCCGATATCTGGTCCAAGTCCTCGGGCCGTCTGCCCTGGGTGCTGATGCCGCCGCTCCTCAGCTTGGCGAACCCCCAGAAGGTGCGGGACGAGTTGCAGTTCTGCAAGGACAACGGCGCCTGCGGGATCTTCATGCGCGGGCTGGAATGCGAGCTCAACCTGTCGGACCGTTATTTCTTCCCGCTCTATGAGATCGCCCAGGACCTCGACCTCGCGGTCTGCCTGCATGCCGGCAACAACTCGGTGGCGGTGCACGATTCCATGAACGGCGATGCCCTGATGACCTTCAAGTTTCCGGTGATGGCCTCCTTCAACGCCCTGTTGGAGCATGAAGTGCCGTCCCGTTTCCCCGGGTTGCGCTGGGGCTTCATCGAGACCAGCGCCCAATGGGTGCCTTACGTGCTGGGTGAGGTGGAAATCCGCCTCAATCGCAAGGGCCGGCCCATGCCGGCCGATCCGCTGGGCGACAACAACTTCTATATCACGACCCAGAAGACCGACGACCTGCCCTGGCTGTTGGGCGAAATCGGCGACGATAACCTGATCATCGGCACCGACTACGGCCACAAGGACACGGCGACCGAAGTCGTCGCGCTCAAACGCATGCAGGAAGACGGCAGCCTTCCCGCGGCCTCGACCAAGAAGATCCTGGAAACCAACCCGGCACGGCTCTACGCCATCTGAAACGAACGGCGCCGGACCGCCCGAGGCGGCCCGGCGCGCGATTCCTCAAATGACGGCTCAGCCTGCCAATGCGCGGCAGCGCTCAGCCGGGATTTCGACAAGGACCGACTGACCCTCGTCGATTTCCGTGGTCGGGTGCAGCCGGAGGCGAATCGCGGAATCCTTCAGCGCGATCTTGTACTCCTTGGCATCCCCCATGAACATGGCCGCCGCCACTTCACCCTGAAGCATGTTTTCACCGCCGGCCGCGGTGCTGGCCGGCATCAGGTTGACGTCTTCGGGCCGGATCACGATCACAACTTTGTCCCCGGTGGTCGAACCGGTCGGCAGTTCGCATTTGATCATGCCCGAGGCGGTTTCCACGTCACCCATGTTGCTGCCATTGGCGGTGACCGACGTGATGCGGCCCTCGATGAAGTTGGTCAGGCCGATGAAATCGGCGACGAACCGAACGGCGGGCGTGCGGTAGATTTCGACCGGCGAGCCTTCCTGGACGATCAGGCCCTGATCCATGACCGCGATCACGTCGGACATGGTCAGCGCCTCGAGCTGGTCATGGGTGACGTAAATCGTGGTGATGCCGAGGCGCTTGACCAGATCGCGGATTTCCGTCCGGGTTTCCTCGCGCAGCTTGGCATCCAGGTTCGAGAGCGGTTCATCGAGCAGGAGCACCGCCGGTTCGCGGACCAGCGCGCGGGCGAGCGCCAGGCGCTGTTGTTGCCCGCCGGAAAGGAACGGCGCCGGCCGGTCTTCGTAGCCGTCCAACTGCACCAGGTCCAGCGCCTTCATGACCTTTTCCCGGATCTCGGCCTTGGAGAACCGCCCCTTCATTTCCTGCAAAGGGAAAGCGACGTTGTTGAACACGTCCATATGCGGCCAGATGGCGTAGCTTTGGAACACCATGCCGATCTCGCGGCGATAGGGTGGCACCATGATGTGCTCGGCGGCGGAAAAGACCGGCTCGTCATTGATCCTGATGGTCCCGCCGGAAGGACGCTCCAGCCCCGCCACGGAGCGCAAGGTCGTGGTCTTGCCGCAACCCGACGGTCCCAGCATGGTGTAAAATTGCCCGCGTTCCACATTGATATTGATGCCCTTGACCGCATGCACGCGGCCCTCGGAGCTTTCGTAGTGAACGTGGAGGTTTTCAATGTCGATCATGGTCTCCCAATCCCCGCCAAATTCCCTGTGGCACATTCTTCGGAGCGATCACCGCCCCTTTCTTTAGCTGATGGTAGTCTGCCGTTTTCGCGACCGCCGTTCAATGACCGTCTTGGTATTACGTACCGACAAGAATTTCAACAGAATCGAGAACCTTGCCAGGTCAAGAGGTGCGAAAGACACCGTTACGTCGGCAGCCGTCCAAGGCGTGTACCGGCTTTCCCGGCCAGAATGGCGCCCGCATCGGCCAGCCGGCCGATTCCGGCGAAATTGCCGGTTTCCGAAACGAATTCGCAAGCCGCCTGCACCTTGGGCCCCATCGACCCGGGATCGAGCGCCAGCGCCGCAAGCTCGTCCGCCGTGGTTTCCCCAATGGGCCGGCGCGCCTCCGTCCCCCAGTCGCGATAGACCGCATCCACGTCGGTCAACAGCAACAGCCCGTCGGCACCCACGTCGCGGGCCAGCAGCGCCGCCGTGCGATCCTTGTCGATCACCGCTTCCACCCCGTGGACCGTGCCGTGAGGGCCGACGACCACCGGGATGCCGCCGCCGCCGGCGCAGATCACCACAATGCCTTCGGAGACCAGGTGCCGGATGGTGAGGATCTCGAGAATCCGGATCGGGGCCGGCGACGGCACCACCCGCCGCCAGCCCGCGCCGTCCGGCGCCATGGGCCAGCCTCGGCTGGCCTCGATCCGGGCGCGGGCCTCGGCGTCATAGACCGGGCCGATCGGCTTGGTGGGATTGGCGAAGGCGGGGTCGTCGGCAGCAACCTCGACCTGGGTCAGCAGGGTGGCGACGGGGCGCCCCGGCAGGCGCCCCATCAGCGCGCGCTCGATCACATAGCCGATCATCCCCTCGCTTTCGGCGCCGAGCAGATCCAGCGGCCAGGGGCGTTCGGCATCGAGGGCCGCCGCCTGCAGCGCCAGCAACCCGACCTGGGGCCCATTGCCGTGGGTGACGATGACGTCGTGATCTTCGGCCAGTTCGGCAATGGCACGCGCGGCGACGGCGACATTGGCGTCCTGGGCTTCGGCCGTGAGCGGCTCGCCGCGGCGCAACAGGGCGTTCCCTCCCAAGGCAACGACAAGACGCATCAGGTGCCGCGCCCCGGAGCCGCATTGCCGACACGCTCGGCGAAGGCGGCGACGATGCCGGCAAGACCGGGCCCCGCAGCCTCCGCGAAGGCGTAGTCCACTCGAACCACGGGCTGATTGATTTTGATCAGTTCTTCCAGGCGGGCCGGCGTCGCCAACACCACGACATCGGCAGGCACCCGGGCGATCGCCTGCTCAAGGGCGGCGAGTTGCGCAGGGTAATACCCCACCGCCGGAAGCACCGGCCCGATATGGGGATAGCGCGCATAGGTCTCGCCCAGTCCCTCGCCGACGAAGGGCCGGGGATCGATGATGGATGCGGCACCGGCCGCATTGGCGCCGACATACCCCGCCCCGGTTGGCCGTCCGCCATGGGTGATGGTGGGACCGTCCTCGACCACCAAGACGCATTTGCCCTTCACCGCCGCGGGATCGTCCAGGGTCACCGCGAGGTCGCCGTGGAGGATCCCCACCCGGGGATTGGCGGCACGGGCCGCCGCCTCGATCGCCTCGACGTCTGCGGCGGGGGCATCGCCCACCTTCATGATCAGGACATGGTGGGCCATCCCCAACAGGGTCTCGCCGGGATGGTAGCTGGTCTCGTGGCCCGGTCTCAGTGCGTCCGCCAGCACGATGTGCAGATCCGGCCGGATGAAGGGGAAGTCGTTGTTGCCCCCATCCCACAGGATGATGTCGGCTTCGGCCTCCGCTGCCGCCAGGACGCGGGCGTAATCGACGCCTGCGAAGATGACGTGGCCGGCATCGACATAGGGTTGGTATTCCTCGCGTTCCTCGATCGTGCAATCGGCCGCATCCAGATCCTGGGGCACGGCGAATCGCTGCACGTCCTGGCGGGCGAGGTCGCCATAGGGCATGGGATGGCGCAGCACGCCGACCCGCAACCCCGCCGCCTGAAAGAGTCCCGATACATAGCGGCTGACCGGCGACTTGCCGCAGCCGGTCCGGACCGCGGTCACGGCGACCACCGGCTTGCGCGCCGTCAGCATGGTGGCTCTCGGACCCAGGAAAGTGAAGGCGCAGCCGGCGGCCAGGAAACGCGAGGCGGTGTGCATCACATCCATGTGAGAGATGTCGGAATAAGCGAAGACCACCTGGTCCACCGGATTGGCCCGGCAAAATTCCAGCACGTCGGGTTCGCCGAGGATGGGGATGCCTTCGGGGTACCTGTCGCCGGCGAGAGAGGGAGGATAGCGGCGCCCGGCAATTCCCGGGATCTGAGCCGCACCGAAGGCCAGCACCTCCACCGCCGGATCATCGCGGTAGACCATATTGAAATTATGGAAGTCCCGTCCGCCTGCCCCCAGGATTACCACCCGGTTGCACTCAACGTCCGACCCTGCCGGCACTCTTCACCCCCACCTGTGGGCGGGCCCGTCCGCCACCGCACCGAAGGCCCGCGTCAATTAGTCTGAATATTGCGCCCGGACCCAAACCCGAATGTGCGGAAGGCCATGGTCACCAGCAAAAGGACGAGGATCAGGATCACACCGATGGCACCGACCATCTGCACGCCGCCGCCGCCTTCGTCCCACATGTTCCATATGAGGACGGCCAGCACCTGATTCTCCGGCCCTTCGGTCAGGATCAGCGGCAGCGACGCAGCGCGCACCGCATGCAGCATCACCCAAACCCAGACACCGACGAAGGTGGGCACCATCAGCGGATAGAACACCCGCCACATGGTCCGCCACTGCACCGCGCCGGAGACATAGGCCGCCTCCTCCAGGTCCTTGTGGATCTGCAGGATCGCCGCGTTCATGGCGCGGGTCCCGTAGGCGATGTAGCCGACGGTGAAGGCGATGGTCACCGACCAAATGGTGCCGTAAAGCGGAATGCCCACATATTCATCGAAGTTGATGAACACCCATAGGAAGGCGACGGCCATGACGATGCCGGGAATGGCGTGGGGCATGAAGGCCATCTGGTCGAGCATCTTGCGTCCCCAGAACTTCGACCGCACCACCACCAGGGAGATCAGGAACGACAGCACCACCACGGCGGTGGAGGTCACCACGGTCATCAGGAACGTGTTCCATACCGACAGGCCGATGAATTCGTCCTTAAAGGCCTCGACGTAGTACTCCGTCGTCATCATCGAGAACGCCTCGAAGGACGGCTGCTGCAGCCAGGGCAGGAAGGAGACGTAGAGGAAAACCAGGAACGGCAGAACCATGGTCGCGATCAGGAACGCCCAGACCACGGCGATGGACGGCCATTTCCAGCGGCCGAGCTCCATCAGCCGCGGGCGATAGCCCTTGCCGGTGACGATGGTAAACCGTTCCTGGCGCGCGATCACCCGGGAATAGAGATAGGTCGCCACCACCGCGACCAGCAGATAGATCATCGACAGCGCGTTGGCCTCGCCATAGGCGGGCTCGACACTGACCGAGCGGTGCAACGAATAGATCTTCGTCGAGAACACATAGATGTCCGCCGGCATGCCGAGGATGCCCGGCACCTCGAACACCTCGAAGGCGGTGATGAATTGGTAGATGACGACGGCGATCAGACCGGGAAGCATCAGCTTGAGCGTCACCTTGCGCATGGTGGTGCTCGGGTTTGCGCCCGACATCGCCGCTGCCTCTTCCAGCGCCGGGTCCATCGAACGCAACAACGGCACCATCATGAGAAACGCCGTCGGCACCAGGCGGAACCCTTCGACGAAGATCATGCCGCCCAAGGAATAGATGTTGAGGGGATCGATCGGCAGGCCGAGGGTCTCGATCAGAAACTGATTGATGAATCCGATGCGCGGGCTCAACAGCAACACCCACGCCATCGCCTGCAGCAGGCCCGGCAGCACCAGGGTCATGGGCACGCCGGCGTAGATCCAGATCTTGCCGGGGATATCGGTGCGTTCGACCAGCCATGCCAGGATCGCGGCCAGCGTGATGCCGAAGGCCGTGGACCCGATGACATAGACGAAGGTGTTGTAGAACAGGCCGTAGGTCGCCGGGTCGGTCCACACCTTGGTGTAGTTTTCGAAACTGAGCTCGGACAGGGAAATGTCGGTCGGAAGGGCCGCCGTGGAGAAACTGCCGAAAACCAGCAGCAGCATCGGCGTCAGCACCAGGGTCGACACGACGATCAGCAGCAGCCAATGCCACCAATTCAGTCTCTTGAGGCGTTGGCCTATGGAGATTTGTCGCCGGTCAAACGGCAGGCTCTCAACCGCCATGTCACCTCCCCATCGTTCTAATGCTCATCGGCGGCACGCCTATATTTGCAGCATCCCGGCGTTCGGCAAGCCCCTTGCCCGCCGAACACCGGGACTCAGCATGAACCGCTGCAGCGGTTTCCTCTGATTATTTGCAGTCGACGGTCTTGGCTTCGCCGCCACCCTTCGGGTAATTGATCTTGCAAGTCATGCCGGCCTTGAGATCGCCGCGCTTGGCCTGCTTGCCCCCGATGGTGACCTTGGAACGCGACCGCGACATCTTGGCCTTGTCGGCCTTGCCGTCGACCTTGAACTCGAGCACCCGGCCGCCACGAACCACCTTGTCAAGTTTGACGGTCACGATGCTGGGCTTCGGCGGCACATAGCCGCCGCCCTGGATCCAACGCGCATCCCAATATTTCAGGACCTCCTTACCCGCCTCGGGGTTGTCGTACTTGAACTGGGCCATCTCCTTGCCGGAGACGTTCTCGGGCCAGTAGACGAAGCGCTTGTCGCGCATGTCCTTGTGCGACGGCACCGATTCGTTGGCCCAGAACTGCGCCAGCTGGCCTTCCTTGGAGAGGTACCAGTTGACGTACAGCTTGGCCGCGTTCATGTGCGGGTTGCCGGCCATGATCCCGGTCTCGGAGATGGTGAACACCACCGGGATCGGGCAATGATGACCCACCGGGGTCTTGTCGTGCTTGATCCGGTATTCGGCGACCCGGTTCATGGCGGCCGGGATGCCCATTTCCATCTCACCGGCGACGACCAGGGCGAGGACGGCGCCCTGCCCTTCCTTGCGGAGCTGCGGCTTCAGGCCGAACAGCTTATCGGTGAATTGCCGACCCCAGTCACCGCCCTTGTACTTCCACAGCGGCAGCAGCCAGTTGTTGGGCCGGTTGGCAAGGCCGATCTTCTTTCCGGCGAAGCGCTGGGAATTGACCAGGTCGTCCCAGGTCTTGGGAAGATCCGATTCCTTCACCTTGTTGCGGTTGTAGGCGATGCAGTAATAGCGAATGCGGCCGACGGCGGTAAGGCCCTCCGGATGCTTGAGATGCGCGGGCAGATTGTCGTAGGACGGCATATCGCGGAGGTCGGTAAAGGCCTTGGCCTGTTGGAACAGGTGCGCCTCGCCGGACAGGCCGGTGATGACATCCACCAGGACGCGCCCCGTCTTGAAGGCCGTCAGCGGACGAATCACGCGCCGGGCGGTATTGTTCACGCGGTCGTGGTTCACCTTGATGAAGGGATAGCGCTCCATGAAGATGCGCTCCATCCGGCTCCAGGGCTGGCGGCGGTAGGTCGTCCAGATCTTGACCTGGCCTTCCTTCTTGGCGCCGTCGATCCAGGCCTGGGGCACCGCCAGTTCCTTGTCGAGACCGCTCAGGGCGGACGCATCCATCTTGAGGTCTTTCAGCATCTGCTGGGTCGTTTTCGGCAGGTCCGCCGCGGATGCGGCGGTTGCGATTCCGAAGCCCACCGCCAGGGTGGCGGCAGTAAAAGTCGTCAACCGGTTCATAGATCGGCCTCCCGTTCCCTTTTCAACATTGCGATCGCGCAACAATAAAAACGAATGGGGCTCGGCCTGTTCGCCTTCTTCCCCAACGAATCGGCCTAGATTGGCGGAATTCACGGACGAGGTCAACGCTGCCCCCTTTCACACCGGCACGGCGGGAGCTAAGCTAAGCCCGCACTAGGCAAGTAAGAACATCGGAAGGGAGTGCCATGAAGCTGGTCAGCTATCGCGCGGAGGGCGAACGCGCCAAGGCCCGGCGCATCGGCGTCATCCTGGATGGCGAGCGCGTGGCGGATCTGCGCGCGGGTTACGCGCGAAAGTTGAAGGCCGAGGGCGATCTCCAGGCCGAAGAAATCGCGGCCCTGCGGATCCCGGGCGATGCCTCAGCCCTTCTCGCCGCCGGCCCCGCGGCCATGGCCGCCGCCCGCGATGCCGCGGCCTGGCTGGCCGAGCGCCGCGAGCGCGAACCGGACGCACGGGGGCTCGATGACGAACCGCTTTTCCTGGCCTTCGCGGACGTCCACCTGTTCGCCCCCCTGGCGCCGTCCAAGGTGATTGCCGCGGGCCGGAACTACAAGGCCCATCACGAGGAGATGAGCTCTTCTCCCATGCCCTTCGTGCTTCCGACGACGTGGCTCAAGGGCCCGTCCGCCATCGCCGGGCCGCGCGACGACATCGTGCGTCCCCGGGCGTGCCAGAAAATGGATTACGAAACCGAAATGGCATTCGTGATCGCCAAGAAATGCAAGAACGTGCCCGAGGCACGCGCCATGGAGGTGGTCGCGGGGTATACCGCGGCCAGCGACATCACCGCCCGGGACGTGGGCCAGATGGAACGCAAGGAAGGCAACCGCCTGTTCGGCAAGAGCTTCGACGGCTTCTGCCCCATGGGGCCGTGCTTCGTCACTGCCGAGGACATCAAGGACCCGAACGACCTCGCCATTCGCACCCGGGTCAACGGCGATTTGCGCCAGGACGGCAACACCGGCGACATGATCTGGAAAATCCCCGAGATCATCGCCTATATCTCGCAAATGGAACTGCTGCCGGGCGACGTGGTGCTGACCGGCACGCCGTCGGGCGTCGCCAGCGGCTCCGGGGATAATTCAAAGCAGCTCAAACCGGGCGACGTCCTCGAATCCGAGGTCGAGGGGATCGGCTGCATGATCAACCGCATCGTCGAGGACCCCTTGCCGCCCAGTTGGGACTGGGAGCGGCCTGGAAAATTCGCGAACACCTGAATGCCGGGCGCGCCAGGGACCGCCGCGTCAGACCCATAACGAAAAAGGAGGAGCAACAATGGCCGAAGGCGACATCACCACCGACGACGACATCTGGCTCGCGAATTTCAAGGAATACTACCTGCCCGCCGAAGGCGAGCGGATCGGGCCAGGCGAGGCCCCGAAACCCAATGCCTTGGTCCATATCTCCATCGGCACCGACAAGAATTTCGAGAAGATGGTCGACTTCTACATGAAGTTCTTCAATTGCAAGGTGGTGAACTACCGCGACAAGCGCGAGGCCGGCGGCGGGCGGGCCGCCTTCATCAGCTGGGACGCCCGTGATCACCGCTTCGCCATCCTGGAACGCGAAGGCTGCGCCTTCGCCAAAGGCCGCGCCGGGTTCGCCCATGGCGCCTTCCAGTACGATTCGCTGGCCGATCTCGTGAAACTCTACCGCCAGTGCAAGGCCTGGGGCATCCCGCTGGTGCACTCCATCAACCACGGGCAGTCGACTTCGTTCTATTACGAAGACCCCGACGGCAACGAGATCGAAACCTATATCGACAATTTCGACACGCCCGAGGAATGCACCCACTTCAAGCACTGGATCCAGTACCGTCCGGGCCTCGAATACGACATGGGCGCCGGCGCCTTCGATCCCGACAAGATGGCGGCCTTGGTCGATGAAGGGATCGACGAAAAGATCCTGCGCAACCGGGACGAGGTGATCCGCCTCAAGGCCGAAGGCAAGCTCTAGCCGGGCCGCCCCGCCGGCCGCCGCCGTTCAGGAGCCCTTCAGGGTAACGGCGTAGCGCGCGTTGCCGGTGACGTTGAGGAAACTGGACGGGACCTCGCGCCGGCCGCGGGCGCTGGACCTGATCCGGATGCCCGACATGCGGCATGTCGCCGCGATGGTCGATTCCAGGACGGCGCATTCCCCTTCCGCCATGCGGTAAATCGCCGCCCGTCCTTGCGCTTCGGCGCGGGCCAGGGACTCGCCGCTTGCCTTGCCGAGCGGCACCAAGATATTGAACCGGACGCGAATGCGAACGGTGTCCACATCCTCTTGCATTGGCATCGGCACCGGCATCCGCATCTGCATGCGCATCCGTTGATCCATCGGCTCCTGCGCCCGCGCCTCGTCCGGCACCGGAGCGGCAGCCATCAGGGCCACCGCCCAGACTCCCAGAAGAGCCGCGTTCTTCATGGCTGTCATGATCGACCTTTCAGAAAATGAGAGGCTCGTTCGCAGGACTTAAGGCTTGGCCGCGGGCGCCGGCTTGTCGCCGCTGTCCTTCAACGTGATCATGTAGCGCGCGTTGCCGTTCAGGTAGATGAAGACCGGATTGTTGTTGTTCTGGTTCCGAACCTGGGTGGAAACGCTCAGATTGGCCAGCCGGCAAGTGGCGGCGATGGTCGCGAGCAGGGTTTCGCATTCCTGATTCGCCATGTTGTAGACGAAGATCCGGCCGCGCTTTTGGGTTTCGGCCATGGTCTTGTCCGACATGTCGGCAAGGGGCATCTGCGTGTTGAAGCTGACATTGACGTTGACGTTGCCCGCGTCGTGAACCGAAAACGACCGCGCTTCGGCGGCGGCATCGGCGCCGGCAAGGGCGAGCCCTGCGGCGGCAAACGCCGCCAACGGGATCAATCTGCGGTGGGACGTGCTTCTCATGTCTCTCCTCCTTGAGCCTCGTTTGCCCTGGGGCCCATCATGACCCAACAACTGAAACTAAAAGGTAAAGAGGGCAAGACCTTGGCGGGCCTGCGGCGATTGTGCGGCGAGAATCGCCCTGAAACCCTTGATTTATTTAACGCCCCGCCATCTGGCGTTCACCATAGAGGATGGAATGGGCCTCCTCGCTCATCGGAGTGTTGTGCGCCGCCCTGATGTCCTCGATCACCGCGTGCGCCCGCTTGACGGCGGGGCGATCCTCCATCCGCTGGAGCCAATCCTTGAGCCTCGGCGTCTCGTCGATCTGGACGCCCGCGTTCTTCCAGCCCCGCACCCGGCCATAGGCGGAGATATCGGCTATGGAGTATTCCGGCGTAGCGATCCAGTCCTTGTCCGCGAGCTGGCGCTCCAGCACCCGGAACACGCGGGCGGTCTCGTCACGGAAGCGGGCCGCGGCGTGCTCGTTGCCTTCGGGGAATTCGGTGACGAAATAATGCGCCTGGCCCAGCGCCGGGCTCAGGTTGGCGGCGACCAGATGCAGCCATTCGATGACCTTGTAGCGCGCGGCCCCGTCGCGGGGCAGGAGCTGGCCGGTCTTGTCGCCGAGATATTCCAATATGGCGCCGGATTCGAAAACCGAAAGCGGCGCCCCTCCGGGACCGTCGCGGTCAACGATGACCGGCACCTTGTTGTTGGGCGAGATCTTGAGGAATTCCGGGTCGAACTGCTCGCCGGTGCGGATGTTGACGACATGGACTTCGTAGTCCAATCCGGTCTCCTCGAACATGACCAGGATCTTGCGGGGATTGCCGGTGTACCAGAGATAGGCGTCGATCATGGGGATCCTCCCGAGGCGCGTGGGCGGGGCATGACGCCCCGTTGCGGCCAGAGGATAGCAGATCGCGGCGTGAACCGAATGTCTTGAGAATGGCCCGTCAGGCCATCGGAAGGTCGAGAATGGCGCCTTGAGAGCTAGGCCGCCGCGGCCGCCTTACGCCCTCTGCGGGTCACGAAACCGAATGCCGCCAGGGCCGACAGCAAGAGCGGCAGCGCCGCGGGGACAGGGACGACCGTACCGCCGCCCAAGAAGGCCCCACCGGGCGTGCCGGCCGCGAGCTTCACGGCGAAAAGCTCTCCGCCGCTACCCGGCTCGGTGGAAAACGTCGCGATGGTCTGCCCGGCGCCAAGGCTGCCGATGGTGAACATCAATTTGTCTACGACCGAACTGTTGAACAGCGCGATTTCGAAGTCGCCGTAGACCGAAAAATTCCGACCACTTGTATCGACCGACCATCCCGGCGCCGTGATGGCCCCGCCGAAGCCGCCGGCCTCGGTCGTGTTGAAGCCGAATTCCTCGATCGTTGCGCCGTTGAACGATCCCACCAAATCCAGGGTCACCGTGATGTCGCCTCCCGCCCCACCGGGTTGATCCATGGTTACGGTCGCGAAAGGCGCGACGGGACCTGCACTATTGTTGTTGCGCAGGTTGAGTTCCCACATGATCGCCGCCTGTGCCAACCCAGACGACAACGCCAAAAGAACCAGTCCAAAAATCCACCCAGAAACCCTCATGCGACGCGTCCTCGAACCAAGAAATCGGCTTTGCCCTAAATAATCTCTTAAGGCCGAAAATGAACGAAATGCCCCTAAAATTCAATTTTAATCTATCGTTTACCATACATTATTTGATGTATTCTTGAGTCCGGTGGTATTGCAGCGCACCTAATCGACGGCAAAAGGCGTCTTTATGCCTCTGATTCTTAATTATTATTATGGTTAACACCATGGCGATTACCGTGACAGGGCTTATGACGCATTGGGATGAGAGCCGATCTGGCCAGGGGCCATGCGTGGCTTGGACGATCCTGGATCGAGAAGCCGACACGACGGCCTATCCCCAACTGCGGACTCGGACGGGACCGGGCGCGCCGAGTGCAGCGGCGGGAGGCTCATCGGCAGGCGAATGCGGTTGCGGGCATGACGCTTCCTGCCTAAGGTCTAGAAAAACCGGCCGCGCCGCAGGCGGCGGCGCAATGGAACGAGGGGAGGAATGGCGGTTTTCGAGCTCTATCATGGGGAAATCTCGACCTGTTCGCAGAAGGTCCGGGTCACCTTGGCGGAAAAGGGGCAGGCCTGGACCAGCCATCACCTCGACCTGCGCAAGGCCGAGCAGCACCGCCCGGAATATCTCAAACTCAATCCCAACGGCGTTGTCCCCACCCTGGTGGTGGACGGTGTGCCGATCATCGAATCGTCTGTCATCATCCAGTATCTCGACGAACTGATACCGGCGCCGCCGCTCCGTCCCGGCGACCCGTTGGGCCGTGCCAACATGCGGCTGTGGATGAAGCGGCTGGATGAGGAGATCCACCCCCTGACCGGCGTGCTGTCGTCGTCCATCGCCTTCCGGTTCGAAGAGGGACATGAAGCGCAGATCAAGACCATGATCAATCCGGCCAAACGGGCGCGGAAAATGGAGAGCTTCAAGCTGGGCGTGGAGGCGCCGCTTTTCCGCAAGGCCCTTGCCGGTTACGACAAGCTTCTGGGCGACATGGAAAAGGTGATTGCCGCCGAAGGCTACCTGGCGGGCGGCGTCTATTCGCTCGCCGACATCTCCTATATCGGCTATGCCGTGCGCCTCCACCACCTGGGCTTGCAAGGGCTGTTCGAGGGCCGGCCCGGGCTCCAGCAATGGTACGCCACGATCACGGCGCGTCCCGCGGTCAAGCTCGCCATCGACGATTTCGCGCCGGACCATTCGCTTGACCTGATGTCGACCCATGGGGCCGAATCGTGGCCCCGGATCCGGGCCATCCTGGGCGAGGTGCGGGGCACCGCCAGTGCGGAGATGGCGTCATGATCGAAGCCATCGACCTCGATAAATGCACCGGTTGCGGCATCTGTGACGAGGTCTGTCCGGCCGACGTCATCTACATGGAACCGGTTGCGATGCCGGACGTGGTCGACGGGATGCACCGTGCCAAGTCGCTGCCGGTCATCAAGTACCAGCAGCACTGCGTGACCTGCTTCAATTGCGAACTGTTCTGTCCGGAGGGGATCGTCGATGTTCATCCCTCGGTCAAGAACCGTCCGCGGCCCTGGTAGTCCGGGCAGGAAAGAGGCAGGCATGGCAACCAACGGCGTTCACGGAACCCATATCGAAACCGACATCCTGGTGATCGGCGCCGGCGCCGGCGGCCTCGTCGCCGCCCTTTCGGCCAAGCGCGCGGCACCGCCCGCCACCCAGGTCACCATCGTCGATTCCTGGAAGGTGGGCCGTTCCGGCCACACCGCCTTTTCCAACGCCTGGACGGTGGTGGTGGCTCCCGACGACGACCTTGAATCGGTCACCAAGGAGATCATCGCCGGCAACGACTTCATCGCCGATCAGCCCCTGATCCACCGGGTGCTGGAAACCTCGTGGGACCGGCTCAAGGACCTTGAAGGGATCGGGCTGCAATGGCCCCGCAACGAGGACGGCAGCTATTACCGGCGGCCCACCCGCGGCCTCAAGGACACAAGGGTCATGTACCCGGTGGGCGGGGGCCTCGAATTTTCGTGGAAGCTCAAGCGCGGCATCGAGGATGAAGGGGTTCAGATCCTCGACCGCTTCTTCGTCACCGGCCTGATGAAGGGCGACGGCGAGCGGGTCACCGGCGCCGTCGGGGTCCAGTCGCGGACCGGCGAATTCTTCGCCATCACCGCGCGCGCCACCATCATCGCCACCAACGCCATCACCTTCCGCACCGGCTTCGTGCGCGACCTCACGGGCACCGGCACGCTGCTCGCCTACCGCGCCGGCGCGAAGTTGCGCAACGCCGAATTCAGCTACCTGCGGCCGGGCACCCCGCGTTTCTATTTCGAAGGCATCGCCTTCGCCATCCAGGACGGCGCCAGTTTCGTCAACAAGAACGACGAACAGTTCATGCTGTCCTACGAGCCCGAATGGGGCGACCGGGCCGACGTGCCGCGCATCGCCCGGGCCATGGCCATGGAAAAGCAAAAGGGCAACGACCCGCTCTATCTCGACATGTCGCGCATCGACCCGGCCAAGCGCGATTTCTATTTCTCCTCGACCGTGGCCTGGATGCAGAACTTCCTCGACAAGCTGGGCGACGAAGCGCGCACCGATATGTTCGGCAAGACGCCCTATTACCCGCAGAACCAGATGACCAAGATGGGCCTCGCCACCGATGCCGACTGCCGCTCCAACGTGCCGGGCCTCTATGCCGCCGGCCTGGCCCAGGCGGGTTGCTGCAACCATTTCGCCGGATTCCATATCGGCATGTGCATCGGCACCGGATGGTTCGCCGGCGAGGCCGCCGTCAAGGATCTGGAGACCCTGCCCCCGGCCAAGCTCGATGCCGCCGAGGCGGGCGCGCTATACCGCGAAACCATGGCTCCCCGCGATGACGGCGCCAACGCGGAATCGGATAACTGGCTGCTCGAATTCCAGCGCTTCACGGCGCGCTACGACATCGCGCTGTGGAAAAGCGCCGATCGCCTGGAAGCGGCCCTGCAGACCCTTGGCGGCCTCAGGGAACGGTTCGCCGAGCTTCGCGCACCGGACAATCACGAGCTGGTGCGAATCAAGGAATCGGAAGCCATGGTGCTGGCCGCGGAGATCATTTTCCGTGCCAGCCTCATGCGGCAAGAATCGCGGATGAGCCATTTCCGCGAGGACTTCGATTTCCGCGACGATGACAACTGGCTGGCCTGGATCGACGTCGAGGACTCTGGGAGCGGCCCGGTACTGACCAAGACACCGATCCCGACCCCGATTACTCATCCCGCCGACTTAACCTGAGCGGCCCCAAGACCGCGACCGAGCCATGCGTGATTTCCTCAAGATCTATCTTCCGATCAGCCTCCTGGTGATAGCGGGATTCCTGTTCACCTGGCAATTCGTCGACCCTGCGCCGCCGCGCGCCGTCACCATCGCGACCGGCATGAAGGAGGGGTCCTATGCCCAGTATGGGGAGCGCTACAAGGCGCTTCTGGCCCGCCACGGCATCACCCTGACGGTGCGCCACACCGCGGGCGCCAAGGAGAACATCGACCTTCTGACCGATCCCAAATCGGGGGTCGAGATCGCCTTTGTCCAGGGCGGCGTCGGCGATCCCTTCGGCGCGCCGCAGCTGCAATCACTTGCGAGTGTCTTCTTCGAACCGGTCTGGGTCCTGACCCGCGGCTTCCCGGAGGCGCCGGACAAACTCATCGCGCTCAAGGGCAAGCGAATCGCCATCGGCGCCGGGGGGTCGGGCACCCGGGTGCTGGCCAAGGCCTTGCTCACCGACAACGACATCGACGACGAGAACTCCACCTATCTCTCGATCGGCGGCAAGGAGGCGGCGGACGCCTTGGCGGCGGGCCGGATCGATGCGGCGTTCTTCGTCAGCGCCGAACTCTCGCCGCCGCTTCTGGAACTAGCCCTCAGGCCGCAATTCCACCTGTTGGATTTCGCCCAGGCCGATGCCTATGAGCGGCGCTACAAATATCTCTCGAAGATCGATCTGCCCGAGGGCGTCCTCGACCTCGCCCGGGATTTCCCGCCCAAGGACATGACCCTGATCGCCCCCACCGGCGCCCTGGTGGCGCGCGGGGACATTCACCCCGCCTTGATCGACCTGTTCTTGGAAGCCGCCATCGACGTGCACCGCAACGGCAACCTGACGACACCGTTCGAGCTGTTTCCCTCAGCCAAATTCGTCGACTTCCCCCTAAGCTCCGACGCCGAACGGTATCTCAAGCGCGGCCCAACCTTCCTGCGCCGGGTGCTGCCGTTCTGGGCGGCGGTCCTGGTCGAGCGCCTGATCATCATGCTGGTGCCGCTGATCACATTGCTGATCCCGCTGTTCAAGATCGCGCCGCCGGCCTACCGCTGGGGCATCCGCCGCAAGATCTACCGCTGGTACAGCGAACTGCAGCAGATCGAGGCAGACTGGAAAGCCGCGGGCCCCGCCGCCGACCGGGAAATCTTCACCGATCGCCTGGACGACATCCAGGACCAGGTGTCGCAGGTGAACATCCCGCTGTCCTACGCCGAAGACCTCTACCACCTGCGCCTGCATGTCGTGTTCGTGCGTCAATTGGTGTTGGGACAGCTGACCTCGCCGTCAAAACGTCCGCCGGTTCCGGAAGCGGCCGGGGAGGCTTAACGGGCCGCGCCGCCCGTCGGGAACCAGATAAAGTTCTTGCATCGCGCGGCAAGGAAGGCGGGAATGGCGGGCGACCCTGACCCATATGCCGGCCTGCCGCCATGCCCGTGTCCAGACTGCTCATCATCTTCGGCTTGGTGCTTGTCGCCCTAGGCCTGCTCTGGCCGGTGATCGCCAAGCTGGGGCTTGGCCGGCTTCCCGGCGACATCATTATCGAGCGGGATAATTTCCGGCTTTACTTCCCCCTCACCACCTCGATTCTGGTCAGCGCCGTTCTCAGCCTGGTCCTGTGGCTGATCAACCGCTAGCCCTCCGCATGACCGCCGGGCCTTTCGGCGCGCTGAAACTGGACCAGGGCCCATTCTCCGGCCGGTTCGTCATGGCGCAGCAGGTAGGTCGCTCCATCGGAGCCCAAGAGCTTGAAGTAGCGATGATCGGGCCCGTGCCAGGCATCAAGAACTCGAGCGACCTCCACCGTCCGCGAATCGAAATGGAGGCGGCGCGGTGTTTCCTCACCGCGGTGGCCAGCGTAGCACTCGACCCGGATCTCCATGCCTGTTTGGCCCCGCCGCCGCTCACTCGCCGATCAGGTGCAACACGATCCGGCGCCGGTGCGGCGCGGTGCGGTGTTCATAGAGGTAAATCCCCTGCCAGGTGCCGAGCACCGGCGCACCGGCTTTGAGCGGAATAGAAAGCTGCGTCTGGGTCAGGGCCGCGCGGATATGGGCCGGCATGTCGTCGGCCCCTTCGGTCGCGTGGCGGTAGAGCGCCGGATCATCGGGCACCAGGCGGGCGAAGAAATTCTCAAGATCCAGAAGCACGTCAGGATCGGCGTTTTCCTGGATCAGAAGCGAGGCCGAGGTATGGCGGAGGAACAATGTGAGGAGCCCGGTCCCCACCCCCTGTTCCGCGACCCAGCCCGCGACCTCACCGGTGACGTCGATGAGCCCGCGTCCCGTGGTCCGGACCTCGATCTCCGTCTGAGCGTGCACTTCTCCCTCGCTCAGAACGCGCCGATGGTCTTGATTTCTTCCGCGTAATCGGCAAGTGCCGCGTCGAGGGAATATTTCGGCACCCAGCCGAGCTTGGCTTTCGGCTCCGACAGGTCCAGCACGGTGTCCCGGTCATGACCGGCGCGGCCCTCCAGCACCTCGTATTCCAAGCCCGGGTAAATCTTGCGCACGGCGGCGAGCAATTCGTCGAACGTGGTCAGAATCCCGGTGCCGCCGTTGAAGAACAGGCGGTCGGGTTGGGGGACGGTCGCCGCCGCATCGAGGATGCCGCCGATGTCCTTGGAATAGATGTACTCGTTGGCCATGGTCTGGTTGGCCGGGATCTTGGCGACCCGGCCTTCCGCGCCCGCTGTCATCATCTCATGGACCTTCTGCCCGCCGCCGGAGCCCGACCAGAAATGGCCGTTGCCGAACACGTTGGCCGGACGCACCCCGATCAGTTCGAACCCATAACGCGCGCGGTAGGCTTCGAGGATCAGTTCCTTGCAGGCCTTGGAATTGCCGTAGGCGCGGCCGTGGCCACGGTGGAAGTCCTCACCCAGAACCTTGGGAATATCGGCCCGGCGCATGTCGTAGACGCCGAAGGTCGACACATGGACCAGCCGCCGCGCACCGGTCAGACGCACCGCCTCGGCCACGTTCATGGTGCCCTGAATATTGATCTGCAGGGCGGAATACATCATCTCGTCGACCTTGCCGCCGATGATTCCCGCGCTGTGCAGCACGGTTTCGCAACCATGATCCTGGATCGTCTCCACCAGCTTCGGCAGGTCGCGCACATCGCCGCGCACCAGCGGCGTGTCCCCGGTGCCCAGCTTCTTGGCGATAAAGTCCGCGCGCGGCTCGGGATCGAAAAACACGACCGGCTCGTTGCGGGCCAGCGCGCGCTGCGCAAAGGCGGTGCCGATCAACCCGGCGCCGGTGATCAAGGTGGTCATGGTCTGCCTCCTCAGAAGGGATTCGTTGTCGTGTCTATACTCAACTCACGGGCCGCACCCCCGCGGGCCCGGCATCCCTTGCCCTTTTGGTAGACCAGTCGGCCCGCCCGCGCAACCGGCGCGCCGAGCCCTCGGTTGGGTTTGATGCGGGCTTCGGTTTCTTCTAAGCTTCGGATCGAACAGCGGCCAACGCTAACGCGGCCGAGCCCTTCCCCGGGCCGCCGCCCCACCGGGAGGAACAGCCATGTGCGCATCGCACGTCACCCGACGCAACGACCCCGAAAACCTGATCACCAAGGCGGAGCATGAGACCCGCGTCAACCTCGCGGCGCTGTACCGGCTGATCGCCCATTACGAGATGGACGACAAGACCTCCACCCATATCTCGGTCCGGGTGCCGGGGACCGAGGACCAGTTCCTCCTGAACCCGCAAGGGCGTCTGTTCCACCAGATGCGGGCCTCGGACCTGATCAAGATCAACCTGGACGGCGAAATCCAGAGCGACACCAACGCCACCGTGATCGAAGCCGGCTACGTCATCCACTCGGCGGTGCTGGGCGCGCGGCCCGATGTGAATTGCGTGATCCACACCCATACCACGGCGGGCATGGCGGTATCGGCGATGAAGTGCGGCCTGCTGCCGGTCAACCAGAAGTCCATGAAGTTCGTCGCCGACATGGCCTATCACGACTACGAAGGCTACGCGACGGAGCTGGAAGAACGCGAAAGACTGGTGGCCGACCTCGGCACCTGCAACTGGCTGATCCTGCGCAATCACGGCCTGCTGGTGGCCGGGCCCGCCATGTGGACCTGCTTCAGCTGGATGTATTCGCTCGAGACCGCCTGCCGGGTGCAGGTCGCGGCGATGCAGTCGGGCGCCGAGTTGAACCTGCCCTCCAAGGACGTGATCGATCACGCCGCGGGCCAGGCCAACCGGCCGCGCGACTATTCGACCCCGCCGGCGGAATGGTATGCGCATCTGGAGATGCTGGACGCTCAGGATCCGAGCTTCCGCAATTGAGAGGACCCGAAGTCCCCGGAGAGGATGGGACGATGTCCGGCCTACCCCGGAGCCCCGAAATCGACCGGGCATTGGCGCTCGCGCAGTCGGTGCACGCGGGACAGACCCGCAAGGGTGCGCGGGGGGAGGCATATATCCACCACGTGACCGAAGTGGCCACGATCCTGAATGAGGCCACCAGCGGGAAGGACCAGGTTCTCATCATCGGCGGCCTGCTGCACGACGTGATCGAGGACAGCGACCTGACGCTCGCCGACCTCGACCGGGATTTCGGCGCCGAAGTCTCCCAATTGGTCGCGGAAGTCACCGACCCGGAAGGCGTGACCGAAGAGGCGCGGCGCCGGCACCAGGTGGAGGCCGCGCCGGGCTTGAGCGCCCGGGCGCGGATGCTGAAAATCGCCGATAAGACGTCCAACATCGAGGAAATGGCCGCCGACCCGCCGCCGGGATGGAGCCTCGCGGAAATCCAAGCCTATATCAGATGGGGCGTCGACGTCGTCGCCGGCTGCCGCGGCCTCAACGCGCAACTGGAAGACCGCTTCGATGCGGCGCTCGCCGCCGCCCATGCGCGTTTCGGCGATGGGGCGCCGGACTAGATTTGGGCCGCCGGCAGGGGCGTCCGGCCGCGGATCTGGTCGGAGGCCTTTTCCGCCATCATCACCACGCAGGCGTTGATGTTGCCCGACACCAGATCGGGCATTGCCGAAGCGTCGACCACCCGCAGGTTCTCCGCCCCGCGCAACCGGAACTCCCCATCCAGCGGCGCCCCCTCATCCGTCCCCATGGCGCAGGTGGCGCAAGGGTGATGGGCGGTGACGGCGGTGCGCCGGATCCAGGCATCGATGTCGGCGACGCTGGTGACGTCCGCCCCCGGGGCGGTTTCCTCGGCCCTGAACTCATCCATTTCGGACTGGGCGAGAATCGCGCGGCAGACATCGACCCCCCTGCGCAGGGTCGCCATGTCCTTCGGTTCGGCGAAGAAATTCTGATGGATACGAATCTTGTCGAAGGGGTCGGCAGAGACCAGGTTCAGCCAGCCCCGGCTCTCGGGATGGAGCAGAACGGGCCGCGCGCCGCAGAGGTCGCGCTGGGGCTTGCGGATGCCCGGGAACCACAGATGGGGCGCGGTGGACACGCCCCTGAACATCAACTGGATATCGGGCGCGCTCAGCCCCGCCTCGGTCCGGATGTAGCCATGCATCCCGCCCGGGAAAACCGTGGCGGGCCCGGTCCCGAAAAGATGGGCGCGGATGATGTTGAGGGTCATCCTGTCCGCACGAAGTTCCCCGACGAAGGGCCCTGGAACCGGGCGCTTGTTGTAAACGATCACGGCGATGTGGTCCTGCAGGTTGCGCCCCACACCCGGGGCATCGATCCGGCAGTCGATGCCATGCGCCTTCAGCTCCTCCGCCGGTCCGATCCCCGACAGCATCA
>Ga0224512_10000496_pt1 | contig 42006 bp, 25 predicted proteins | sample SF_May12_sed_USG_4_FD_169103 | JGI IMG/M metagenome (GOLD analysis project Ga0224512, IMG submission 169103) | Sediment microbial communities from San Francisco Bay, California, United States - SF_May12_sed_USGS_13 | ecosystem: Environmental > Aquatic > Marine > Sediment | place: USA... | reverse complement strand
CGCAGTACCCAGCCCCATCTCCATGGCATACAGCGGCGACAGGAAGAAATACAGTGATTGCAGGAACGCGGCCAGAGGCATTGCCGGAAAAGCAAATCCGGCCATGGAGAGCTTGCTCGTTTTGAACAGTGTCATCGAAACTCCTGCCGCCGTGCCGCTCTGCATTTGCTTGTCCGGCCATAAGGACACGCCGGCGGCAGAGCAAGTAGCCGGGTAGCCCCATGACGCCAAAGAATGGCCTGGCAATATATCGCAATCCTGCAAACGCAGCGCGCAAGCTGATCGGGCACGACGGTTTTGTTGTGTTCGTTGCGCCGTGGTGCAACCCGGCGTAGCTTACCCGGCTTCCCGGCAAATTCCTATTTCTCGGCTGATGGCCTGGCTGCCGTATCGCGGCGTCGCCGGGCGAGCACTCCGCCCGTGATTACTCTCTGAGTGTGAACGCTACGATCGCATCACCTTCTTCGGTGTGGGTGCGGCGATTTCCGCCGGCCGCGATAACGACATACTGCTTGCCGCCGGACTGGTAGGTCATCGGCACGGCCATGCCGGCGTAGGGCAGTGTCTTTTGCCACAACTCCTCGCCGGTTCTGATGTCGAGCGCGCGGAATTTTTTGTCCATCGATGCCGCCATGAAAACGAGCCCGCCGCCGGTCACGATCGGGCCACCGATGATGGCCGAACCCCAGGACGCCGGAAAGGTCATGCCGTAACGCTTGACGCGACCGAAGGGCCGCTGCCAGCGAATTTTGCCCGAGTCCATGTCGATTGCGGTCAGCGTGCCCCAGGGAGGCGGAGTACAGGGAACACCGCTTGGTGCCTCGAAATTCCGGGTCAGCGTCGAATAAGGTGTGCCAGGCATCGGGTCACCGGCACCGCTCCGGTAGCTGCTGCCGGGGACTTCCGCGCTGTCCTCATCCGGCATCGGTGTGATCGCACCGCCCTCGTTCCGAATCAGCCAGTGCTGGGTCCCCATGGTCATTGATTTGATAACGACAAGGTTGGAATCCGGATCGAACGCCGCACCGCCCCAGTTGCCGCCACCGCCGAAGCCCGGGAAGTGCAGCGTACCCTGCTCGCTGGGTGGCGTGAACATGCCGTCATAGCGCAGCTCATCGAAACGCTTCTGACACCACCTGCGGCCCATGAACGTGATGCCGTACAAATCGTCTCGCGTCAGCGTCGTGCGCGTAAACGGTTCGGGCAGGGTCGGGAACGGTTGCGTTGGTGAGGTTTGCTCGCCCGGAACGTCCGATTCGGGTACCGGGCGTTCCTCGATCGGAAACACGGGCTCACCCGTATCGCGGTCAAAGACGAACAGGTAGCCGGCCTTGGTCTGCTGAATAGCGACTTCTCGTGTCCGGCCGTCTTTGCGGATGCTCACCAGCAGCGGATGACCGGGCAAGTCGTAGTCATACACGTCGTGGTGAACAACCTGGTAATGCCACACCGGTTCGCCGGTTTGGGCGGACACGGCGACGGTTGCGGTGGCGTAGGGAATCGCGAACTTCCGCGTCCCGCCGAAGAAATCCGACGACGGACTGGTCGTCGGCAGGAATACGAGACCGCGTTCCGGATCGGCGCTCAACGTGGACCACACGTTCGCAGCGCCGGTATCGTGCACGTGTTCCGCCGGAATCGGGTTGAATTCCCAGATCAGTGTGCCCGAGCGCGCGTCGAAGCCGCGCACGAAACCGTCGCTGGCATCGACGGGCGTGTCTTCAACGCCGACCGCCGCGATCACTACGTCGCCGACCACGATGGGACCAGACGTCGTATGCCGCGGTCCCACGCCGTTGCCCTCGTAATCCCAGTGGCTGGCATAGCCGGCGTGTCCCATGTCGGCGCCGAAATCGCTGCAGGACTTGCCGGTATCGGCATCGATCGCGTACACGTAGCCGTTGATATCGCCCTTGAACACGCGTCGCTCGCAGGGCGTTGCGGGTCGCGGCTGGGCAGCTTCCCAGTAAGCCACGCTGCGGCACCTGACCACCTGTCGCGGCGCTTCGACGAGGCCCGTCCCACCCTCGTCCTGGTGCGGGTCGAAACGCCATCGCTCCGCGCCGGTTGCCGGATCGAGCGCGATCACGCGGTTCATGGGCGTGCAGTAATACAGCGTATCGTTGGCGTGGATCGGCGTCACCTCGAGCCAGGCCTTGTCGCCGGAGTAGTGGGTCCAGGCAAGCTCGAGGCGGTTGACGTTCGTGGCGTTGATCTGATCGAGCGCCGAGTACTGGCCGCCGCCGGGCGCGCCGCCAAACGTGGGCCAGTCCGAGCCGGTCTGTGCCGCAACTGTGCCCGACAGTACATTGCCAACAATCAGCAGTAATACGAAACGGAACGCGTGCATAGCTGTCAGTCCTTCGTCTTTTGTGTTGTGAGTAGCGATCGTGTTCTTAAACCCGGTCATGCCCTTCGTTGAGGCCGGGCAACGACCACTCCTCGACCTCGAGCGGCCCTAACACCGGTTTGCCGAGTGCCGGGGTCGAGATGAGGTACAGGCCCGTGTCCGACCCCACCCAGATCAGTTTTCGGTCCCATTCGACGAAGACGATGTCGACGGTGCGGTTGTAACTGTTCCAGACGTCGAGGTCACCACCCTGCGGCGGAATAAATGCGGCCGATATTCTGGGTTCGGTCGGGTCACTCAGATCGAAACATTGGGCGCCCGCAATGAAATAGGCATAACAACTGAAGTTCGGATCCGGCTTACCCGGCGCCGTCTGGTTTTGCGGCATGCGCGGCCCGAAACGGCCGCGCTTGTTGCAGAAATCGTCGTACGGCGCGTCGGCCGGCGGTCGCGGCACGGGCAACGTGCCAATCTCCGTCGGCCTGGTCGGGTCTCGGACGTCCAGCACATACGCGTCATGCCAGACCTGGTTACAGTCCGGATTCAGCGTCTCGGGGTTGGCGACGACGAAACCGCGATCCAGCCGGTTCACGTCGGTCGCGTACATCTGGATGCCGCCCGGCAGGTAAGGGGGCACGAACTTGCCGATGAGTTCGGGTTTGGCGGGATCCGAGACGTCGTGAATGAAGAAACCGAAAGAACCCCAGGTGCTGTAGGCGTAGCGGCCACCGTCTTCCACTTTCGTGGGCACGAAAAAACCGCCGTTCTTGCAGGTGAAGGATTGCCGGTCGCCGTACTCCCGCCACTGCCGGTACGCTTCCTCCTCGCCCTGCCGCTGGCCCGGCACCCACCAGTTGGAAACGAATTTCGGTTGCGTCGGATCCGAGACGTCGAGGGTCTGCACGCCGTTCGTGTAATAGCGCACCGGGGATTCCATGTGAGTGAAGGTGTTGTCGAAGCCGGCGTCCAGGTAGGCATATCGACCGCCACTGTAAAAGTTGTGCGCCGTCCCCGCGCCGGTCTGAATGTCGCGCTCCGGATCCAGTTGATCGGTACTCCATTTGGAAAGTAATCGTATGTTTGTCGGATCCGTTGCGTCGTAAATGCGGACGCCGCGCAGTCCCGGACGCGCAAGTAGCTTGTCGATCATCGAGGGATCGTCGTATTTGGCATTGAATGCGCCCGGATGGCTGGAGGTGGACGGCACGTCGGCACTCGCGATCAGGATCCATTTGCCGAGTGATTTGTTGAACGCGAGTTGTATGTCACCTTCGCCGACAAATGTTCCCTCGCTGAGGATTCTCGGTTCCAACGGATTCGTGACTTCAACCACCGCGGTCTGTTGAAACAGGAAGCGGCGCTCACCGATCGCCATCATCTCGATCTCTTCGTTACGCCGTTGCCCGGCAAACAGGTGACCGTGGACCTGGACATTATCGAGATACAGGTTGCGATCGAGCTGGCCGTAGCTGCTCGCATGCGGATGCGGGTGCTGATTGGCAAAGAGAACCTTCGGCAGTCCTGCGCCCGCGATGGCACAGCCACCCGCGGCACTCATCCGGATAAAATCCCTGCGCCGGAGCGCATTCAGCTTGCGGGTCATGGCTTCCTCCCCATCATCTGTGCTCGTGCAGTGACCGATCTAGTGGCCCTGTGCCCGCCAGAAATTCACGAAGCTGGTGACGTTGTGTACGAACTCCGCGGGCTGTTCGCGGTAGTGAAAATGCCCGCCGCGGTTGGTGAACAGCAGGCGCACGTTGGGATTGGTCTCTGCGATGATGTTGAAGAACGAATACGCCTGGATCGGCAGCACCGACGGATCGTTTTGCGCCCAGTAGAGCAGGATCGGCATCTGCAGGATGCTTTCCGTCAGAATGCGGTGATAGGCCTCGTGGTTCATCTCGCTGGTGATAATGCTGTTGCGTGCGCGCACCGCGTCGGTATTGCGGCGTTCCGTCTCCCGGGCTTTCGGCTGGTCCTTCATGAACATGGCCGCGTTGACGAAATCATCGTTTACCGGCGACGCGTCGTAATAGAGCGCACTCTGCTGGCACTCGAATCCTTCGGGTAGTGGCGCGCAACCGGTGAAGAGGCGTCGCCGCCGGTTCGAGCGATCGTCACCCGCAGGCGGCGATGCCGTCGCGGTGTCGACGATCACCAGCGTGCGCACGATTTCCGGGTGGGCGACCGTGAACAGAAAGGCCAGGCCACCGCCACGCGACTGCCCGACCAGATGGATTTTCTCGAGTCCGATTGCCTTGACGAAGTCGTACATATGCTGCACCTCGCCACGGATGTTCAGGTCGTCGTCGCTAGCCGGGTTGCCCGTCATGCCGCTCGCCAGCTTGTCGGGGGCATAGACGTGGAAGTGCTCTGCCAGTCCACCGATATTCAGTGACCAGGTGTTGGCGCTGGCCGTGCCGGAGAATCCGGAGCCATGAACCAGCAGCATCGGATCGCCCGAACCTTCATCGTAGTAACGGGTACGCACGCCGTCGACGTCAATGAACTTGGCCGTGAATCCGCCATTTTCCCCGTTGGGGCCGACTTCGGCTGCGGCGCGCTGGATCATTAGCTCCGGAGCCGTCCAGACCATTGCAGTCAGCACAGCGGCGGTGCACAGACATCTTCTCCACGCACGCCGACGATCGGCGGAATGCCCGGACAGGTAAGCCTTGGCAGTGCTCATTTTCATTCCCCCTGCGTCTTGTATCGGATTGCTGACGGCCGCCGTCGCCCACCGCCGGTTCGTGTCCTCAGCAAGCACAATAGCAACAAAACATTCCTGCGTTACGGATCTACGTATTTTCCACAATACAATTTGATCGAAGTGGTAACCGCAGCTCGGCGACACGTGTAGGCAGTTGCACCGGAAACATTAATCTGTCACGCACTGATGTCTGAATTCGGCAGGAAAATGTACTATCCGTGCATCCGGACCGGGGCGGCGGTTGCGCAAGCATGCGGTGGTGACATTGGCAGCAGGGCATCAAAAATATTACGTACTGGTCTTTTGCTTGCTGATTGGGCTTGCCGCCTGCGGCCGGCAGCAACCACAGATTGACAATGACGCCGACGTCATCATCGTCGGCGCGGGCCTTGCGGGATTGTCGGCCGCTATCGATGCCGCGAATGGTGGTGCCGAGGTGCTGGTCATCGACATGAATTCCGTGTTCGGTGGCCACGGCATTCAGTCGGGAGGTGTGGCGATCATCGGTTCGCCGATGCAGGCACAGATGGGCTATGCGGACACCCCGGATCAGGCCTACGCGGACTGGATGGAGTGGACCGTCGACGGTAATCCCGAGTGGACCCGCTTTTACGTCGAGAATTCGCGCGAACTGATCTATGACTGGGTCACCGGTTTCGGGACGCGCTTCGACCGGGTCATTCCGAGTCATGGCAACCGCATACCGCGCTTCCATATGACCTACCGGCGCGGCCTCAACCTGACCCGCCCGCTGTACCTCGAGACGCTACGCTACTCCAACATCACGTTTCACTGGAACACGCTGGCGCAGCACCTGATCAAGCAGGATGGACGGGTGGCCGGTGTGCAGGCGCTTGATCTTCGCCGCGGCGAGCCCGTCGTACTTCGCGCGGCAAGCGTCATACTCGCGACCGGCGGTTTTCAGAGCAACCTGACGCTCGTGACCGAAAACTGGCCCGCCGATTTGCCCCGGCCGGAGCGGATCTACAGCATGTCGGGGCAGAACTCGCGCGGTACGGGTCACCTCATGGCGCTCGAAGCCGGCGCCGCGCTGCTGAACATGGATCGCCAGTACAACGGCTATTCCGCCCTGCCGAACGTGCTCGGGCTGGAAGACGAGAGGGGTTTCGTCAGCGGCAGCAACCGCGTTATCTGGATCAATAACGAGGGCAAGCGTTTTGTCACCGAGGGCGGCGTCGACCGCTACGTTTTTCCCGTGGTCATGCGACAGAGCCCGCCGGGTTACTGGCGCATCTTCGACGATGACGACAAGAATGCGTTTCGCATCAACAGCCCGCATTTCGTGGCGGCCGATGCAGTGGACGAGGAAAAGATTCAGCGCCTGATCGTCGACAATCCTGCGGTGACCAGCAAGGCCGAAACGATCGCAGAGCTGGCCGGGCTGATCGGCGTACCGGCGGACGCCCTTGTTGAGACGGTACGCGACTACAACGCCAAAGTGATTGGCGGCGAAAGCACGAACGTGGACGGCTTGCCGTCAGAGAGTCCGCCGCCGGTGTTTACGATCGACACGCCCCCGTTTTATGCAATGCGCACCTATCCGATGGCGAACAAGAGTGCCGGCGGGATCGCGATCGATCTCGGCGCGCGGGCGCTCGATGCGGACGGACGTCCGGTGCCTCGGCTGTATGCCGCAGGCGAAGTGACCGGCTCCGCCGGGATAAACGGTCTGAACGGACTGGACGGCATGTTTACGGGTCCGTCCATACTGACGGGCCGGGTCGCCGGGCGTACTGTCGTCGCCGACCTCGCGGCCGGCGGTGACTGGGCGGCGCGCACATTTGTCCGTGACGACGACTTGTCGGTGGACCCGCAGCCTATTGCGGAGGCCCCGAGTGCATGGTTCGCCGTGCCGGATGCGAGCGATCTCGAGACAATGCTAGCGACCTCCCGCGACGGCTACTGGCATTTCGAACGGGTCCACAACCTGGTCCTGGAGCGCGATTACGCGTGCACGCAATGCCATTCCGACCGGATGCCGTTTGCGCCGGCTGTCACGCGCGCGCAAAAACTGGCGCAGGCCGCTACCTGCGACACCTGCCACCTGGCGCCGGCGGGCACGCTGGATCCGACGTCGCATCAGGGTACGGGCAAGCAGACCGACTGATGGCGGGTCGCGGAATCCGAGTCTGTTGAGGATGGCGAAAATAACGTCGAGCCCATGTGAACATTCCGTCACCGCGGTCTTCGGCAGTCTGGTCGCAGCGCTGGCCGTGATATTGACTGCCTGCGTCAAGCAACCCACAGAGGAGCGGCCGGACGCGCAGGCTATCGTCATTGGAGCCGGTTTGTCAGGTCTCTCGGCTGCGCTGGAAATGGGGCGGAGCGGCGTCGAGGTGCTCGTGATCGATATGAATTCCATGCCCGGCGGCACCGCGGTGCGGGCCGGCGGTGTTGCCCTGGTGGGGACACCGGTACAGGAGAGAGCGGGTATTCACGACTCGCCCGACCTGGCGTACCGGGACTGGATGGCCTGGACCGAGGATGGGGATGCCGAGTGGACGCGCTATTACGCAGAGCAGTCTCGCACCATGATCTATGACTGGGTCACCGACATGGGCGTGGAATTCGTCCGCGTGGCTCCCGGCCATGGCAACAGCGTGGCCCGATTCCACTTTACGGAGGGTCGCGCGATCCACGTCATTCTGCCGCTGTTTCGCGCCGCACTCGGCATGCCGACCGTTTCCTTCCTCTGGAACGTTCGCGCGCAGCAGCTGCTGCTCGAGGACGGGCGCATCAGCGGCGTCGTGGTGAAGGACCTGCGCAGCGGTGCGTCGCGAACATTACGCGCGCCCAACGTGGTACTGGCCACCGGCGGGTTCGAAAGTGATCGGGATCGCGTGTTGGCAAACTGGATGCCCGACCTGCCAAAACCGGATCGCCTGCTCATCGGTTCCGCACCCAGCGCAACGGGGTCGGGACACGACATGGCGGTCGCTACGGGCGCTGCTCTCTACCGGATCGATCGGCATTACATTTATGTCAATGGTCTGCCCGATCCGCGTGATCCAAAACGGAGCCGCGCCCTGACCGCCGGTAACGACAAGTCCATGTGGGTCAACGCCAGTGGCCGGCGCTTCACGAACGAGGCCGGCTTCGACAAGGACATACTGGTCGACCTGCTGATGCAGGAGCCGTCCACGTACTGGATGATTTTCGACGAAACCGGCCGCGAAGGCTTCGGCATGCGTGGTGCCGCCTGGCTAAAGAATCCCGGTGAGGATCATCCAATCCTGGACAATCCGCAGACGGCAAAACGGGCGCAGAGCATCGCGGAACTGGCGCAGCTCGCCGGGTTACCGGCAGCCGCGCTCGAGGCCAGCGTGCAACGATTCAACGACATGATCGATGCCGGCGACGACGTTGATTTCGGTCGCTTTGCTCCCGGTGATGAGGCACCGCCCAAAATAGCCAGGGCGCCGTTCTATGCGGTGCAGATGTTCGCAATGACGCGCAAGAACATGGGCGGGGTCGCCATCGACCGGCAGACTCGCGCGCTGGATCAACGCGGTCAGGTGATTCCGGGTTTGTACGCGGTTGGTGAGCTGAACGGCAGCGCCGGCATCAACGGCAAACACGGCCTGGACGGCATGTTTCTCGGGCCGTCAATACTGAGCGGACGGCTGGCGGGGCAGAGCATTGCTTCGGCGCACGCTGCCGTTCAGCCGGAGGGAGTTACCGAACCGTCTTCGCCGCCGGCGGACGCCGGTGATTGGCAGGCCGGGCTGACGGCGGAAAATCTCCAGGCACTGCTGGCGACACCGCGCGAAGGCTACTGGCATTTCGAGCAATCCCATAGCCTCGTGCTCGAGCGGGCATATGCGTGCACGGAGTGCCATTCGGCCCGACTGCCGTTTGCGCCGGTCAATGATCGACACAGCCGGCTGGCACAAACCGAGGTATGCACGCGCTGTCACTGACGCGACTGGTTCCCGATACGCCGCAGACCAATCGAATATTTTGACGTACGTTGCTGAACCCCCGTCGAGCCGCTGCAGCCGACAAGCATCGGACTCCGCTACCGCGAGCCTCGCGTTTTTCAGGCCATAGCCGTGACAGTGGCACGCCGGATACCGAGTTTCCTGTCCTTAATCACGTACGAACTGTCCGAACTGATGGGCATCCTGCAACCCGGCAGACACCATCGAGAATTGGACAGCGGGCCTCTGCCGTGTTGCTAAAGCCAAATTGAAGCGACAGCGTTCAGCTGATATGGAGTAGCTTCAGGAGGTTACCTCCGAGAATGGCTACCTTGTCGGCATCGCTGAGATAAGAGGCGTCGAGTATCAGGTCCAGCGTGTCGGGCCAGTTAAAGGGTATGTCCGTACCATAAACAACCTGGCTGGCTCCCATTTCTGCCACCAGGTGTCGCAGTCCCTCGTCCGTGAATACCATTGAATCGGCGAGGATCTGCGTCCTGAGGTACTCGAAGGGGCGTTTCTGATTGGCACAAGCGGCCTCGCGTCTGACGTCGCAGGCTACTTCGGTGCGGCCAAAGTAGGACGGCAGGTAACCGCCGCCGTGTGCTCCGCAGACCTTCAATCGCGGGAAACGGTCAAAAGTCCCGTCGAAAATCATACGCGACAGGAACGCGGTGGTTTCGAGCGGGTTGCCGATGATGTTGGCGAGTTCCCCCCGTCCATCGAATCCTCCTTCTTTTACGAGGTACTCGGAGCCACTGGGATGCATGAACACCGGAACGTCCAATTCCTCGGCCTTGGCCCAGAAGGGGTCGAAGTGCGTCGTCGACGGTACCACGCCGTTAACGTGCCCACCGATGGCAGCACCACGATGCCCCAGCTCGGTAACGGCGTATTCCAGCTGTTCGGCGGCTAATTCGGGATGTTGCAGTGACACCGCGCTCAGAGCCACGAAGCGATCGGAGTGCTTCGCACACCAGTCAGCAAGGCCTTCGTCCTGCGTGCGGGTAATGCGCCGCGCCAGGTTCGCGTCGGCCGCATACCACCAGTATTCGTTGACACTGAGCACCTGGATGTCGATGCGCCGTTCGTCGAGCCACTCGAGGCGCCGCGGACCCAGCAGGCGCAGGTCGCCGACTGTCATCTCCAGTGGTGTGCCGCTGACCACTTTTTCGACTGCCGGAATTCCGCAGTGCGCATGGATGTCGACGACCTTAACTCGTTGGCCGCCGATGGATATATTCCGGCGGACTGTCTGCGCTACGGCGCAGGCATAGGAGCCCAGGACCATTCCCGCGGCGCCTGCGTATGCCAGGCTCTTCAAAAAAGTTCTACGGTCAGGCATGAATGAATCTCCTCGTTGGCGCGTATGATTTCAAAGTTCGTAGCATCTAGCAGAACGATGTCTGATTATTGATCCGACCAGACCCGAACGTGAGGCCGGCGATCAATCGTCGAGCAGAAAGCGTCCGCCGCAGCAATCGTTTTGCGACTGATTGACAGCTACTGGCGGACATGCTGTACTGCAAACGTTTGCATCGTTGCAATTATATCTGAACAGAGGCGGTTTCGCCGGATATTTTGCCCATGCGTGAATTTCGGTCACGGCCGATTGCGTTTTGACTCACCAGGCCGTACTACCCGTTCAGCAGTATCGTTGGCATTGCCATGCTTGCGGTACACAAGCGACCGGCAGTGTGCAGCTCTGGCTCGAGCGGAGATCAGATACTATTGCAATTGGAGACCGAAGACTGCAAGGACGATACAACGTCGGACCGAGGAGACCAGAACCATGACTAATCCGCGAACAAAGGCTGTGGCGCCCTTTCTTGCGGGAATAAGTTTGCTCTTGACGGTATTACAGCCCGGAGCCGTTACCGCGGACGAGCCGTTGTCGCAACCCGAGTTCGGCGTCATCTTCGAGAAGGACGTTGCGATTCCGGTGCGAGATGGCACGGTCCTGAGGGCCGACGTCTATCGTCCCGATGTCGCCGCTGGGAGTAATGCCAGCAGCAGGTTTCCCGTATTGATCAGCCTGAGCGCGTATCAGAAAAGTATGGATCGGGTACTGCCGCACGTCAGTCCGTTCACGCACGTCGAGCGGCCCGAACCCGACTGGTGGGTAGCCCGAGGCTATGTCCTCGTGTTCATCGATACCCGGGGAACAGGAACATCGCCGGGAAAAGCCGATATCTGGTCGATGCAGGAATCCCGCGACTTTTACGACGCCATCGAGTGGGCTGCGCGGCAGGAATGGAGCAGTGGTAAAGTCGGCCTGTCCGGCGTTTCCTATTACGCGATTACGCAGTGGAATGTAGCCAGTTTGCAGCCGCCGTCGCTGACCGCAATCGTACCGTGGGAAGGTTGGGCCGACCTGTATCGGGATTCAGTTTTTCACGGCGGCGTGCTCAACCAGGCATTTTACGGTCGCTGGTGGATCGACGTGGTCGGCAAACAGCTACTCGAATTCACTCGTGCCGACAATTCCGCGGCTTTCGACGAAAATTTGATGTGGAATTTCATGACCCATCACACGGACGGCCCATGGTGGGACGAAGTTAAATCCCGGGCGCAATTCGATAACATCACCGTACCGCTCTACAGCTCCGGGAACTGGGGCGGCTGGAATCACCACCTGCGCGGCAACATCGAGGCATACGTGCGCTCGGCCTCCAAGAACAAGAAGCTACAAGTTCATATCGGCGGGCACACGGACGCTTTCTACTCGGATGAAGGCAAAACCGAAATGCTGCGCTGGTATGACTACTGGCTGAAAGGCAAGGACACGGGCATCATGGACGAGCCGGCGGTAAAAATCTGCGTGCGCGTCAGCGTTGACGAATGCACCTGGCGGTTCGAAGATGAATGGCCGATCGCGCGGACCCGGTACACCAAGTATTTCCTGAGCACGCAGACCGCCGGCGTCGTCGACGATGCTATGCACGATTTTCGCCTGGTCACGACAACGCCGGCCGAGAGCGGCGCAATCAAATTTCCTTCGGGGCCAGAGGCATACAGACGCGGCGTCAACGGGCAACCCATGGTGACTTTTGTGACCGAACCAATGATCGAGGACATCGAGATCACCGGGCACATCAATCTCGTAATGTGGGTGTCCTCCGAAACGGATGATATGGACGTGTTCGCCTATTTGCGCAATATGGCGCCTGACGGCAGCGTCGAGACGGCGACACGCGGAATTCTGAAAGTATCGCACCGCAAGCTGGACCCAAAGCTGTCCACGCCCTATAGGCCCTACCACACGCACGACGAAGAGCAGAAGCTAAGACCTGGTGAGATCGTGCCCATCGAGGTTGAGATCTGGGCTACAAGCATGGTGTTTAAGAACGGTCATCGCATACGCCTCGATGTGCAGCCGCACGATGGTGATCACTACTTCGCCGCATACAAGCTCAAGGACAACAGCATTTACACCGGGCCGGACTATTCCTCCTACGTCTTGCTGCCGGTCGTACCGCAGAAAAATTAGCATTGATCGGGGCAGTGACCTGAACGACAAAATCGTTATGTAGAGACTCAGCGGCAGGAGTTCGCAATTTTTTCATCGGTGTGTTCGCAGGAGGCAGGTGGCTTCCCGTCGGCTTGTATCAATGGCGGATCAAAATCCGCACTCCTTGCCCATTCTGGAGATCGTGCAAACCGTGTCGTCGGCCGGCGGCTTCGCTTGGTCGGCGCCGTGGCGGTAGCCCCAGTGCACTCGGGCGCGCGTTAGCAGTTCCGGCAAATCCTCGCCCAGCAAGTAGCCATCTGCAATCAACTCCAACGCGGCTTCGGCAAACAGGCCAAGGTAGTGCGCTTGACTGGAGTAGCGTTCGGCGAGCGACGGGCGCGGATCGCCGTTCGCCTGCCGTTCCGCCGCGGTCGTCGCGAACGGAATGTAAGAACCCGACATGTGGGCAATCTCGTGTACCGGACCGTAGTTTGCACTGTACAGGTTCCAGCCCGTATAGGTCGCCAGCGGCACCATGATCTCCGGCATCCGCAGCCCACCCGTTTCATTGCCGTCGGCGTCGACTTGCGGAACGAGAATCGGATAAGCCGGGCCCACCTCAGGCGGCTGTTTGCTGATAATGCCGCGGCTCAGAAACTCCGGGCCATAGTCGACGCGGTAGGCTTTGTGCGGGTGAGTGGGGAAGCCGACGCCGGGGAGGTCGGGGAAATCGACGTCGGTGGGTGAGACCAGAGTGCCGTCGTCGATGCGTGGATACCGGCTCGGTGGCGGCGGCGCGCCATCGCTGATCCAGCGGTTCATTGCCAGCAACAACGCGCGCATCGCAAACGAGTAATCATTGGGGTTGTTTAACTGCTGCCCATTTCCGAGCGACGGCGGAAATTTCTCCGGCAGGTGCTGACCGCCAGCAAAGTGATAGATGCGCGTGTTCTCCATCATCCCGGCGTCTTCCAGGCCGTCAACGGTGGTGTGCAACAATGAAGCGGCCCTGCCCCAGTACTCGTAGGACGAGAAAGTCTGGAACAACTTTGGCATGAATTCAGGCGGAAGCGTCGCCAGCAGACCGCCCGTCTGTCCGGTCACCGGATCCGTCTGCTCAATATCGGTAAACGGAAAGATATCGGTGGGATAGAAGAAATTCAGAAATGCATGCGCATCTCTCGACGCCTGCCCGAAGCGAAGGTTGAAACTACCCCTGCCGGCACCGGCGATGTGGGCCATTACGCCGTCGAAGACCTTGCGCTGACTCTCGTCCGCGTTAAATCCCGCGTACAGGAAGCTGCGAAGGAACCGGCCCGGCTGAGAAAGTCCGAAGCCGATGGCGCGCTGCATTGCACCGCGCGGAATAGACAACGCCTCGGCAGACTTGTACTTCAGGTGTGCAACGATATCGCGAACTGCTGCCGGTCCCAGTCCGATGATTGTCGGGTTGCTGGCCCTGTAAACGACCTCGTAAATCCGGTGCGGCTCGAATCCGGACGCGAGATAGACACGCGTCGCGTCGGGCACCACGCGGTCCCGCTCCAGTCGCGCAAACTTCCACCGGTCTTTCGGTATGACTTGCCTCGGAGCCTCCACCGAGTCGCGCACCGTCAGGACGTTTTCGGGAGCCGCCGGATCTGCCACCGGATACGGGATATGGTTGCGGTCGCCCAGCGTGAAGTCGAACACTTTCTCGGTGACCACGAAGTCGCTGCGCGCAAGCCCCTCTATGGGCTGGCCATTGTCGACCGTGGTAGGAAGATAGGCGCGCAGGTTGTCTCCGTTCATTGGGGGATCGAATTGCCAGCCCACCCAAAGCATCGTGAAGCCGTTTCGCATCAGGAACCCGTCACCGAGGTTTGCCTCGGTCGTCGGATCGGGAGCGTCCCATTTGCGGCCTTTCGCGCTTGCGTGGTTGAAGAACGTCAGCAATCGCTTGCTGCCGCGGTTAGAGGTTCCGAACAGGAGAGTGCCGTTGCCGCGCTCGACCCGCTTTGGCTTGAGCAGGAAGAAATCGGCCGAGAATTCGACCTTGCCCGCCGCATTCAGAGGCGCATAGTCAAGGTCGACAATAATCCGGTTCGCGGGGTTCGTGGGATCGACCGCAAAATAGACCTTGCCCGCGAGTTTCTCGTAGCCTCCGGCGAGCCCGTAAGCCCGGCCGCCCGGCAGGTCGCCGCGTGATTCGACCTCGATTGAAGTGACCTCCGCGGACGCTGTCGAAATCAGCAGCAGCAGAAGAGACAGGATCGCCGAGCTGAAAATCAATGGCGCGCGATGATAGTCCTCTGGTTTCCCCATGGTTTTCCCCACAGTGGCAAGCTTCGTCATCGGTGTCCAGTTTACATCTACAGCGCCTATCACGTTGCGCGGCGCTAAAATATTCCCGTTGATCGCGCATGCCCGGCATCTCTGGTATCGTCCGGTTTACGCTGGTGTTATCTCTTAATAATGCATCAGAATTATACGCGAGCTCGACGAAAACACTGCGCTATCCTCAATAATAAAGGCGAAAGACCGATGGCCACTCCCCAACTCCTGGTTCACGACAAGCGCGACAACGTCGGGGTTGTCGTTGTTGAAAACCTCAGGGCGGGACACGAAATGTTGTGTGTCGTTACCGAGGATAACTCGGACTTCACGCTCGTGGCCCGGCAGGACGTGCCGATCGGCCACAAGGTGGCTCTGAGGGATCTCGGCGAGGGCGATACGATCATCAAGTACGGTGAGGATATCGGTCGCGCCATTGCGCCAATTGCTACCGGCGAGCACGTGCATGTCCATAACCTCAAGACCAAGCGCTGGTAAGGAAACGAATTACGATGTCTGAAAAGAATTCTTTCATGGGCTACCGGCGCGAGAACGGCCGCGTCGGTGTTCGCAACTATGTAACGATTTTGCCGCTTGACGATATTTCCAATGCCGCCTGCGAGGCCGTGGCCAATAATATCCAGGGCACCCTCGCATTGCCGCATGCCTATGGCAGGCTGCAGTTTGGTGCAGACCTCGATCTGCATTTCCGGACGATGATCGGTACGGGGTCGAATCCCAACGTTGCGGCATGCGTGGTGATCGGTATCGAGCCCGGCTGGACGCAAAAAGTTGTCGACGGCATCGCTGAAACGGGCAAGCCGGTCACCGGATTCGCGATCGAAAAAAATGGAGATATCACCACGATCGCAAACGCGTCACGCAAAGCCAAAGAGTTTGTTCACTGGGCGACGGAATTGCAGCGGGAAGAATGCGGTATTTCCGATCTCTGGATTTCGACAAAATGCGGCGAGTCCGACACTACTTCCGGCATCGGTTCCAATCCGACGGTAGGAAACATGTACGACAAGTTGATTCCGAAGGGCATCTACGGTGTATTCGGAGAGACCTCGGAGATAACGGGTGCGGAACATCTGTGCTGCGAACGGGCGGCAACGGCCGAAATCGGAGAAAAGTTCATGCGGACTTTTCAGGCCTATCAGGACGAAGTCATCGAGGCACATAAGACGACGGATCTTTCCGACAGCCAGCCCACCAAGGGCAATATCGAAGGCGGTCTGTCCACGATCGAAGAGAAGGCCTTCGGCAACCTCGAGAAAATCGGCAAACAGGTTTCCTATATTGACGTGCTCGGTCCCGCCGAGGAGCCGGCCAGGGGGCCGGGCCTGTATTTCATGGATTCATCCTCGGCCGCCGCCGAATGCGTGACCTTGATGGCGGCTGCAGGCTTCGTCGTGCATGCGTTTCCGACAGGGCAGGGGAACATCATTGGTAATCCGATTCTGCCCGTCATCAAGATCACCGCGAACCCGCGCACGATGCGAACGATGTCCGAACATATCGACGTCGACGTAACCGGGATACTGACCCGCGAACTGACACTGGATCAGGCGGGAGACAAGCTCATCGACATGATCCTGAAAACGGCTAATGGCCGGATGACCGCGGCGGAAGCGCTCGGGCATAAGGAATTCGTAATGACCAAACTCTACAGAAGCGCCTGAACGACTTCAGCGGAAATCGCTAGGCACGAGAGCCTTCCGTAATCGGTTTGTTGGCAGTCTCAGCTGACCCACGCGGGTCAATCGATTTGCGTTCCTCGGGCGGCATCCCGGTCAGGGAACCACCAGGCGTTTTCGATGTCTTACTCAGCGCCGACGGCCGGGAGTTGCGGCTCGCGGAGTCGGGTGCTTTTTATTGGAGGTGTGCTATGTGGACTAGAAATCGCATACTTTGCCTGCTGCTTCCGGCTATCCTGATGGGAGCTTGCGCGACAGGGTCCGAGCGTCCGCCAAACTTCGAGCAGCGCCTGGCAGACGACGGCTATGTGCTTGGCGAGCAGGTCGAGAGAATAATGCAGTACAGGCTGGACGGTTGGTCATACCTGGATCCGGAACACATCGTCATGCAAACCGGCCCTTCGACGCAATACCTGGTCTCACTGGCCTATCGTTGCCGGGAACTCGGTTCGGCTGAAGATATCGCCTTCACGACGACCGGCGGGCAGCTGACTCGCTATGATACTTTGCTGGTCAACGGCGTCGGCGGGGTCGTCGAGCGCTGTCCTATCCGATCGTTGCGGCGACTGGAAAAAGCCGGCTAAGTGCCGGGGCGGGAATCGACGCGCGCTGCGTTTCGCAGCGCACGTCGAACAGCCGATTTGCCTAGCTGTCGTGACCCTGGTTAAGGCCCGCCAGGCTCCACTCCCTCACCGGTTGGGCGCCGAAATCCGGCTTGCCGAGTGCCGGATGCGATAGCAGGTAGATGCCGGAGTCTGCCATCGCCCAGATCAGCCGCCGGTCCCACTCGACCATCAGCCCATCGCCAATCCGGTTGAAGCTGCCGGGACGACTCAGGGCCCCGCCGGTCGGCGGGATGAAGTAGCCATCCATCCGCGGCTTCGCCGGATCGGAGAAATTCATGAACTGGAAACCGGCATTGAAGGCGGCGTAGCCGATAAAGGAGCGGTGCCGCTTGCCGGGCGATTTCAAATGCGGCGGATTGTGCGTGCCGTAACGTCCCCGCTTGTCGCAGAAATCGTCGTACGGCGCTCCCGCGGGTGGCAGCCAACGTCCAAAACTGGCGATTGGCCGCGGATTTTCCACATCGCTGACGTCCAGAACGTAATTGTCGTGGAAAGGCTCGTTACAGTCGGGATTCAGGGTTTCCGACGTGCCTACGAGGATGCCGCGGTCCAGCCAGCTGACATCCGCGGTGTGAAACGGAATTGCGCCGGGCAGATACGGAGGCTGCCACTGGCCGACCAGTGTCGGTGTCGCCGGGTTGGATACGTCGTGTACGGTAATGCCGAATGAGCCGTAGGAGCAATATGCGTACTTGCCGCCGTCTTCGACTTTTTTCGGCACATAAAATGCACCGTGCGCTGAGGTGAACGAAGCACGGTCGCCGTATTCGCGCCATTTGCGGTAAGCGCCAAGTTCGCCGGCGCGCTGGCCGGGAAACCACCAGTTCGATACGAATTTCGGCTTGCCTGGATCGGCGAGGTCAATGATCTGCAGGCAGTTCGTATACAGGCGGATCGGGCTCTCCATATTTATAAAGCTGTCATCCGGCGCCGCATCGAGATAGGCATAGCGTCCGCCGTCATAATAATTGCGGTGTGTGCCGCCGCCGGTCTGAACGGGCCGCGTGGGATCGCCCTGGTCGCAGCTCCACATGGACATCAGCCGGATGTCTTCCGGATTGCTGGCGTCATAGATACGCACGCCGCGCAGGCCGGCGTAGTATCTGACATTGTCGCTCAGACTAGGGTCGCCGTACTTGCCGTCAGGAGCGTTCGGAGTCGACGAGGTCGGCGGAGGGGATCCGCTGGTCATCAAAATCCATTTTGCCAGCGTCCGATTGTAGGCCAGCTGCAATTGCGGGCCGATCCAGGCCCTTTCGTTGACGAGTTCCGGATGTAGCGCGTCACTGATATCCCAGACGTTGCCGTTATTGAACAGGAGGCGGCGTCTGCCCGTCGCCATGATCTGGGACTTGCCGCCGAGGCCCCAGCCGGTCTCGAGATGAAGGTGCATGTCACAGTTGTCGGTGTAGGTTGCCGGATCGAGATAGTCCAGGCTGCCCCGATGCGGGTGTGGGTGGTTGTTCGCCAAAGCCACGCGCGCGACCGTCCCACCTGCTGCGATACCGCCGAGCAATGCAGCCCCGCCCCTCAGTACATCACGACGCAAAATTTTTCTCATGATCTGGTCCCCTGGTTATGCGCACGTGTTGCGCGACTCATTGGCATTTTCGTCATCCTGCGTAGTGACACTGTGCGCAGGCGAGCTTCAACTTTCGGGCGCGGCCGTGGACCCGCGGACAATAAGTTTCGGCAACAGGTTCACTGTTCTTACCGGCGATTCGGGATTGCGAATCAGCTCGAGGAGCAGTTGGGTGGCGTAATCAGCGATCTCGTCGTGCGGAATGTGCAGCGACGTCAACGGTGGTGATAACCGATCGATGAACGGCATGTCATTGAAACCGGTCACGGAAATATCGGCCGGGCACCGAAGGCCGTTATCTCGCAGCGCGTCATAGCAACCGAGGGCGAGCAGATCATTGGCCGCCACGACGGCAGTGAATTTTTGATCTTTCTTCAGTATCGACGAGAACGCGCGATGGCCTTCCGTCTCCGTAAATGCCTTACAGTTTACAATCATGCCCGCATGCGACTTGAACTGCCCCGTGCGTGCGAGTTTCTTGAAGGCCAGGTACCGGTCGTGACCGGTCGACGTGTCCTGCGGGCCGCCGATGTAGGCAATCGACTTGTGACCGAGTGTGACGAGATGAGAAACGGCCAGCTCGATGCCGTGCTCGTCATCGTTGATCACCGCGGTTACCGTATGCGCATCGATTGTGCGGTTGACCAGCACCAGCGGAATGCGTTCCGCGGCGCAGGTGCTCACTACCGAGTCCTTGCGGTGTGCCGTGGCGAGAATTAGCCCGTCCACACTGCGGGACTTCAGCGACTCTACGACCACTTTTTCGTTTTTCTGGTTGTTGTCGGAGTCGGCGAGGATGACGATATATCCCTGTTCCACGAGTCGACGTTCGATACGTCGGATAATCGGCGGGAACATCGGGTTGGTCAAATCCGGTATGACCATGCCGATCGTATGTGTCCGTCCGGTTCGCAACCCGTAAGCGAGCTTGCTGCGTTTGTAGCCCATGTCGACAGCGATTTTGGACACGTGTTCGGCAACGGCTTCCGAAACCATCGAACGGGTCTCCGGGTTCAAAACCCGGGAGACCGTCGAAGCATGGACCTTGGCCCGTGCGGCCACGTCCTTGATAGTGACGTTTCGTTTCGCCATTAACCGTCCTGCAATATCACTTTTTGCGGTCTTCTTCTGCTGCAATCAGCCGTTGCACCGTAATTGCTGCGGGGACGCCCGAACATCAATGCGTTGCTGCGAATATTATCGGCGTCGATCACAGTATATCGATAACCAGCTTTATCTCCATCGCGATGAACAGTATCAATAGTATGCGATGAAAAGTCTTATCGCTCATGCTGCGAGACAAACGGATTCCCAGATGCGTAAATACGATCGTCGGAATGACGACAATCAGACCGATTGTCATGCGTTCGGTTGTCAGCAGATTGAGACTGCTCATGGCGGCGATCTGGGCGCCGCTGAACAACAGGAATGCCGACGCGGTGGCAAACGCGTAGCTATCGCGGACGAGTCCGTTGGCATGAAAATAAGGCGCCACGATCGGCGCGGAAATCCCGCTGGCACCCTGTATGGTGCCTGCGGCGATTCCGAAGAGGGGTGCGAGCCCGCCGCGGCCGGTGAAATAGCGTTCGAACGATCGCGCAGAAAAATACTGTATCAGGTAGATGCCAAGCCAGATGGCCAGGATGAGCTTGAGTGACCGGTCGTCGAGAACAGCCAGCAGCCAGGTGCCGAACAGCCCGCCTGCGAGGCCTGCCAGCAGGAAGCCGAGGTGCGGGCGCAATACCGGCCACTTCCTGTGCGTCACGATCAGCCAGACATTCGCCGCGACGCTGGGCAGCACCATCAAAACCACCGCTTCCTCGACGCTGCTGAACGACGCGAGCACCGGCACGGCCAGGATAGGCAGCCCGACGCCGGTAATGCCCTTGGCAAGGGAGCCGATCCCGACGACGAGCAAGGCAAGCGCCAGCAGACTCCAGCTGATCAGGCCCGGGTCCACGGCGAAGGCTGATATGAGACGGCAGCGAACGCCCGGCGTGGGCGACTCGTGCGATTGGTGACGACGGCGGGTCTGATCAGGGTTGTCCCGGTGACTTGCTTACGCGATGTGAAGCACTATAATGCAAGTGCAAACGTTTGCATGAATTCCATCATAATCGAACACAAGGCAGTCAACAAATGAAAAATAAGCAAGATTTGCGCTCGCGCAAACTTGGCTGGATCGGAACGGGCCGCATGGGCTATGCGATGGCGAAACGACTGCTGGAGGCCGGCTGCGACGTCAGTGTATACAACCGCACCCGCGCCAAGGCGGAAGCGCTCGAACCCTTTGGTGCCCGGGTGGTTGACTCGCCGGCCGACCTTGCCGACCGGGATCTGGTGTTCACGATGGTGTCCGGTCCGGACGATCTGTTCAGTGTGATATGTGGCGACAATGGACTGCTCGACGGATCGGCAACGCCAAAGCTCGTGGTCGACTGCTCGAGTGTCTCCGAAGAAGGATCCGAGCGCGTCAGGAAGGCGCTCAAGGAACGTGGCTGCGACATGCTGTCGGCACCGGTGAGTGGCAATGCGAAGGTTATCAAGGCCGGCCGCCTGACGGTCGTGGCGTCCGGCCCGAAACCGGCTTTTGCGATGGCGGAGCCATACCTGCAGGCGATCGGCGAGTGCGTGACCTATGTCGGTGAGGGTGAACTGGCGCGCATGGTCAAGATCTGCCACAACGTCTTGCTGGGCGTCGTCACCCAAAGCCTCGCCGAAATCACGGTGCTGGCGGAAAAAGGCGGCGTTCCCCGCCATGCGCTGCTGGATTTCATCAACAACAGCGTCATGGGATCGATGTTTACGCGCTACAAGTCACCGGCTTTCGTCAACCTGGATTGGACTCCCACCTTTACGCCGCCGCTGCTCTGCAAGGACATGGACCTCGGCCTGTCGGCCGGGAATAAGCTCGGCGTACCCATGCCGGTGGCCACAGCAACCCGGCACGAGGTACAGAAGGCGATCGATGCGGGGCATACGGAATGCGACTTCGGCATCCTCCTGGAGCTGCAGGCACAGGCCTCCGCACTGAAATTGCGTCCCGAGAACGTCGAGGTCGATGACGGCCTGAGCTGATCGGCCGGCCGCAACGCCGCATCCCCCTGTGACAGCGCGCGATCCCGCTGCCGTCTTGCCGCGCAGCGCGGGCGCGACTCAAGACGGCGAAGCAGGCGGCAATCAGTCCCCGCACGTGATCGGGCGGCCCTATACTGTGCGGCAATGAAACCCGGCACATTGCGCATCGGCTATCGGTACCGGCCCAGGCGACTCGCGCCCGATTATGACGCTATCGTGATCGGCTCCGGCATGGGCGGGCTGACTACGGCAGCGCTCCTTGGCGAAATGGGCTGGAAAGTGTGTGTGCTCGAACAGCATTACACGGCCGGTGGCTACACGCATTCCTACGAGCGCAACGGCTATGAGTGGGATGTGGGCGTGCATTACATCGGCGATGTCGGTGCCCCGACCCGCACCCGAAAAATGTTCGACTTCCTGTCGAACGGCAAGCTCGAGTGGGCGCCGATGGCCCCCGAATACGACCGCTACTATGTCGGCGACAAGGTTTTCAACGCGATCGCCGGCAAGCGGGCGTTTCGCAACAACCTTATCCGCCAATTTCCCGGCGAAGTCGAAGCCATCGACCGCTACCTGGAACTGCTTGCAGACGTTGGCGGTGCACTGTCTGCGCACGGCATGGAAAGGGTGATGAAGCCCTGGCAGCGTTCACTGGCCGCGCCGCTGATAAGGTGGCGCAAGCCGAAGCACCTGTATCGCAATACCTATGCGGTATTGAGCGAGCTCACCGACAACCTGGACCTGATCGCGACGTTGTGCGGACAGTGGGGCGACATGGGATTGCCGCCGAAGCAGTCGGCGTTCCTCGTGCAGGCGATGATCGCGCGGCACTATCTGTACGGCGGTTTCTATCCTGTCGGCGGCAGCTGGCGCATTGCCGAGAGCATCATCCCGAAGATCCGGAAAGCGGGTGGCGAGGTCTTTACGTATGCCCGCGTGAAACAGATCCCGGTAGCCGAGGGCAAGGTCACGGGCGTCGAAATGGCCGACGGGCATCGTATCGAGTGCGACTGCATTATCTCGTCGGCCGGCATCGACAATACTTTCAACGTGTTGTTGCCTCGCGACGTCGTCAGGCACGCCGGTTACGATGCATTGCTATCACAGGTACGACCGAGTTTCGGCCATCTCGGCGTGTACATCGGTCTTCGCGACACTGCCGAGGCGCTCGGGCTGCCGAAAACCAACTTCTGGATCTACCCGCACAACGATTTCGACGCGGCCGTCGAAAATTTCGTCAACGACAGGGAAGCTCCATTTCCGGTCGTGTACATTTCGTTTCCCTCCGCCAAAGATCCCGACTATCTCAATCGGCATCCGGGTACCGCGACGATAGAGATCGTGGCGCCCGCACCGTATGCATGGTTCGAGAAGTGGGCCGGTAGCACATGGGGCAAGCGCGGCAAGGATTACGAGGCGTTCAAAGCCGGACTCGGTGAGCGCCTGATGCACTACCTGTATGACAAGCTGCCGCAGCTCGAGGGACGAGTCGATTACTACGAGGTCTCCACCCCGCTGTCGACGAATTGGTTCGCCGGCTACCGGCACGGCGAACTCTACGGTTTGGATCACACCTCGAAACGACTGCAGCAGGACTGGCTCGGCCCGCGAACCCGCATTCCGGGCCTCTGGCTCACGGGACAGGATACGCTTACCTGCGGTGTCACGGGCGCGATGATGGCGGGCATGCTGACGACCATGGCGATGGTCGGGATGCGGAGGTTCGGGCCGTTGATGAAGCGCATATACGGGTGACAGTCGTGCAGGTAACAAGGGCAATGCCGGCGAGTACTTTACAGCCTGTGGCGGCCAGGGTCAGTTGTCTTGTCTCTTAAGCTGCATTTTCATAAATACTGAATAATAGATCAGTAACGGCAATGCCATGGCGATGCCGACATAGCTGGTGTTTTGTCCTGGCAATAACATGAGCAGGCCCGCACACAGGAAATAAAGGCGTAACTTCCAGGTTGTCCGTGCATGAATATATCCCTGCATCGCGATGCTCAGGGCCGTGATGCCAAGTATCCCGACAAGTACCGCAAAACCGATTCCTAACCATGAACCAATCATCAGATAAGCAGGGTTCAAGACGAACAGGAACGGGATAAAGTAAGCGACAAAAGCCAGTTTGGTAGCCACCAGCGCGGTGATCATGGGGCGGGCGTTGGCGATGCTGGCACCGGCGAATGCGGCGAGGGCATCCGGCGGGGTAATCACGGCAAACGAGGCAAAGTACATCACGAACATGTGCGACAAGAGCAAAGCATTGTCGGCAATGACAGCGGATTCGGACATGCCGAGGATGTTAAAGATCGCGGGAATCGTGACGACCACCTGGATGATGTAGGACGCCGAAGGCGGCAGTCCCATGCCAAGGATAAACGCCGCGATGGCGGTGAAGATCAGCGACAGCACGAGACTGCCGCTGGCCAGATCATTCAACATGACGGTGAAGCGGATGCCGATGCCGGTGAGTCCGAACATGCCGCTGATGATTCCGGCCGCCGCGGTTGCCACCGCAATCATCAGAATGCCTTTGGCACCCAACTGCAGCGCATCGAGAATCTCGCGAATGCCCATGCGGGTCCTTCTCTTGAGGAAAGACACGACGAGGACACTCAATATGGAATACGACACTGCATAGGCCGGACTGAATCCGACGATCAATAAAGCGATCAGTACGAAGATAGGCACTAACAGGTGGCCTTTCTGCTTGAGACTGGCTTTCCAGTCGGGCAATTGATCTTTTGACAGGCCTTGCAGCCCGAGCTTGACGGATTCGTAATGGACGACCATCCAGATACCGAAGAAATACAGCAGGGCCGGGAGCAGGGCATACCCGGCTATCTGGATATAGGGTATACCCGTGTACTGAACCATGATCAGCGCGATGACGCCCATGACCGGCGGCATGATCTGGCTGCCCGCGGAGGCAGCAGCCTCTACGCCGGCGGCAAAGTGCGGCTTGTATCCCATCTTGATCATCATCGGAATCGTGGCCGTACCGACGGTCAACACGTTGGCCACCGCACTGCCCGAAATGATGCCGTGTAGCGCGCTGCCGATGATAGCGACCTTCGCCGGCCCCCCTTGCCTGTGTCCGGCGACACCCATGGCGATGTCCATTAGCAAATTGCCGAGGCCGGATTTGGCCAGAACGGCCCCAAAAATAATGAACAATGCGATGTAGGAGGCGCTGGCCCCAAGCGGAATCCCGAATGTCCCGTCGGTGCCGAAATAATTGATGTCAACGATATTCGCGAGTGAGTAACCACCATGGGTAAGAAAACCCGGAAGGTACGGCCCAACAAGGCCGTAGATAAGGAAGACCAGCGTCACTATTGGCAGGGCGGGGCCGGCCATCTTGCGCGTCGCTTCCAGCACCAACCCGATAAAGATCAGGCCCAGAAACAACTCCGTATTGGTCAACGGCGTGACCTGTGAATAGCGTCCCGTGAGGATGTAGTCGAAATTGACGAAAATAAAGCCTACCGATGCAATCGCCGCGATGACAACGGCTCCGTTGATAACAACGTCGAGGAACTTCTTGCCGGTCCTGTATGGCTTTATGAGGAAGATAAGCAGCAGGGCAAATGAAAGATGTACGAGCCGCTGCAGGTAGGTCTCGATGGTACCGAAGAAGCCGGTATACAAATGAAAGGCGGAGAAGCAATAAGCGATCAAACAGACTGACCGAACAAGAATTTTTCCCGCTTTATCGTTCATCAATTGTGAACAGGACGAATTATCTCATGCAAAGTAACGTCACCAGAGTCAGTCCGCGCTATGGGCAGATGAAAAATTCCGTGCGTGAACAAGCGCTGATCCGCTCTTCCGGATGTATTAGTTGATCAGACCAGCTTCCAAAAAATATCTCTGGGCAGCCGGGTGGACCGGTACATTTAGATTCTGGAACAGATCCTCGCGTTCGACATCGACCAGGTAGGGCGAGATCTGCTTGAGTTCCCGCAGATTCTCGGAAACCACCTTTGTTGCATAATAGACGAGGTCATCGGCTGCCTGATCATTCGCAATCAGTACCAGTGCAGATTCAATCGTGTCAACGTCGTAATCGACACCACTATAGGTTCCGGCCTTGATCGTCGTGCGGCTGAAGCCGCGGTTTTCGGCAGTCAACTGCTGGAGGTTTGCAGCCCGGATGCTGAGCAGCTTGATGTCTTCGCTCTGGGCCAGATCAGTCAAAACAGCAAACGGTACCGGCGAGGTCCAGAACAGGGCATCCAGACGACCGTCTTTCATCTGCACCACCGAATCGGAAAACGACAGGTTTTGCACGCTGGCCATATCCTCGTAGCTTAATGCGTATGACTCGAGGAGTCTGCGCGCAATGTCTTCCGTCAACAGGCCTCGGGCACCGATATTGATATGTTTTCCTCTGAGGTCTGCAATATCATTAATGTCCGAGTCCCGAAAGACGACAACGTGGGTCTTGTGGGGGAACAGGGAAAGCAGGTACCGGATATTTCTGGCCGGGGTTTTGAACGGTGGGTGGCCGTTCAGGGCGTCGATCAACGAAGAGGCCTGGGAAAAGCCGAGCTGTGCCTGCGCCTGGTTCACGCCGACAGCGTTGGATATGCCACCACCGGGAAGGATACTGATGGTCCCAAGGTCAGGCATGGTCTTTTTCATGGCCTGGGTGATGCCGACGGCCAAAGCGTACCAGGCTCCGGTCTGTTCCGCGGCCATGAAACGCAGGTCAATCGTATCTTGATCGGCAGATTTGTCGCATCCGCCGACGAGAATCGCAATGACGCTCGCAACGAGGTGAAGTCTGTTCATGCCAGGCAGCTATTCATTTACTTGGACGCGGTAATCAGGTCATCCAGTTGATTTTTCAGTCATGATCTCACCGACAGAGCCGGGAACGGCCTGTCCAAATACATCCGCACTTGCACCATAGCGCATCGAATTTGCACTATCCAGACGGCCGGGCGGCATGCCGACGACATCCTCGGGGCGATCAACATCGTGCACGCCCATCCGCGAAGCGAGCGCGGACCGTCAACTGTGAAATTTCCGATACTAATTGCCATCGGCATAGGTGTATTCTGCGTGCTGTATGTGAATGCACTCGCACTCGAGTTACGCGGTCGCCATGAGAGCTGCCAACTCGTCAAACTGTTTCATCCGATATGACTTTGTTCGAGTTATGGTCACCCTGATCATAACCAACACCTGCCTCGGTGACGTCGTTGCTCAGGATCTGGACGGATCGGTCGGCGCTGCCCAAAATCAGCGTGTCGTTTATTCGAGTGACTTCTTCGAAAGATACCAACCGGAAACCGCGTTGGACATGGTCAATCAGGTTCCGGGGTTTCAGCTCGACGATGGAGTCTCTACCCGGGGCTTTGGCGCCGCCGCGGGCAATATTCTTATCGATGGCCGACGCCCAACGGCAAAGCAGGACAAGCCTTCAGCAACACTGAACCGGATACCTGTCAGACTGGTTGAACGTATCGAGCTGATTCGTGGCCAGGTGAGAGGTATTGATCTTGTCGGCCAGTCTTCGACCGTAAACGTGATCCTGAAAGAGGACGTCCCTGCAGCGGTTTACTGGGACTTGCTGGCAAGACACAATTTTGAGATAGCGCCAGTCACGATAATAGGTTCTATATCCCTGACCGATGATTGGCGGGATATCGAGTACAACACCGGTTTGTTTCTGAGGATTTACTCCAACGGCGATCCGGGCACCGAGCAGGTCTTTGACGGCGAAGGTAATCTGACCGAGGAGCGGGTAGAACCGCAAAAAGACACCGGCGTCGAAACCCGGGGAAATTTGAACGCATCGACCTGGCTGGGTGGAACCCTGCTTTCTGTCAATACGAATTACATCTACGTAACTGAAGAATCACTGAGGCCGTCCTATCGTACTTCGGTGCCTGAAGGCATCGTCAACGATGTCTTGATTGCTGATGATTTCTGGACTCTGGACATTGAGTTGGGCATTGATGCGGAGCGACAGATAAATCAGTATCTGATTACGAAAGGAATATTTCTGTACAACCGCGGTGAAAAGGATTCGCTGAAGTCGCAGCGCAACATCGATGAAATCGGCGACCAGCGCTTACTCAAACTGGCTGATACGAATAATGTGGCGGAGGAAAGCATTGCTCGTCTGGAGCTAAATTGGTCGCGCTTTGCCAATCACACCATCCAGGTCAATCTGGAGGGGGCGCTCAATATACTGGACGGTACCCTGGTTCAGACGGAGGATACCGGCTCCGGCCCGATAGTCGTAGATGTTCCCGGTGCGAATACCCGTGTGGAAGAGCGTCGCGGAAATCTTCTGGTCAAGGACACCTGGTCCGTCGGCAAGTTCGAGCTGGATTACGGATTGGGTATAGAGGTATCGACGATCTCCCAGACCGGCGATGCACGACAGAAACGCCATTTTACGTTTTTCAAACCCCAGGGCGTGCTGACTTACTCCCCCGTCAAAGAACGCCAGACACGCCTGAGTGTTACTAAGGAGGTCTCGCAGCTGGATTTTAACGATTTCGTAAGCGCCGCAAATTTCGAGGACGACGATCTTGCGTTCGGAAATCCCGATCTGACGCCGGAGACGAGCTGGATCGCGGAGCTAAGCCAGGAATGGCGGTACGGAGACAGCGGCGTCGTTAAATTGACCGCTTTTCATCATTGGATTTCTGACGTGGAGGATTTGCTTCCGATAACCATCGATTTCGAGGTTCCGGGAAATATCGGCAGTGGCAGGCGGTGGGGCATGATTTTCGAAACTACCGTACCGATGGACAGGATCGGACTATCCAATGCGAAACTCGATTTCGAAGCTCGGTATCAGGATTCTGTCGTCACTGATCCGGTAACGGGCAACGAGCGGGTTCTTTCCGACGCGGGGGTGTTCGGAACTTCACCGGGATTTCGAAATGAAAATAACTATGCTTTCGGACTTTTCTACCGGCAGGAATTCGAGAAGCAGCGTACTTCATGGGGATGGAGTTTTCGTACCCGCGCTAAACGGCCGGTTTTCAAAGTGAATGAGCTCGACATCCATGATGAAAGTACCGAGTACAATTTCTTTGTCGAGACCACACGATGGTTCGGCATCAAGATTCGTGTCGACGGACTGAACGTGACGGATCATGTAGAGACACGCAATCGTGCCGTTTATGCCGGTGAGCGTGGATTGTCACCGGTCGAATTTCGTGAGGTTACTGAGGCCTACAATGGCGCACGGCTAATGGTGACTTTGAGCGGTACTTTTTGAGATTCAGTCTGCGCTGCGCAACAAGATTGCCGGCTGTAATCGCAGGCGACGCAACAAGTATTTGGCGCCAAGACTCAGGGATATGCCGCTGATCGAGAGCGCGGTAATGACTCCGAGCCAGATCAGGTCTTCGGAGGGCAGTTTCAATCTGAGATGCAACAGTGACAGTGCGATAGCCGAGCCCAGCACGACGGCGAATATCGAGGTAATCAACGCGAGAAGCAGGTATTCCATGTGCAGGCCGCGATTGATCACCGTGAGCTTTGTCCCCAGCGAATGCAAAATCGTCGCCGTATAGATCTGCCGGGTCCGGCCGGCGGCCATGACGCTTATCAAGACGAGCAGGCTGGCCGCCAGACTCACGGCGGCCACAACGGCAAGCCCGGCGGCGGCTTTGCCCAGAATGCTCCGGGCAGAAGCCAGCAGTGAGGCGGTACGCACGGTGATCACGTTGGGCGCAAATTCGGCGATACGTTGCTGCGCGGCGATAGCCTCGGTGTCGTCCATATAAGCGGCGCCTACATGCCGGTGTATAAAGGTGTCCAAAGCACCGTCCGAAAGGATACCCTCGAACCAGAATTTGGTTTGTAGGCCTTTCTGGCTGAATATGGCTACTATCTCGGCATCCAGTGTGCGGCCCTCGATCGCAAACGTGATGACGTCTCCGACCTGGAGATCCAGTTGATCGGCTTCCCGATCCTCCATGGCCAGCTTGGCCAAACCGGAAACCGGGTCGGACCACCATTCCCCGCGGACGATCGACACGCTGTCGATATTGTTCGCGGTATAGCTGAGTTTGTACTCATCCTGTGACGCATCGCGAAGTTGCTCGCGATCCATGTCATACAGTTCATCCAGTGAATTTCCGTTAACGGCTACGATCCGCGATCGCACCAGCGGCGCGGTATCAAATCGGAATGTGCTTGGAAATTGATCGATGGCATCAGTCACGGACTGCAGCTGATCGTTACCGGCGTCGTATAGCACGAGGGCGGGAGATTCCTCCGGGATCGTACTGTTGACCGTGCGGATCAGCGATGCCACTACCAGCGTGCACGCAACCAGCAACGTCAGAGCGGAGCCCAAAGACAGTAACGAGCTTCGTAACGGGGTGCCTGGCCGGTGCAGATTTGCCATGGCCAGCCGCAGCGCAAATCTGTTGGTGAGAAACGGATGACCCTCCAAGGACCTTGCCGTGCGACCGATGCCGCGCACGATCATATCGAGCAAGAGCAACAACAATGCTACGACCAGGACAAAGCCAATGCCGAATACGGCGTCGGGCAAGGCCGCAAAGACCAGCAAAACGATCGATACGCCACACGCCAGGGTTGCCAGCCACCAGCCGTGCGGCGTTTGCGTCGTATCCTTGTCGGTGCCACGAAATAAGGACGCAGGTTCAATCGACAGGGCACGACCGATCGCCGGCAGTGCGAAAGCATAAGCCGTCAGGAGTCCGAACAAGATGGCAAGCAGATTCGGAGCGACGAGATTTGAAATCGTGAGAGCTATGGGAATCTGTGCGGCGACGATGGCGGCGCCCGCAAGGGCCAGCCCGGCACCGATGATCGCCCCGAGAAGACTCGCGCCACCACTCAGAATGCCCACCTGCAATAAGTAGACGCCAGCCAAACGCCGGTTTCGTAGTCCCAGCGCGCGCAGGGTCGCAATGGTTTTCAACTTGCTTTGCAGGTAGGCCTGGATACTGTTGAACACGCCTAGCCCGCCGATGAACAGGGTGCTGAATCCAATGATCAGCAGCCCCGACGCGATCTGCCCCAACCGTTCCGATATACGGCGACTCCGATCCTGAAACGTCCTTACCTCCCAGGTCTCATTGGGAAAAGCATCATAGAAACGAATTCGCCATGCCTCGGCGGGAATACTCGTGCGCACGCGGTAGTCGTAGTCGATACGGCTGCCAGTCTGGATCAGCCCCGACGCCTGCAGCGCCCCGTCACTGAGCAACACCGGTGTGCCGCGCCAGTCGGCGTTAAGGCTGCGATCAGGCTGATTCAATATGAGCGCACGAACCTTCATCTCGAGAGAACCGACATACGCGGAGTCACCGATGCCAATGCCCAACCTGCCCGCAAGGACCGGGTCGATGGCGATGCCCCAGTAGTCGTCTGCGAAGTCCGTGATTTCCGAGAGCGGTTTCGCGGGCTCGAGCTGCAGCTCGCCATAAAGCGGATACAGTTCATCCATAGCCTGTAGTTCTACTCGCAACAATCCGCCGCCGTCAGTTCCCAGCATGGTGTCTACCTCGGTCACCCTGGAAATCTGGCCGTTTTGCGCCATCCACTCGAGTACATGATCTGGCAGGGATTCACTGGCATCCACTTCCACATCGCCCCCCATGAGGGCGCGGGTATCGGCGAGCAGGCCGAGATTGATCAGGCGATACAGGCCACCGGAGGCGGACACAAGGGTCACGCCCAGCGTCAGGCAGGCACAGAATACCCACAGCGAACGACCGCTGGACCGCAGGTCACGCCACGCAAGGTCAATCAGAAATCGCATGTCGCTCGTCTTCGATCAGTTTTCCCTCATGCAGCTGCAGTACCCGCTGACAGCGCCGTGCGATCTCGGTGTCGTGGGTCACGAGCAGCAGCGTGGAACCGGCATCGGCATTCAGGTCAAAGAGGATGTCGATGATCTTCGCCCCGGTTCGAATATCGAGATTTCCGGTGGGTTCATCGGCCAGCACCAGCTTAGGTGAATGCACCAGGGCCCGGGCGATGGCCACACGTTGCTGCTCTCCGCCGGATAATTCCGACGGGTAATGCGTTTCCCGTTCGGCCAGCCCGACTTTGTCGAGCATTGTACGGGCACGTTTCCTTGCGTCGGACTTGCCCGCGATTTCCAGAGGCAGTGCAACGTTGCCGAGCGCAGTGAGACTGGGGACGAGGTGAAACGATTGAAAGACAATGCCGAGCGTGTCACGGCGCATATCTGCCAGGGCATCCCCATCGAGATCGGCAAGCGCTACACCGTCGAGTTCGATAGCGCCGGACCGGGGTTGTTCAAGCCCGGCCAGCAACAATAACAACGTGGTCTTGCCGGAACCCGATGGCCCGACGATCGCGACGGTCTCGCCATCGGCAATGGCGGCATTCATGCCCGAGAGCACGTGCAGTTGCCCTTTTTCAAGGCTGTAGGACATGCTCAGTTCAGTCAGTTTTATCATCGTGATCGCTGATCGATGTTGCAAATGCCTGCAGAACTCACCGGGTCTCGCGTCGGTGACGCGTAACATTGCTGGTTTCTGCCGGTCAGTCAAATCGATGACGGGCGGCGAGCCGGATTTGCGGTCGAGCGTGAATCGCAGGCATTCGAGCCGAAGCGGGCACCTGAGCCGATTCGAAGCATACGTCCGCCCCGGCGATTCGCGTTGTCAGACCGGAACGGCCTGGCAAGTTGTGTCGTCTATTTCGCGAGCGGATCCGGCCGCACCTGGAACTGCACGACGATCGGCTTCGAGCCTTTGCCGCCTTCCTTGAGCCACGGCGTTCGATCGCCTTCCGGCACCCAGATGCCCCGGCCTTTCCAGCCGGCGTCCGCATCATCGATGCGGCCTTCGAATCCTTTGGTGTAGAAACCCATTGGATAGGGAATACGCAGCGTGACGAATCGACCGTCCACAAGCGCATGCACGCCATCGAACAGATTGCCGGTTGCGATGGGCACGTCCTCGCCGAGCCCCAGCGTGTTGTGCTGATCAACCCAGGTGTAGTAGCTCGATTCGACGCTGAATTCGGGCAGATCGGCGAAGCCCGGCCCGGGCAGATCGTGCAATGTCCAGCCTTCGGGACAATGCTCGCCGGTGGCGTCGGGACCGTTCAGCGGGCCCTCGCACTTGCGTCGGTCGAACTCGCCCAGGTGCCCGCTGCCGAGCGAGGTCCAGACGACGCCGTCCTTGTCGATATCCGCACCGCGGACACCGAATCCGGGCAGCGGCGGAATATAGACCTCCGCAAGCGACGTCTGCGGCGGGTCGTCGCCAGGCATCAGGCGGGTAATCGAACCCGGATACCGGAACGCATTGGATCCCCAGACGGCATCGCCCTGTGGTTCGGGCATGACGGCGTAGAAACCGTTCGGCACCCGCCTGTCCAGTTCGGGATCCGGGTCTTCTTCCGGTTCAGTCCAGGCATCCTGCTTCCCGTTGCCGTTCGTGTCCAGGATCAACGGCGCCCAGCCCTGCGAAGCCGCCGCATCGCCCGTCTCGAAAAACGTCGTTGTGTCCAGCCAGCCAACGACGTCGCCGCCGCCGCTGGTCCAGAGCGTATTGCGATCGTCGTACGCGAACTGCAGGTGATGCGTCCCGAAACAGGTGTCGACGAACGTGTACTCGCCGGTTACAGGATCGAGCATCGCAAGATGCCGGGATGCGCGGTCCTTTGGGTATAGCCTGGCGGAAGGATGATTGGACCCCGCCCTGCAGAAATCCGGGTTATCGGCGGCGCGGATTCGTGCCGTCAGCCAGACTCGCCCGTCCTGGTCGAGCATCGGGTTGTGGATGTTCGCGCGGCTGTCCCAGATTTGCTCGGCGCCCCAATACGGTGACGGTGCGAGCACCTGTCTGTCGGTCTCGCTCGGCGTATCCTCATCGCGGACCGGGGCATCATAAATGCTCGCCGTGTTGGCGACCGGATCCAGAACCGGAATTTCGTCCGTGCTGAGTTCGGGCGCACCGTACAAAGGCCCGTAAGCGTTTACCGTCGGATTGCGACGATCCGTGCCGGACAGGTCGTGCAGGTAGTATTGCGGGCTCGACCAGTCGCGCAGCGTTGCGACGACATTTCGCTCGATGCCCGACGGGCGTACCGGTCGGTGCTCCGGTATCTCTCCCGCGGCAATACGATCCGTCCACTCCGCCAGGTATTTTATCGGTAATCCCTGCAATGTTTCCGCGGCTGTCCGCAGCATGTTGCTGCCGGCCTGGCCCGAGGAAATGCGCCGGGCCCACGCCTGCTCGGACGTCTCGAATTCACCCAGCGCCGCGGGAATCGTCCGCGTGGCTGCGTTGCCCATCTGGTGGCAGCCGACGCAGCCCATGTTCTTGACCCAGGTCAGGTAAAACGGCAGGCCGCCGGGCAGTCGGGCGACTTCGTCTTCGGTGGGCAGATCCATCATCGCATACCAGTAGGCCGCCGGGTACACCTGCGCGGCGATGACCGGATCTGCAGCCACGACGGCAGCGAGATTGACAAGCTCGCCGGGAGTGGCCGCTACTTTTGGCGAATCCTGCAGTCCGTAGCCACGGACCCAGAGCGTGTAATTCGCCGCCGGCAGGTCGGGAACCAGGTAGCGTCCCCGGTCGTCGGTGACGACGATGCGCGCGAATCGGGTGCCGAGATCCTGCGTTTCGGCGATGACCCAGACACCGGCTTCCGGCCCTTCGGCACTTGTGACGACACCGGCGATATCGTCGTCGTCAATCGGGATGGTCAGTTCATGCGGCGAAGGCGCCTCCGGCTGACAGGCGGCCACAAGGAGCGCCATGACGGCAAGTTTCAGGTGCGCTGTTACTGATGACGGGCAGCTCATCAATGGTCTCCGGAATTTTTCAGAGCATAGGCTGATTTTCGCCTTTTCGCAGTACTTTGTCGGCGCTCGCGTAGTGAGCGTTGTATTTGTTCATGTGGACCAACGTCGTGTCAGCCCGAACACATCCTGCAAGCCTGCGTCGGACACAAGAGATCGGATCAGGATACTGGCGCCTCTCGGTAGCTGCAGGTAACTCTGGCGACTCTGGAACCGATCCTGCCTCCAGAGTCGGCATACGTGCTTTCCATAACTGAGATTTTTCAGTTTGCGGTTTATAAGGAGGTCCGGGAGCAGCGAAATGCCGCAGCGCACAGACACGGGCGCGTTGATTCGCCAGCTGGATCTGATTGTCGAAAAATCCAGGGGCCTCGAGGCGCAATTCTCCGCCGAGCTGGCACAGGTCCATCCGAACTTTCAAGCCAGCGCCAGAAACCTCGTTGCCTATCTGGCGATGCGCCAGACCGATATCCGCGATTTGCAACAACAGCTCGCCTATCTCGGACTCTCTTCTCTGGGACGTGCCGAGCGGAATGTGCAGGCTTCGATACGCACGGTGCATAACGCGCTGTGCAAGCTTTCGGACATCGAAGACTGCGATCCGGACGAGCAGCGCAGCAATTTCGAGCGCAGCGAGCGACGCCTGCAGCAGCACATCGTTGACATGCTGGGTGAGAATGCTGACGGCCGCGATGTACGCATCATGGTAACGTTGCCCGCCGAAGCTGCAGACGATTATTCTCTGGCCAGCGCCCTGATGAGCGCGGGCATGGATATCGCTCGCATCAACTGCGCTCACGATGACGAGTCCGTCTGGCTGCGCATGGTCCAGAACATCCGGCAGGCCAGCCAGGACACGGGCAGGAACTGCAGGATCGTGATGGATCTCGCCGGGCCGAAATTGAGAACCGGGGACCTGACCCCTGGGCCCGGTGTCGTGCGCTTCCGACCGAAATGCAATTCCATGGGCAAAGTCATTGCCCCGCGCCGAGTGCGCTTTATTCCCGACGATACGCCGTCAGCCAGGCGGGCGCTTACGTCGATCCCGGTGCCGAGGGCGTGTATCGAGAGCGCCGAAGTAGGGGATCGGTTCACGTTCATGGATGCGCGTGGAAAGGCCAGGGCGCTCTTTGTCGTGCGCAAGAACGCTCACCGATTGCGGCTCGAATGTTATCGATCGGTCTATCTTGCGACAGGTACCAGACTGGAGCTACACCACGAGGCAACTGACACGGTGAGCAAATACCGTGTCGGCCTGCTGCCGCCAACGGAAGAGCCGATTATCCTGGGTCAGGGCGACACGCTGATCCTGCATCGCAAGCAGATTCCCGGTGAGCCGGCGGTTAAAGATGCTGACGGTACGATCGTCGAGCCGGCGCACATCGCCTGCAGACAGCCGGAGGTATTTCGCTTCATTACCGTTGGCGATCCGGTACGGCTGAACGACGGCAAGATCGAGGGCATCGTCAGAACCGTCGATGGTGAGTCCCTGCATATCGAAATCACCCGGGCTAAAGCCAACGGCAGCCGCCTGCGTGGCGACAAGGGCATCAACTTCCCGGGCAGCGACATCCGGTTCGATGGATTGACCGAAACAGACAAGATTCATCTGACATTCGTTGCGAGCCATGCAGATGCCGTCAGTCTGTCGTTCGTCAGGCAACCGGAGGATATTCTCGCGTTGCAGGAAGAACTCAAGAAAAGCCGATCGCGCCAGATCGGTATCGTCGTCAAGGTAGAGACGCTCACCGCGTTCAAGAATCTGCCGAGGCTGTTGCTGGCAACCATGTGCCATTATCCCGCCGGGGTAATGATTGCGAGAGGCGATCTTGCCGTCGAGTGTGGTTGGGAACGCCTTGCAGAGATACAGGAAGAAATTCTGTGGATGTGCGAAGCGGCACAAATGCCGGTGATCTGGGCGACCCAGGTGCTCGAACAGGAGACGAAGAAAGGCCAGCCGTCGCGCGCCGAGATCACGGATGCGGCCATGTCACAACGCGCGGACTGCGTCATGCTCAACAAAGGCCCGCACATCCTCGCCGCAATCGGAATGCTCGACGATATCTTGCGTCGCATGCAGGCCCATCAGCGCAAGAAAACCCCGACACTCAGAAAGCTGAGTATTTCGGAGGTTTGAGGGATCAGATCCAACGTACTGACTTGCGCATTCGCGCTCACTGTTTGTAGAGACAAAAATATGTTGTAATTTAGCAACATATTAAAATTAGTCTAATAAGCTGATTATAGTAATATTTATTCAAAAGCAATGATCCAGAGCGAAGGTTAGACAACAAAAAGCTACAATGAATTGAAAATTCAAATCCGGGCTGCGAGTATGCGACACCCAAGTCAGCTCTGGCCCCGATAGATTCATATCTGATTGCCTCAATCGATAGGATCTGGGCGCGGGCAGTTTCGGCAGCCACAAATAACATCGCTGGGAAAACATGGGTTAGCCGTACTCAGGATAATCGCAGCAGTTCTGCAATAAACCTTTCTTTCAATCGGGATAAACAAACATGATTACAGAAATGCGTTCAAAGCGCTTCCTAACAGCGTGGTCACTCCTAGTTGTGGGCACGCTTACTATCGGACCTACACAGGCGCAGGAGAATGCCGACGAGGATACGTTGGAGGAGGTCGTTGTTACCGGATCTCGTATCGCGCGCGATGAGTACACATCTGCCGCTCCTTTGCAGACATTTGATATCCAGTCTGCGAGGCAGATTGGTGTCACATCGATATCCGAACTTCTGCAACGTTCGACAATCGCGAACGGCCAGCAGTTAAACGGTGAATTAAACACAAACGCGGGCAATTCGAACGCTAGTGAGGCGCCCGCGATCGGTGGTGTTGGCTCGGCGAATATCTCGCTACGTGGCCTCGGACCGGAACGTACACTCGTTCTTGTTAATGGTCGACGGCTCGGGTCATCGGGAGTGCGTGGAGCGCCCGCACAGCCGGATATCAATCTCCTGCCATTGAATTTGGTCGAGCGAATCGAGATCATCACGGAAGGCGCTTCCTCGGTATATGGCGCCGATGCGGTCGCGGGCGTAGTTAACGTCATTCTTCGCGATCAGTTTGATGGTCTCGAAATTTCACTGAATGGCGAAGTACCCAGCCAGGACGGTGGCGAAATAACTCAAGCATCGTTCGTTGCCGGGGCGTCATCCGATCGGGCCAATTTTGTGGTTTCGGGTGAATATTTCGATCGGAGGCGCGTGACGGCAGGAAGCCGTTATGATTGTCCTCGGGACACTGAAGTGGATGAGAGCGGTAACGTAAGTAGCCTTTGCTACAACGGATTTTTTGACAATAGCGTTAGTGTTCGCAGCACGCCACGACTGGGAGCCAACGGAGACTCATTCCTATGGTACACACCCGGATCAACGGATATCGGTGTTGCAAACTGGAGCACTTCAGCCGCTCTGCCTGTACCCGCGGCGCCCGGAGCCTCAGAGCGCGCCGATGTCCGAGACCGTGCATTTTTCCTCCCGGAATACAGCGACTGGGACGAGCGGCTTGCCTCCGACCTCGTGCAGCCGATCGAGCGTTTCTCGGTCGTGGCGCTCGGATCCTATGACTTTGGCGGAGACCACGAAGCTTACTTTGAAAACTATTATTTGAATCGTAAATTGGTCAACAATGCCACTTACGAGCAAATCTTCCCGACAGTTCGGGGCCAGATTCCCCAGGAAGACGCGAACGGCAACATAATCGTCGATGCAACCGGGGCGCCGATTCTGGTCGACAATCCGCTCAATCCGTTCGACGCTAGTGCGGTCCCGATCATCACTTTGGACGATATTCCGCAGCGACGAGACGTGGAATTGCAGCATTTTCGTTTCGTTGGCGGATTGCGTGGAGATATTGCCGCAAATGATTGGTTCAGGGACCACGAGATTGGCTACGACATCTCCGTATCCTATGATCGCGGAACCGGTTTTGAATCCCGACCCGTCCTGAACGAATCGAACCTGTCATTATCAATTGACACTCTTCGTTTGAATGCGGATGGTGACCCGATTTGCGGAGTTAATACCGCGGATGTATTTGGCTTCGTAACACCAGCCGATTGTGTGCCGGTCAACATGTTCGCTCCATCGCTTTACGCAACCGGAGTTGCTGGTGAAGGGAGATTCGCGACGGACGCAGAACGCAATTTCTTATTGGCCACCAGAACCAATCGTACGGTCGTAGAACAGACGCTGTATTCGGGCTACATCACCGGAAATCTCGTTGAACTTCCTGCTGGACCGCTCGGCTTCGCGTTTGGTCTTGAGCATCGCATTGACACGATCGATTCTGCGGCGGACGTGTTGGGTGCCAGCGGGGGTGTGGCGGCAGAAAATCCTCTGACGGAAGGTGAGACCAGAGGATCCCGGAATCTCTTCGATGCCTATGCCGAGGTCAATGTCCCGTTGACAGAAATGCTGGGAATCGAAGCAGCAGCTCGCTACACGGACGAGTCGAACTTTGGCAGCGAGTCGACCTATCGATTTCGTGCGACATTCCGGCCGAATGACTGGATCTCGGCGAGTGCATCATTCGGCACGTCGTTCAGGGCGCCGAATCTCCGTGAGCAGTTCCTTGCTGATCAATTCAGCGGCGTCGGTGGTGACTCGGATCCTTGTGCGGTTCCGGATGCGGCAAATGTCGGCGGCGTCTATGATCCGGCACTGGATACCCGCAGCCAGACCGTTATTGACAATTGCATCCAGGACGGGGCTGATCCCACTATCCTTGGGCTAACCGCGTCGACGACTATTCCGGTGACGATCGGTGGTAACGCGACGGACCTGCTTGCCGAAACGTCGGAATCGTTGACAGCGACGCTGCAATTCAGCCCGCCGATCAGCGATAATTTCGACCTCGACATTGCCGTGAGCTACTTCGACATCGAAATCGAAGATACGGTCCGATCGATCAATGCGACGACGATCATGACGCGCTGTTTCGAAGATGCGCCAGGACTTGCCAGTCCCTTTTGCTCTCGTCTTGACCGGAGCGGAGTTGCAACGGACCCGGCGTTTAACTTCATTACAACCGTCGATGCGTCGTTCGTAAATATCGGGCTCGAAACATCGCAGGGGTTTGACATCAATACTCGTCTGGGATTTGACGTCGGTAGCTGGGACGTGACCTGGTCAAACGCCATAACTCTGCAGACCGAAAGAGACGAACAGATCTTCGCGAACGACATTATTGAGGATCTTGTCGATGACTTTGGCGTCCCTGACACGCGGTGGAACTCAGTCGTTTCGGTTGCTCGGAACAATTGGGAATTCGTCTGGTCGCTTCGGTACCTTGCGGGCACTCATACAAGCACCGTTGCTTCAGTTGATGCAGAATGCGATTCGTTCGATGATGCTACGAATCGTGCTGGTACGACTCCGACCGCAAGCGTCTGCACTGCCGAAGAGGGTTGGTACAACGATATTGCAGCGACTTACTCCGCTGATACGTGGTCAATATCTGCCGGTATCAATAATCTGTTGGACGAGGAGCCGCCGCTTGTTGACATGTCTGCAGGCTCCAATCGTCTGGGTCGTTTGACTTCGTCCGGCTATGACCAGTTTGGCCAGACATTCTTCCTGACGGCGACGTTTGGCTTCTAGGCGCGATTCGAAAAAAATCAATTTACTCAGATGGCAAGTGACATATATACGCATTAATGGCGGCCGGTTCGGCAGAAATACCGTTCCGGCCGTCGTTCTTTCGCGGGCATCATTTAAGGCCGATAAGTACCAGCGTCATTATTTTTCTCTTCGGACCCTTACCGACACGCCGCCTGCATCGGGCTTCAGGAAGAAGCTCCCCATAGAAGCAGGGCGAATCTCGGCCTCGAACGGTACGTCTCCATAGCGTATTGTGCGTTGGTCTGTCTGCAGCCATACCTGACCGTCCCCGGTCTCGAATACGAACTTATTGCCAAGATTCTTTCGCATTGACACCACAGTGACCCGAATAGCATTCGTGTCCTTGGCCGGCCGATCGGCTTTCAAACCGAAACTTTCTTTGGTTGTGACGGGATCGCCTGTTGATTGTCGCCGGGGCTCGGGAGTAGACCCCGGTAGCGGATCTTCGTACGGTGCTGGTGTTGCGGCCTGCCCGGCCGGCGCTGGCGGTGTTTTCGGCTCCGGTTGGCTTTGTGCCAATTCGCTCGATGACTGCCGCAGCGCATCTTCGAGGCAGAGTATCCGGTCGCCTACTGACGCTATACGCGCGCACCGGGCAATGACATCTTCATTGTCTGCGTAAGCCGGTAGACCGCTCACGAGAACAAACAGTCCTGCGTATACGTGGTATTCGTATTTCGATACGGGCATGGTTTGCTCCGCCCTCCATCTGGTGCGACTATTATGCCGGCAGATAGAGAAGAAGCAAAAACGGCGATTAACTTCCAGCGATTGTCTGCGGGACAGTGAACTGATGCATTCGGATATTCCCGTAAGACAGCGTCTCACACACATCGAGTATGATCCTCGATGGGCAAGAGAAATAATGCAGTGAAAGTGGCGACCATGCCGACGGACATGAACTCGCAATGACTTTGTTCATCAACAATGACATCGTTTCGCAGGTATTAACGATGGAGGACACCATCGCTGCCCTGGAGCAATCGTATCGTGACATCGTCAGCGGCGAGGCCGTATGCCGTCCCCGTATCGATATTCGAATTCCAACCAGCGACCCGTCCAGAAAATATCAGTTCGGCAGCATGGAGGGCGGCGCCACCACGGGCTATTTTGCGGTGCGGATGAAGTCGGACATCATCTACAAAAGCCAATATAAAGGTGTGACGACGCAAGAGAAATATTGCGTCAGGCCCGGCCTTTACTGTGGCCTGATCTTCCTGACCTCGATCGAGAATGCCGAGCCTTTGGCCTTCATCAATGACGGCGTTCTCCAACATATGCGGGTGGGCGGAGACGGCGGCATTGGCGTCAAGTACATGTCCAAAGAGGATTCGGAAGTCGTGGGAATGCTCGGGTCCGGCGGCATGGCGCGCACGCACATGCAGGCGTTTACCGCCGTTCGTAACATCAGGAAACTGCAGGTTTTCAGCCCTACGAAGGAAAATCGGGAAGCATTCGCCGCCGAGATGCGTGACCTGCACGGCATCGAGGTGCAGGTCTGTGACAAGCCAGAAGAGGTTTACCGGGGCGCGGATATCATCGCCGCATTAACCGATTCGGCCGTGCCGGTCACCGACGGGGCGTGTCTCGAGAAGGGACAACATATTATCAACATTGGCGGCGGTGGGGTTCCGGATCAGGCCAGCCTGGATCGCGTGGATATTTATTTCCGGTATGGCAACGCGCCGGCTCCGGTAGGCCGTCCGGAACTGGTTCTGGAGGATGAATACCTTGGTTGGGAAGCGAGGCAGGATCCGAACGAGCGCGATGGCGGGCGCCGAAAACGCGGGCATGGCGTCACATTGCCGGAT
>Ga0224512_10000495_pt1 | contig 42056 bp, 40 predicted proteins | sample SF_May12_sed_USG_4_FD_169103 | JGI IMG/M metagenome (GOLD analysis project Ga0224512, IMG submission 169103) | Sediment microbial communities from San Francisco Bay, California, United States - SF_May12_sed_USGS_13 | ecosystem: Environmental > Aquatic > Marine > Sediment | place: USA... | reverse complement strand
TCGTCGTTAGCAATCCAGCGAAAACAACCATGTCGTGGTAGCCCCCGAGTTCGCAGCGACGGCACTGACCAAGAAACTCTTGAAGTCCTCACCAAGGATCGATTACCCGGCTGCGAGCCTCACCACGGGAATTTCGGTGCAACCGGGTCACATGATGGAGTGGACCTTCACGCCCCTTAAGGAAGGAACTTACAAGTTCGGATGCGATGAGCCCGTTCACGCAGCGGCTGGAATGCACGCGACGATAAAGGTTGTGCTGATAAAAGTAGCTCTCTCACATCGCTCCACGTTCGCGTCAGCTCTCCACACGTAAGTAGGGGACAGAGCACGTTTTTTTACGGCAATGCTGGGGCGACGTGTCGAACCCGGCCCGTCCGGTCGTCCCAGGAAAAACCGTAAAACCCCGACGGCACTTCGGTCTGGTCTATATTTCTTTGCGCGGAAACCGTGGTTTGTCCCTATTATTGCTCAACGCAACCCTGGCGTTGGCAGGGATTCCGACGATTGCAACTGCTAGTGGTTCCTCGTTAGGTCGCGGCGGTTAGGGTGGGAGTCAGGACTCGGCGGCGAGGTCGACAAGCTCTTGAACCTCTCGCATCTGGTCCTTCACCAGCCAGTGAATTAAATCGCCGCTCGATACGACGGCGAGCACTTTGCCATTTTCCACAATCGGCAGGTGCCGGGCCCGCCGCCTGGTGACTAACTCCATCGCCTCGCCAATAGTCGTCGTCGGCAGGATGCAGAATGGGTCCTCCGTCATCACCTTCGAGACTTTCGTGCCGACGGGATCAAGGCCGGCGGCCAGTACTTTGTTCAGCGCATCCCGCTCCGTGAAAATGCCCATCAGCCTTTCGCCATCCATGACGATCACGGCACCGATCTTCTCGGCGGTCATCGTGCGCACGCACTCGGCGACCGAGGTATCGGGTCCAACGGAGTGTATCGCTTCGTCCTTCTTGAATATTCTGGTCATTGGAGCCTGGCGCTTGTTTCGTGATCTCATAAAGAACACGCCGACGATAACGATGATCAGGAACAGAATGAACGCGTACATCGGACCTGTACTAATAATGGTCCCCAGTAAATCCTCATCCACAGCAAGCACTGTGGGGGAAAGCAGTGTGAGACCAATGGCAGTGCCCGATTTGGAAAGAAGCTTTCGCATCGCTGTTTCTCCTCGATTGCAATGTTGAGTACAATCCAGCCTCTCGCTTACTGCCGCTTCGGGACGCGCTCGGGACCAGCGTCCCCAGCCTGCGTTATTCTCCATATTCATAGGTTAGCGTTCGTACACTGCGCTTGGCTACGAGCGACGTCAAGTGCGGTGCGATATCCGCCTGCCATGCGCTGGTGCTACCCGTCAGCGCATCGACCAAAATCAGAGTGGCATTCTTTGCAGCGGGCGGATCATACTCGAAATGAAGACCGTCCTCGGGGCCCAGTTCAAGATATGTTGTTTGGGACTTGCCCATTGCCAGTCACCGTCTGCTTCAAGCCGATATTCCCCGGATGAACCAGCATCGCAAGTCGGCGTCGGTTTCCACATACGGACATTTAACATTACCCATCAGCCGTGACCGGTTAGCGAGTTCACTGCATGGGCTTGTTAGGCTGTTCTACGGAAATAGCAATAGAGATACATTTGCTCTACCCCACCCGGCGTAATATGCAGTTCTTTGAGGTGGCGCATTAATTCAAACTCACGACCTAGTGTGTTCTCTAATTGTTCCGGACCGTACCGTTCTACTGGCAAGCCACTGCACTTGGGAGGCGCTTCTGGTGCAAACGTACCGATAATCAGGTGTCCGCCCGGCTTTAACGCCTTTAGAAGGTTGTCCCGATATTTCCGCTGCTGCTCGAGCACCGTGAGAAAGTGAAACACTGCTCGGTCATGCCACAATTCATAATAATGTGTCGGCAAATCAAGCGAGGTGATATCGCCTTCCGATCACGTAACCAGCTCTGCTTTTTTACCCAACCGTGCTTTAACCGAGGACAGAACTTTCTCTGATATATCGAGGACTGTGATTGATCGATAGCCCGCGTCCAACAGGTCGTCAACCAATGTGGATGCGCCCCCACCGACGTCGATGATCGGAGCCTCTACGGCCAACCCAAGCCCCTTAATCCAACTTAAGGAGGTTTTCAAATGGGGCTCATACCAACCCAACTTCTCTCTCGGCTTGGTCGTGTAGACCTGTTCCCAGTGATCTTGTTGGCTCATTTCAATCCTGCCTGGCAGGATGGGAGAGACCGACGCGTCTCTCCATCCACAATTAAAACGACCCTCGAAGTACGCTAGGCCTATACCCGCTGACCGTTCTTGACCTACGTCAAAGTCGCGAGCAGCACGACAAACAAAAACCCCGCCGAAGCGGGGGGTGTGTGTGAGTGCTGAGACGTGTTGCGCGGGAGCTCTAGGACGAATCGTGTATACCCCTTACGGAAATGACATCACGTTTTTATAGGCTCCATCGCTATTTTGGTGAGTCTCACCGCCACACCGACCTCATTACCACGCGGCTCCGTGCGGAGGACGTTTCCTTGGCATTTCAGCATGAATTTGCCGTCGAGCCTTTGAAGTTCTATCGAAAAGCTGATTGACTCCCCGAGTGCATACATGCCGCTTATCCAGAAGAACGCGCCCGAAGCGCTCATGTCGCGCGTGACACCCGTAGCGTTCTCTAGAAATACCGGCATCACGGCATTGATCCGCGGGTCTCTTCTTTTTTCTGGTTGTCCTGCTGTCATTTCGGCCTTTCAAGCCGATGCGTTGAGGTTGCCCTAGCTCGCGCCCGCCGTGCGCCCCTAGCGCGTTCTGGCCGGGCCTCACGGCATGGCCGACACCCGCAAGCTTACTCCCGCTGCGCCGGCGCCTTAACAGTTACGAACGCATTTGCTGTTCCCGCATCAGGCGCCACTTATCATCATCCTCCAAAATGCGTTGATACTTCTCGCGCAGTGTCCTCAACTCTCCACTAGACCGATGCACCAACACTAACTGCGCTTCCAATTCAAAACGGGATAATTGTTCATAGTCTCCCTGCGCCTGTGGTGCCATTCCTAACAATCGCGTTAACGTGTTCTTGTCATCCGCAAATTCCCTCGTCCATATTTGACCCGCGCCACCGGTCAATTGCCCACGAGCGGCCATTACTCGCTCATGGGATTGATTCACGGTATCCAGAAACTGATCGATCCCGTTTCGCAGCAGGCTATGATCGTTAAATGCTCGCTGTAGCCCATATCGAAGGTCCAACGCCTTATTCGCACTCACTCGACGGTAGCTATACACCGCGACTACAAGCAACGCGATCCCGGCAAGACTGCCGATAATCCCCACGATTATTTCGACATTGCCCGGATCTTCCATAGCTATTGCGCCTCCCTCGCCTCTAGCCTAGCCTGCACCCGCCGTGCGCTTCTGCGCGCGTTCTGGTGGCCCGTCGAGGCATTCCTGCGCGCTTCGCTAAGACGAATCGTGTATACCCCTTACGCGAATGACATCACGTCTTTATAGGCTCCATCGCTATTTTGGTGATTCTCACCGCCACACCGACGTCGTTACCACACGGCTCCGTGCGGAGGACGTCTCCTTGGCATTTCAACATCACCCCGCCCTCGGGCGTTTTGAGTTCTATCAAGAAGGTGATTGACTCGCCTAGTGCATACGTGCCGCCTATCCAGAAAAACACGCCCGAGGGACTCACGTCGCGCGTGATGCCCGCAGCATTCTCTTGGAACACCGGCAGCGCGGTATGGACCCGTTGGTCTTCTCGTTTCTCGGGTTGTACTGCTGTCATTTCGACTCTTCAGGCTGATGCGTTAGGTTTGCCCAAGCCCGCCGAATCGCTTAGTTTTTGGTTGAAATCATCAGCCATCGTTACATGAGGCTAGCGGTAGCGGAGGAAATGATACCGAATTGGGTTCAGAACGATTGTTAATATTTGTTAAACGTGCGCAAAGCATGGTGTTGCCTGTGGGCTTCAGAAGGTGCGCTGCGTACATCCGAAGGAAGCTCAGGGGGACGTTTGGAGTTGCGGTGAGCGAAGCGGCGCGGCCACAAACAAACCCCGCCGCAGCGGGGTGTGTAGTTACGGCTGAATGAGATGGTGGGCGATAACTGGGCTCGAACCAGTGACCTCTTGCATGCTACGCAAGCGCTCTCCCGCTGAGCTATACCCCCACATTTTGATTTAAGTCGTAGACAGGAAATCATACGCCTGACGGCCACATTTCTCTTGAGAACTTTTTCACAGGGAAGACAAAACCCCGCCGAAGCGAGGTGTCGGCGCAGCCCCTAGACTGCCCGCACTGCTAACGATCCTTCAGCAGTTGGCGAACTTTCGCGGCAGCTTCTTGGCACGCTTCGGTCTCTGTCATGCTGATGATGGGGATCGGCACGACGATGCCAATCCAGGTAGCCGAGCCAGATTCCGAGGCTTCGATCTCATCTACCGCTTCCCTCCGCAAGAGATCCCACAGTGTGAGGCTCAGGGAGGTGTGCCGTTCAGCACTCGTCACACCAAGGCAACCTGCGCCCCCGTAGCCGCCACCGCACCAGAATGGCCCCTTCCCTTGTCCATGGACGGTTTTACCGCCGACGAGCAAGACGTACCTGGCACCAATTTCCATAGCGGCAGCGCCAACTAGAGGGTTTTTGATCCGCTGTGCCCCAGCGTCAGACTCCGGCAGCACCGACGGTTCGAACCACGGAAACACTGCGTCGCGAAATCGCTCGGTTTCAATGACCGGCACCGACGGGGTGCCTACGCTGAGAGCATCCTTCATGCATGTCTCCCACGATTCGCCGCCCGAAGCGCTGGTCAGTATGACAATTCCGTTGTTACGAGCCCGAGCATCCGCTGCCGCTTCCGTGATGGGCGCCGGATCGTGGGCAGGCAGGCGCGCCCTTATTTCCGGCCGTTCACGTAGGCCGATCAGCAACTGCGCCGCACCATCGCGCAGCGCCGAGGTCGAAAACGTCTCGTGGCTGGTAAAAACCGTTCCGGTGCCGGTTGCGACAACGGTCCAGTTATCTATCCGTACGCCTCCGGCAGTGAAGATGCTGATCTCATACGTGATTGTACGGTACAGATAACCTGGATAATCAGTCCGCACGTCGGAAATGTTCGGCACAATGACCAACGCCACTTCAGGATGGGCGCCGCCCGTAGGCGGCCATGTGGGGATGCGGACGATCCGCTCAAAAGTCGCGCTCAGCACGCTGTCAAATAACGCGACACTGGCGCCGCCCGGCTTGTGCACGTACCAAAATGCCTCGCCCATTTTGTCCTGGTGTTTTTCGCGATGGAAGGCGTCTGGATAATGGACGCCGACGGTGAGCGGTAGCGTTGCGACACGCGGCGGTGGCAACTGGGGCAGGGTCCAAGCCGGCAACACAGTTCGCTGTGCCGCGCACCCAGACATCAGAAGCAAAGCCAACGCGACTAGCGCAAAGAAGCCGTTACGCGCAATCAAAGTAAGCTTCGCGGAGTTGTTCCCGTTTGGTTCTATGGACGCGACGCAATGAGGGACGATGGCTGCCATGTACACCTCCTCCGCTTGTCGTGACGGTGCCTAGCTTGCTGTGACAAGCGCAGTCTGCGACTCGGGCGCATCCGGATCGCTTACCGATCGCTTACGGATGCCTTACATCTTCGGAACAATCCTTACGAGTTGCATATACGCACCCCCAATTTAGACTGTGCGGCGCGCCTTTCCATCTATAATTAAAACGACCCTCGAAATACGCTAGACCCATACCCGCTGACCGTTTTTGACCCGCGTCAAAGTCGCGAGCAGCCCCACAAACAAGAACCCCGCCGAAGCGGGGTGTGTGTAAGTGCTGTAGCAGATTAGGCGGCTTCTGTTCCGACCCTGAGTCGATTCGACGCCAGCGGCTTCGGATATAATCCAATCCCGGGCGAGGCATCGACTCGGTACACGCAAGGCCACGCACATGCTCGCATCGACCCGCAACGCAGATTGGCGGCCATTTCGGCTCACTCCCGACGCCGAGTTCGTCTATATCAGCCGGGCTCAGCTGGATGCCTATTCCCGGCTTTTCAGTGCTATCCACGATCAGCAACAATATTTGTTATTAACCGGCGTTCCTGGCACTGGAAAGACCCTTTTTCTACGTCGATTGCTCTTGGATCTCGAAAACGCGGGCATTGTCGTGTGTGCGTTCTGGAATCCGGTTTCGAGCCCAAACCAATTGTGGGAGGCGTGTTGTGAACGAGTCGGACTGAATGTGGACCCGAGTCAAAACATGGACGTTCAGTCCGCCTTGCTGGGCCGTCTTCAGGAAGACTCCGCTTCAATGGTGTTGCTCTTGGACGAGGCCGACGCGATACGAAACCCCGTGCTTGAGTCCATCGCGCGCCTTATCGCTGGGTGTCCCGGCAAGAAGGCAGCTGTGTCGATCCTGTTCTGCGGTCAACCGGCGTTGGAAACGAGGCTCCGCGTTCTCGGAATGGCCGCAACAATTGCGACCAACATTAGGCTGGAACCCCTGCATCGACGGGAGGTCAAGCACTTTATCCGACACCACCTCCGCGCTCAAGCCGGACGTATCGAGTATCAGTTCTCACCCGAGGCGGTCGAACGGATCATTGCTCACTGCGGGGGATTACCTGCCCAAATCAACATATTGTGCTCTGGCGCTCTTTTCCTGGCCGAGCTTGAAGAGCAGACCATGGTCACTTCCGAGATGATCGACAAGCTGGTGGCCGATAGGTGTATGGGAAGCGGCGGTCCCCTGACAAATGTCGTCTTTACCCCGGCCGCTGAGGCGGTCATGGCGAGGGTGAAAGGGCTCAAAATTTTTGACAACCCGAGCGACTTACCGACGCCGGACCCCGAAGCCCACACCGCGCGGCCGCTCGATTATTCGCGCGCGGACCGGAACACCGTCCATGCCACGCACCCAAGCGATAGAGTCGATACATCCTTCGCGGAGAATTCGCGATTTCAGGCCCTAGACCCTGCCACCGATGTTGATCTGCCCACCATTGACGTTACGGAAGGTGCAGCGCCGCCAGGATCGCCCGGAGATGGCAGTTCGGACCCGTCGAGTGATGGGTTCGCCGGGTACGAAGAGTCCGATGATTCGACCACGACTGACCATGATGCCGGCGAACCCGCACCCACGGCGCTACCCCGTGGCCCTGGCCCGGGTGATCTTCAAACCCTCGATCTAAGCCGTTTCCCCCTTGACCGGATCGGTGAGGAGGCGATCATTCGCGCGCCACATCAACGACTGCACGCGCTCGATCCTCACGCGGTGCAAACTCCGATCGTGGAATACCGACCAGCGCCGCAAGCGCGATCGTCACGGCAACGGCTAAGGCTAAGGCTACTCTCGACCCCGTTACCCTGGTTGGCGATGTTACTGCTCGCCGTTACGTCGGGCGGCGTATACATCTCCAATGGTCGCATCGCGCAAGCCAGTACATGGATTGAGGCCGCGGGCAGCGACATTGCCTCTTGGCTTGACCGATTTCGTCGATCATGGACGCCATCGAGGGCCACGATTGCCTCGAAACTGCCAGAAGAATCGACCCGGCCATCTACTGATGATGACAACGTTGCGCTTTCCCAGACGCGAGAAGTGGATTCGAGCGCCGAGCTTACAATCCACGCGGAACCCTCTACTCCAGCCACCTCCATTGTTGAGGTCGAAGCGAGTGACCGTTCGTCTCGCGAGCACCCGCCCGTTCTGGCCCAGCCGGCTGAGACCTCTCTGCCGCATAGACCAGCCCCTGAAGAAGTAGTGAGCCTCAAAACATCCCTTGAACTAGCGGGCCTCAAGGCGTCGCCTGAACTAGCAGGCCTCAAGACATCCCCTGAACTAGCGGGCCTCAAGGCGTCGCCTGAACTAGCAGGCCTCAAGACATCCCCTGAACTAGCGGGCCTCAAGGCATCGCCTGAACTAGCAGGCCTCAAGACATCCGCTGAACTAGCGGGCCTTAAGACATCCCCTGAAGGAGGGCAGGGCCGACCGCAGGCGTGTCCGAGGTCATATGACGCTGCAATTTGGACAAACTGTGTTGGAGAAGTGACGTTCCCCGATGGCTTTAAGTACGTCGGCGAGTTCAGGGACGGCCAGTACCACGGGCAAGGCACCGCGACGTCCCCCGATGGTGAAAAATATGTCGGCGCGCTAAAAGACGGCAAGCGCGACGGGCGAGGCTCCGGGATTTACCCCGATGGCCGAAGATACGTCGGCGACTGGAGGGATGACAAAGCCAACGGGCAAGGCACCGCTATGTTGCCCGATGGTAAAAAATACGTCGGCGAGTTCAGAGATGGCCAGTACCACGGGCAAGGCACCATGTCGTACTCCGATGGCAGAAAATACATCGGCGAGTGGAGAGATAACAGGCGCAATGGGCAAGGTATCGAATACAGGCACGATGGATCAATCCTGCGATCAGGAATTTGGGAGAACGAGAATTTTGTCCGGCGGAAGTAAGTGCCGCACAGGGCGTCCTTATCGCGTCACCTGTACAGGCAACGACGGGGACACCGAGCCGATGCCGCCGTGAGAGTGGCCCGGCACTTTGGCCGGGCGTTCGTACTAGGGCTCCAAGCCCTTGAGTAATCTGGCGCGCCCGGCAGGATTTGAACCCACGACCCCCTGGTTCGTAGCCAGGTACTCTATCCAACTGAGCTACGGGCGCCTTTTTTGGAACCTTGGATTATATCAAATCCTTGCGGTCGGGATAGCTTACCTTTTTTTGCCAGCTCCACTGGTGATGATTAATGGTGATGAGTACTGGTGATGAAAAATGGTGATGCGTTACGGCGCGCTTAGCTGCAACCCAACACCTGTGCTCATTTGTTCGCAGGCCCCCAATGGTGATGAGAAATGGTGATGGGCGACGGCATAAGTGGGCTGTAAACCGAAACGTTCCACTTGGCGTTAATGGTGCTTATGGCTTCGACAGACACGCATCGGGACCTGACTGCCTGGCGGGAGGCGATCTCGCTCGTTCGGATCGTTTACCAGGACACTGCAGGATTCCCAAAAGATGAGGTTTTTGGTCTCAGACTGCAACTGAGAAGATCTGCCGTGTCGATTCCGTCAAACCTCGCCGAAGGCGCGGGCAGGAACAACACCCGCGAGTTCGTGCAATTCCTCGGTTATGCCTGCGGATCGCTGGCTGAACTTGATACGCAAGTCGAGATTGCAATTCAACTCAGCTATCTAGGCCCGAACTCCGAGTCCACCAAGCAACTGCGGCGCGTCGGCAGCATAGTGCGTCGACTACGAAAGAGCCTAAAAGAACGCATGAACTGATGTGTGCCGCAGCGCGTACCGTCCTAGCTCCTATCACCAGTACTCATCACCAGTATTCATCACCATTTCTCATCACCAGTATCTCTAACCAGTGGCGCGAAGCGGCGCCTGGTTAGAGATGGAACTGAACGACCACTCGTTCAGCGAGGATCGGCCCAACGTACTCGGCAAAGAACTTCTGGTGCACCGGGCTTTCCGCGTATTGGCGGTAGGCGTCCGGGCTGTCGAAGTCCATGTGGAGCCCGACGTCGTAATTGGGCGGATAACCGCCGGCCTTGACGTGCGACTCCCCGCCCACCTTCGCATCGCGGCCGATGGACCAGGCCTTGATCTGTGGAATCGCCTTCGCCATGTTCGGGAAGTTGTCGAGAAATCGTTTGCGGGCATCCTCGGATGCCTCCGGCATGAATTTCAGGATGGCAAGGTGGCGGAACATCGTTTTTCTCCCTAACTCCGTGAACCGTGAAACGGAAGATCATTTAGCCACGGAACCACACGGAAACACACAGAAGTTAATCGCTCAATACATCTCTGTTTCAGCAGACTCCGTTTTGACTTCCCGGGGGACTAGTGGGGGGATGACCAGCCAGAATGGCGCCATCACCATTTCTCATCACCATCCTCCATCACCAGTTCTCATCACCATTATCTCGCGCTAGGCGGTCGCGCCCGCCACACGCTGGGCGACTTTGGAGTCCTTGTCAATCCACGCCGTCTCGGCCGCGTCCGTGTTGCCGACCCCGATATAGCAAAAGATGAGAGACGCTTCCTCGGTCTCGGAAGCATTGGAGATCACGTGGATCGCCCCGGCCGGGATGAACACGAAGTCCCCGCCCTCGAGGATGACTTCCTTCCGGTCGCTGCCGTCGCTGCGCGAGAACCAAGCGCGGATCTTGCCATAGAGGATGTACCAGCAGACGTTGTTCGCCGTGTGGTAGTGGGTCGGGTTCGGCTTGGATCCCGGCACCAGGATCGTCCGGCCCATCGTCGCATTGGCGCCCTCGACCGTCTCGTCGTTGACGCCGAAGCCGATACGGAGCGGCGGCTCGTAGGTGACGTCCGTGCCGATCTGGCTTGGCCGGATGACAGTTGGCATTTGCTTGTCTAGTGGAACCATCTTCTTACCTCGTTCTGGTGATGGGTGATGGGTGATGGGTGCAGCTTCGCCTGAAGGTGGAATGATGACCAGGAGCTTTTCCTGAATGCCACTCTTGGCGTTGTCTTCGCGTCCTTTGAGTTGGTTCTAAATCTCGTTCCCTCTGCGTCCTTCGCGTCCTTGGCGGTAAGGCCGTAATCTTCCTTAGCGCCCTCCGCGTCCTTGGCGGTTCAGCTTTGAATCTGAGATCGGCGTGTATCGGCGTCCATCGGCGGCTTAATATCTACTGCCCTTTCCAGCGGGGTTCACGCTTAGCGACAAACGCCTCCACGCCTTCGTGGAAGTCCGCACTGCCATAGCATTCCCGGATCAAGTCCTCCCCCGAGGGAAGGCCCGCGTGCAGGACGCGCCGTATCGACTCCTTGGTGACGCGCATCGTTATCGGCGCGTTCTTGGCCAGTCTATCGCAAAGCTCCTGCGCCCGGGCGTCGAGCGCCTCCGGCGCCACGATCTCGCTCAGGAAGCCTGCTGTGACCGCCTCCGCCGCCGTGAGGTTTTCGGCAAGTATCAGCATCTTCTTCGCCCGTGACGCGCCAAACGCGGCGACAACAAGCGCGTAGTTCTCCACTGAAAGACAGTTTCCCAGTGTCCGCGCGATCGGGACTCCGAAACGCGTGCCGGGCGTCGCAATTCGCAAGTCGCAGGCGCACGCGATCGCCAACCCGCCCCCGATGGCCCAGCCTTCGATCACCGCCAGCGTCGGCACCGGCAGCTGCTCGACGGCCGCGAGGTAGTCCGCCATGCGGCGCTCATACGCGATGCCATCCTCGCCCGATTTGAATTCCCGGAACTGGCCGATATCGGTCCCGGCAACGAACGCCCTGCCGCCAGCGCCGCGAAAAACGGCAAGCCGCACCTCGCGGTCGGCGGCGATCTTCTCGCAGGCGGCACCGAGCTGATCGTACATCGCCCAGGTCATCGCGTTGCGCGCCGCCTGCCGATCGAAGGTCACGCGGGCGATGACCCCGTCGCGTTCGTAACGTGTGGTTCCTTCATCCATTTGAGATCCGTGAATCGTCAATTGTGAATCGTGAATCGTAAACCGCTTAGAACCTAAGAATTAGCCGCAGATAAACACAGATAAACGCAGATTCATATATACAAAGGACGAACACCTAAAAGCAAGAGCAGAACCATTTAGCCGCCGATGAACGCCGATAGACGCCGATGAACGATCGTAAATTCCAAAAACAATTCTTGGCCTCTTGGCGGTTAAATTATTGTTCTTGCTTCTCTTGGCGTCTTGGCGGTTCAAATGTTGATCTTATCTGTGTTTATCGGCGTTTATCTGCGGTTTCAAGCTTTACGTCCGCGCGGCGCGCCGCATCCACCGCGCGGGCAGCGCAGCCATGTCGGCAGCGCCAAGCCCCTCTTTCGACGCCTCGTCGAAGCATTCGAGCGCGCGCTCGGAAACCGGCGCGCCCGAGCCGAGCGCCTTTGCCTCGTCGATCATGGACCGCAGGTCCTTGCGCATGGAATCCACGTCGAACATCGTGGCGCCCGCGTCCTCGCCTTTCAACACCTTCGCAATCACCGCGCCGCGGCCCTTTAGCAGATTGGGTCCGCCCGAACTGTCGGCGAAAATTTCCACGACCCGATTCGGATCGAGCCCCAGCGGCGCGCAAAGTGCCAAGGCCTCGCCAAACGACTGCCAGAACACCATGAGCGGAAGGTTGATGGCGAGCTTCATGCGCGTTCCCGCCCCTATTGGCCCCACATGCTCAACGCGGCGGCACATCTGGTCCAGGAGCGGTTTCGCGCGCGCCACATCAGCCGTTTCGCCGCCGGCGAAACCGAACAACTTTCCGTCGCGCGCCGGCCCGACTGTCCCGCCCACCGGGCATTCCACCAGCGTGGCGCCTTTTTGCTTTACTTTCGGACCCAGCGCCACCTCGGCCTCGGGACGGACCGTGCTCATTTCGATGAAGAGCTTGCTCGTGACGTTGCCCGAGAGCAAACCCTGCGGTCCGTTGTAGACCGCCTCGATCGCCGCCGCGTCGGTCAGGATGGTAATCACCGCTTCCGATCCCGCGGCAAGCGCAGCCGGCGTCGTGGCAACCTTGGCGCCCGCGGCGGCAAGGCCCTTCGTTTTGTCTGCCGTGCGGTTCCACACGGTCACTTCATGCCCCAGGCCCATCAGGCGCTGAGCGATGGCAGCACCCATCTTGCCGGTGCCGGCGATCCCGAGCTTCATTCGTCTCTCCTTGTGCAAGCGCGACAGGAGCGGCAGGTTGACATGGGGGACGGTGGCTCGTCAAACTAGCCCGCCGCGTCGCGGAAAATGGTGATGGATACTGGTGATGAGTACGGGTGATGATTAAAGGTGATGGCAAACCGCTGTTCATCACCACTTTCCGTCACCAACTCTCATCACCATTTCTCATCACTAGTTGCCGTCCACAGAGTGGCGGCGCACGTTAAGAGGAGACAACGATGGCAGTAAAGTACTATGGCTTCTGGCGCTCGCTCGCCGCCTGTCGCGTGCGTATCGCTCTGGCGCTGAAAGGCATTCAGGCGGAGGAGGTTTCGGTCAACCTGATGCAGGGCGATCAGCGTAAGCCCGAATTCAAGACGATCAACCCGCTCGGGGTCGTGCCGGCCCTTGTCATGGAGGCGGGCCCGCCCCTCTTCGAATCGCTCGCAATCATCGAGTATCTCGACGAAACGCACCCGAATCCTCCACTGCTACCGAAAGACCCGGCGGGCCGCGCGCGTGCCCGGGGACTTGCGCAAATCGTCGCCTGCGATACCCACCCCCTCATCGTGCCGCGCGTGCGCAATTATCTCGAGAAAGAGCTCAAGGTGGACGAGGCGGCGCGCAACCGCTGGTGCCAGCACTGGATCATGGACGGGCTCCAGGCCGTGGAGGCACACCTCGCGAGGGACAAGGAAACCGGTCGCTTCTGCCACGGCAATGCGCCGACGCTGGCCGATATCTGCGTTGCCACACAAGTCTTCGGCGCGCAATTCTTCAACTGCGATACCTCGAGCATACCGACGGTCATGCGCGTTTTCGATGAATGCATGAAGCTCAATGCATTCAGCAACTCGCACCCGATGAAGCAGCCCGGTGCCCCCAAGGAGCTCAAGCACTAGACTCCGGAAGAAGTGATGAAGAATGGTGATGTGAGATGGTGATGAGAAATGGTGATTAACTACGCTCTTCCATCACCAATATTCATCACCAGTACTCATCACCAGTACTCGTCACCAGTTGGCAATGAATATGGCAAACATTGAAATCGTTGACCGGCACACTCTGATCGACGGACTCTACCGCGAGCTCATCCTCGACCCGAAGCAGACGGCCGTGGTCGCCGTGGACATGCACCGCGGACACCTCGACATGGAAGTTGCGACCATGCCGACGCGCCCCGAGGATGCGCAGCGTGTGATCGCCAACGCGCGCGCCGCGCTCGACTTCGCGCGCGATCGCGGTGTCCCGGTCATACACGTCATCCTCGTCTACCGGCGGCTCCCCGGGGGCGGGAGCGAAAGCATGGTCTCCCCTTTCTGGAAGGCCCTGCACGCGACAATGGACGAGCGCGACCGGCTTACCCCCGGCCGGAAAAGCACGGTGCGCGAGCACAACCTGGAAGGCTCTCCGGGCACGGAGATCATCCCGGAGCTGCATCACCCGACGGACTACGTCATCAACAACAAGAAGCGCCTCGACTGCTTCTACGGCACGGATCTGCGCCAACTGCTCGATACGCTCGGCGCGAAGAATGTGTTGCTCATGGGCATCAACACCAACACCTGCGTGCTCAATACGGCCTTCACTGCATTCAACTTGGACTATCGCGTCGTGGTGCTTTCGGACTGCGTGGCGAGCATGTATGGCGACGACTTGCACGCGCTGGGGCTGCAAAACGTCGCTCGCTGCCTGGGCTGGGTCATTACCAACGAGCAGTTCTTCGAGAAATGCCGGTGATCCTGATAGGACCAAGGCGCCATGAATTGCAAGAACCTGCCGGCGAAACACTATTGAACCGCGGAGACGAGGAGAGAAGCAAAATCAATACACAACTGCCAAGACGCCAAGGCCGCCAAGCGCACCAAGCATTCTACTCATGGTTCACAAGCATTAATCGGCGTGTATCGGCGTTCATCGGCGGCTAAAGGTTCTGCTCTTGGGTTTGGGTCTCTGCTTTTTTGTAAAAATAGATCCGCGTTTATCTGCGTTTATCTGCGGCTAATAGAAGGGTATTACGGGGTTTTCCGGTTCACGATTCACAATTTACGGTCCATGAGCGTTTACCTGTGGTTAATAGGTTTGTCGATTTTCGAGATGCGCTCTAAACATTCCACACGAATTTAACGAGACAGGTTCGAATGAAACCCATTGTTCTTAAGTTTGGGGGCTATCAGGCCTCCTCCTCCGTCCACAATCAGGCCGGCCGCCGTTTCGGCGAGATCCTCAAGCAAAAGCTCGGGGAGCACGTGACTTTCGAGCTGATCGGAAGCGTTCTGGATCTGGGACGGCCCTCGGGAGATCTGGTGCCGATGGTGGAGCGCGGGGAACTCTCCTTCTGCTACATGTCCACGGTGCGATTCTCCAAACCGGTACCCGATCTGCAGCTCTTCGAGCTTCCGTTCATCGTCAAGGACCGCGCGCGCGCCTTTAAGCTGCTCGATGGACAATCCGGCGCGCGTTTTAAGGAGCGCATCGTGGCGACGAGCCAGTGCCGCGTGCTTGGATTCTGGGATAACGGCTTCCGCCACCTCACGAATCGCGTGCGGCCAATCCGCAAACCCGAGGACTGCAAGGGACTGCGCATCCGCACGCAGATGACGCCGCTGCATGGGGAAACGTTTCGCGCGCTGGGCTTCGACCCCATCGCAGCGGATATCAAGGAGTTCGTCGAAGGCATCGCCGGCGAGCGCTTCCAGGCGCACGACAATGCGCTGACCAACATCGACATCTTCCACGTGTACAAGTACCACCGCTACATCACGCTGTCGGGGCACTTCTGGGGTGCCAGCGCGATGGTCTGTAACAAGGAGCACTACGCGGCGTGGCCCGCCGACGTACGGACCGCGGTTGACGCAGCCGCTGCCGAAGCGACGGTGCTGCAGCGAAAGCTCGCTGCCGAGCAGGATGCAGAAGTGCTACAGAAACTCGCTCAACAGGAAAACGAAGTGATCCATCTCACCGACGCCGAGCACGCCGCTTTCGTCAGCGCCGTGCAACCGGTGGTGGACAAGTACCGGAAACAGATCGACCCGAAGCTCTTTGAGCTCCTGGGTGCGTGACCGCGGAGGAGGAAATGGTGATGAGTACTGGTGATGAGTACTGGTGATAGGAACGCACTTCGCGCTACAGCTACTTATCACTATTTTTCATCACCATCTTTCGTCACCATCTTTCGTCACCATCTTTCGTCACCATCTTTCGTCACCATCTTTCGTCACCATTATTCATCACTTCTTTTGAATCGTCGGCGTTCATCGGCGGCCAATAGAGCTGTTCGGGGTTGCGTACAAAGTGAAGGGTGAGTGGATCGGTCCACTCACCCTTCATCATTGAGAGGTGACCGGTCACAGGTCACCGGTCACGGGTCACGTTTCTGAGTTTAGAAGCGCTCGATTCTCGCCAGACGCGCGGCCTCGTCGTAGCGCTTCAACTCGGCTTTGAACTTCTTCGCCCACACCGCAGGTGGATCGGCCTGTGGTATGTAGCCGTTGCTGACGAAGTGTTTCCGGACGCTCGGCACCTGTAGTGCCTTGTGTATCGCCTGCTGCATCCTGGTGGCCACTGCCATCGGCGTGCCCGCCGGGGCAAAGACGGCGTGCCAGCCGGAATCGGAAACGAAACCCACGATCGTCTCGCCGACGGTCTGCACATCGGGTAAGGCCTCCAGACGTTTCGCGCCGGTAAAACCGACTGCCCGCAGTCGGCCGGCCTTGACGTGCGGCACGCCTACGGACGGGGCCGGATAGTGCAACATCACCTCGCCGCCGATCGCAGCGGTCGCAGCCGGACCACCGCCCCGGTACGGAACCATCAGCATTTTCACGCCTGCCTTCTGCTCGAAGAGCGCGCCCGCGAGATGCTGGCCGTTGCCGACGCCCGCCGTGCTGTAGGTAACCTCTTTCTGCTTCGCCAGTGCAATCAATTCCGGAATGTTCTTCACCGGCACGTTGGGATTGACCACCATCAGGTAGCCCAGCCCTATTGCAACGTTGGTAACCGGCAAGAAATCTCTCTCGACGTTGAACGGCATCTTCTTGCGGATGGCCGGGTTCACCGCGAAGGAAAATGACACGTTGAGCATGGTATAGCCGTCGGGCGTCGCTTTTGCCACGATATCCGCCCCGAGTATGCCGTTGGCGCCACCGCGGTTGTCGATCACGATCGATCGTCCCAGCTCGGACTCCACCTGCCGGTAGAGCACCCGACCGAAGACGTCCACGTTGCCGCCGGGCGGGAACGGGATCACGATACGGACCGGCCGCGTCGGATAGTTCTTCTGGGCCCACGCCCCGCTCGCGGCCGCGAGCGCCACTGCCGATATTGCCAGGATCATCAATCTACGCATTAGGGATTACTCCTTCGTCAATTGCGTGAATTTCCTCGAACACCATGACCACCGGAGCACCCAACTTCGCAGCTGGTTCCACCAGTGTGTAGTGCAGCCGAGCCATAAGGTATCACATATCGCGCTCGATGCTTGCGATTGCCTGGCACCGGGGACCTCTTGCGGCTTCGCGCCGGCTCTGCAGGCTCAGCGGCGCCCGAAATCCTCAACTGAACGCGCGAGCTGTCCGTCACTCAACTTGAGCGGGCGCGTAATCGCCCGGGAAGCACCAAATGTCGGAATATACGCCGAGTGTTTCCCGGCCCCGCCCACCACGGCGATCAGGACTTCTTCGGGGTGCTTGGCCACCGGAACCAGCGCGTCCATGCCTGCCTCGGCAAAACGCCCCTCGAATACCGGCCACTGGCGCAGACGCCGCTCAATATTTTCTTGCGAGAACGCGCTCAGAGGCAGGCGCGCATGCTCGAAGATGTACTTCTTGACATCGTTCTTGGTAAAGCCGCCTTTCGCCACCGTTGCCGCGTGCTCCGGGCCGAATATCACGAGGATCTCACCGTCGAACCAGATGTTGTTCGCTCCGGTGATGGCGACCGTTCCGACAACCATTTTGAGTATGCCTTCCCCCGTCAGGCTCTCGTGGTCGTTCACGTTGTGCGGCCCCTCCGCCGCAAACACGGTCACCGTGCTCGCCTCCCGCGGGTAGCCGCGCTCGACGTGCAGTGGTTCCCAGGGACTCTCATCCTCGTTCTCGGCAGCACAGTACGTGTACTTGGCCGGCGAGCCGAAGGTGGACATGTCGCCCAGCCCCGGAATCGCGCCGCCGATGTTCACTTGCGCAAATCGCAACGCCCGTCCGATGGTCGCGTTGGCCTGGCGCCCGGGCCCGAATGCGTTGTGCCCCGCATTGATGTCGAGCTCCTTCGCCACTGGGCCATTCACCAGGACCAGGACACCGCATTGATGGGTCGTTGCCTGGATACCGTAGCAATTGAACGGCTCCTCGCACATGGCCTCCACCGCGAGCATCAAGAGCGGGAAATACTCCGGGCGGCAACCCGCCATCACAGCGTTCGCAGAGAGGCGCAGCGGCGTCGCCGCACCATAGCGCGGCGCGATCAACGCGATCGGCTCGTCCCATGGCCGGTCGCAGTACTGCAGCATCTGTTCGACGCGGGCGGCGGTTGGCGGCAGGACCGGCAGGCCGTCGCCCCAGCCGCGGCCACGAACAAGTTCGTTCACCGCGTCGAAATCGTCCTCGGCCTCGATGCTCGTGCCCGGCTCTTTCAACAACTGCGATAGATTAGAACTCATCTCAAAAACCGCCTTTCAGCCGCCGATGAACTACCGTCAAATCCGGACGCAAGGCGCCGGTTTAACTCCGCGTGTTCGATCGGGCGATGATCAACACGCAGGTAACGACCGGTCACAGGTCGCTCGTCACCCTGGTTCTTACCGACCATGAACGCCGATACACGCCGATGAACTCAACTAAACCGTGTATCAAACCCTTGGCGTGCTTGGCGTCATGGCGGTTCAATTATCGTCCTTGCTTCTCTCGGCGCCTCGGCGGTTCAAATGTTGTTGTGTCTGTGTTTATCTGCGTTTATCTGCGGCTAAATGGGGTTTCGATTCACGTTTCACGTTTCACGATTCACGGAATTGATGAGCTTCAGGAACTGCGCCAGTGCCACATCGGCGCGCCCGTTCACCTCTTCAAGCCCAAGCCCGCCCAGCGGGTGCGCAATTTCGAGCAGCGGCAGGTCTGGCACGCCGAAGACCTTCGCCTGGGTCCGGCCGAGCTTTATAAACGGTCCGGAGCACACCACAGCCGTCACCAACCCGCGTTGCCGCAGCCTTGCCATGTCGTGGACACTCCACGACGTGCACGAACCTCAGTCGCCCATCGCGCTGACGACGCAGTCGGTCTCTTGCGCAAGTCGGTCGAGCACCTGGCTCGACGCGGGTGTGCTCGCGTTCGGCTTGCACAGCGACACCACGGATGTGACAGGCATCGCGTTTTTCACGCCCTCGACGATGAACCGGAGCAAATGATCAGCATTGCTTTTCGCGTTATCCAGGGTTCCAAGCCGAATCCCGCTGCGTTTGATGGCGCGCTCGTTGATTGTCGCCGTCTTGTCCAGCGCCGGCGCCTCTGGATTTACCAGTACAATCCTCCCGCTCATTACGCCCCCTTCGCGATTGAATGACTAATTGGCTCTAATACAAAAAGAAGTGATGAGTACTGGTGATGATTACTGGTGATGAATAATGGTGATGAAAACCGATCGCAGCATCTACTTACTCATCACCAATTTGCATCACCATTATTCATCACCATCTTTCATCACCATTTCTCTTCAAAGAAGTGATGAGGAGCGCCTGTTCAGGGAACAAGGAGCTCGACCTGGGTTCCCTGCACCCGAACCCGGTCGCCAACCTGGTAGGCCAGGCCATCGCGGCGCTGCACCATCGTGTAGCCGCCGTCATCGAGTGCGATCGTGATTTCGTATTCCGTCGCGGAAAAGCGTTCGCGCATCTCCGGCGTACCTACGCCACCGACATAAGGCTTGTCCGAGCCACCCCCGAACGGAATGGAGATGACCGCCCCGACTGGAACGGTGCCGCCCGGGCCCGAGTAGCCCGGATCACTGCGAAACTCTTGCGGGACGTTGACTGGGCGTTGCAACGAGATCTCCTTGATCGAGCGGATGACGCCGCATCTTTCGCAGGGCTCGCCCGCCTTCGGCGCCGGCGCGACCGCGGCCGGACGCTCGCTCAGATCCGGAATCCTGATATTTTGCGCCCATGTGGTGACGCCGAACGCGAGCACCGGCACCGCGGCCAATGGCCCCCACCAACCGCCGCGTGGCGGCCTACACGCTCCCATCAGCTGCGTCACTCGGAGATGCCCTGGATAAAGTACGTGGCGGAAAGGAGCAGACTGGGGGGGCCGAGCTTGCCGAGCCATTGGTTGTAGATCGGCTGAATCGCGCCGGTGCGGTAAAGACGCGCGAGGACTCGATTAACCGCCAAGCGGAACTCGTGGTCGCCGCGCGGCAACGCAAGCGCGTACTGTTCGACCGAGAAATCCTCGTCAAGCAACTTGAAGGAGTGCCCGGTCTTGCTCCTCAGGACGATGCCGATCAGCGCTGTGCGATCGGAAGCGAAGCCATCGACCTTGGAGCTGTCGAGGAGCTGCAAGCCCTCCGTCCGGTTATTGACCGTCACGACCTCCGCATCGATGCCACGTTTCGACAAGGACGCGCGCAACACTTTTTCGGTCGTCGTTCCGGTGATGACCGCGAGCCGCTTGCCCGAAAAATCGCTGATCCGGCCGAACTGGCTGTCAGCCCGGCTCAGGATACTGCCGCCGTCGAGGAATGTAATGAGACTGAAATCCACAAGCGCCTGCCGCGACAATGTCCAGGTGGTCGTGCCGCACTCGAGGTTCACCCGCCCGCTGGCAACGGCCTCGAGGCGGTTTTGAATGGTCAGCGGCACCCAGCGCGTCTCGAGGCTCGCCAGCTTGAGCTGCGCGCGCACGCCGCTCGCGATCGCACGGCACAACTCGACGGAATAGCCTTGTGGCTGCTTACGCTCGTCGACGAAGGAAAACGGAGCGCTGCTCTCGACATAACCCATCGTGATCACACCGCTCGCCCGGATCTTGTCCAGCGTGCCGCTCTGCGCGGCGACGGAGCCAGAGAGCAGCAGCGCCAGTGCGAAAAACAACCACAACCGGTTCAGCATTGTGAATCTCCTGTCTCTATTGATCGTCAGTATCCGAGAAAGCCCCATTCCCATCGTTGCGGCACGTTACCCGGCCGTCTCGCGCGCAGGCATTCCACCCGCTCGCGTTCATCGGTCAATCCCTTTCAATGCCATCGCTAGACGTCACAGCCCTCAGCCCTCGACGTGCGCCGGGCTGTGATAACCTCATTGCTCAGCCAAGATCAATGCTTTCAGCTCCCCAAAGACAGGAGGCCAGTATGTCGGAAAAAAGAGGTATTTCTATTTTCTTCAACGATGGCAGCAAGGTCACGCTCGATTTCCCGAAACAGTCACCGAACGACGCTGCCGCACAGATGAAATTCGAAGACGTCCTGAAAAAGCGCTACGTCATGTTCGAGGCGGACGGCACCCTCTTGCTGATTCCCTTCGAAAACGTCAAATATATCCAGCTCTACCCTGCGCCGGAGAAGGTGCCTGGCCACACCTATATCAAGGAGGCAACCGTCGTTTGAGCGCCCAATTTTGATGCCGCGCCCTACGTTCCCTTATCGTCGCCTGCTGGCCGCGCCGGGTTTAGGCGGCGCCAGCTTCCAGTTCCCCGCGTCATCCTTGCAGAACTGGTAGCGGCCTCGCTGATAGCGGTCATGGCTGTCCGACTCAATCGTTAACTCGCGACACTTCCGCCCCCCCTCGGAAAAGCGCTTGCCGGGCGTAAGCTTGCTCCAGAACCGTGTCTTGGGCGCCTTCCACTCCACCGTCTTGCCATCGGGCGACTCGTCCAAGGCCTTGTCGACGAATGTAGTAAACGTCTGAAGTTCTTCCGTGCTCAACCGGGTGATCGGCGCGTCCAGAAAGACAGATGAGTTGACCGCGAAGGCACCGCTCGCGATCAACGACATAGCCATGACAACAAGAATTCGGCGCATCGTTTTGGGTTCCTTCTATCTATTTGCGCGGCTCGCGAAAGGCGTGCCAGGGATTACATGCAGGATTCTACTGCTGCTCTCCGTTCTCGTGGGAAATTCTGTAATCTTTCGCGCCGTCACGTAGCAGGCTGGCCTACTGAGGTACGCTCGCATCCGCCTGCATCTCTTCCGCCAGGCGGTACGCCGTATAGTAACGGTGTATATTGGCCACGTACTGCACCGGTTGACGGCCGACCTTTTCCAATGCGATGCGCTCTACGTTGTGGAACCAGCGGTTGGGATCAAGCCCGCGCTGAGCGGCGAGCCTGCGTAACTGCTCGATTCGCGTAGGCCCGGCGTTATAGGCGGCAAGCGCGAAGTCGAAGCGCACTGCCGCCGGCAAGCCCGGCTCGTCGAAGTACTGGTCGATCAGGTGGCGCATGTACTTCGCGCCGGCGGCGATGTTGGCCCTCGCGCTGGTGGCGACGTCTGGGTAGCCCATCTGCCTCCCCGTGCTGGGCAGTAACTGCATGATGCCCACAGCGCCGGCGCGGCTGCGCGCCGCCTGATTGAGCCGCGACTCCTGGAATCCCTGCGCCATCAGGAACAACCAGTCGAATCCGTTGCGCTCGCTCGCTGCCTGGAAATGCGGGGCGAGATGCTTCTTGCGGCCCACGACACCCGGGTCCAGATTGTTTCTCAGGAAATCGACGTTCCGGAAGTAACGATGGTGAAGCTCTGCAGCCTGGTGGGGCAACTGGTCCTTGCCCTCGTCGATAAAGTCGTTGAGCACATGCAGCAGTCGGGGATTGTTCGGCCGCACGGCCCACGCGATGTCGTTCCTTTCCGAAAGCCGGACGTCCAGCACGCGCAGGTGAGGCAACACCTGGGCCCAAAGGTTACCCATGTAGTCGTCCGCCACCGCGTACAGGAAGATTCCGGCGTTCACCATCTCCAGCAGATCTTCCGTGCTCGTGTCAGAGGGTATCTCGACGATTCTGACGCGCGGCCGGGCTGATCGCCACAGGCGCCGGTTGAGCGCCCGGAGACGCTCCGCGAAGCTCGAGCCGCGCAGCACGTGGACCTTGCGTCCCCCCAGATCTTCGATCGCGGTGATCGTCGGCGCGCCCGTATGGGCAATCACTACTTCCGCGACGTTGCGGATGTAAGGCAGCGTGAATTGCACGCGCTGCTTCCGCGCTTCAGTAATGGTCAACAGCCCGGCTGCCACGTCGCCCCGGCCTTCGCGCAACATCGGGATCAGTTGGTCGAAACGCACGGGAATGAAGATCACGGGTATCTTCACCTGCCCTCGTTTTCTTCCCCTGTTATAGAAGGCCTCGAATTCCTTCAAAAGGTCGTGCTCGAAACCGCGCGGCCGGCCATCCGCGACGAAAAACTTGGTGCGGCTGAAATGCACGAGCACGCGGATGGCACGCTTCTGGGGGCCAATGTCCGATCGGTCCTTCTGCGTCATCCGGTAGATCACCGCAGAGGCGTCGGCGCCGCTGGCCCCAGCAGCGTTTGTCCCGGAGTCCCGAGCCGCCGCAAGCCCGGCAAGACCAGCGATCGCGACGAGCCCCGCGAGCACCGCCGGGCAGCGCCGCCGCACGAAACCGTGGCGACGTGCAGCCGCCCCGGGTGGAATCGGACCTTCCATGGACGGGGATTCTACAGGTCTTGCCCCGATCGGCCCGAACCTCCGTCGGGCGTGACCAGAACATGTCTCAAAAAACGAAAAACAACATTAGCCGCAGATAAACGCAGATAACCACAGATTCATATAGAGTTTTTTGGAACCGCCTAGCCACGTTGCATCAGTCGCGCCATGATCAATCAAGGGCGCTTCCAGGTCTTGTCGGGATCGTAGCTCGTTACCTGTTGCACGACCTCGGCGGTTTCGGGTCCCAAGTCCTTCTCGTACACCACGCCGTCGTGGTTCACGATGAATGTCATGACGCCCGAGTTGCCGTACGACGCGGGCCAAGCCACCAGCGCGAAACCGCCTATCATCGTGCCGTCCACGACGTAGTCGTAGGTGCCGTCCGGCGCAGCAGGTCCCTGCCGTTTGAGAATCCGGAAATGATAACCATGGTACGGCGTGGGCTTGCCCTTCTCCCCCTTCGCGTAGCCCTCGGCCCGGGCGCTATCGAACAGCGGTCCGAGCGGGCTGGGCCGCTCTTGCGCCGTGGTCGGAAAGTACAACCCATCGCGCTTGCCCTTCGTGCTGATGAAACGCTGCGCGTATTGCAGCAGTTTTTCCTTCTGGGGGTTCGCGAGGTAGTACTCGCGCTGTGCGTCCACGTACGCGAGCATCGCCTGCATGGCCGAGATCTCGTTGCGGCCGATGCGGCGGTTGAGAATCTCCTCCTTGCCCGCCATGGTGTCGAAGCGCCACCCCGTAGCTTCCTTGACGATGGGGATCGGAAACGGCCAGGCGTCCTTGCCCACGCTCAGAACCACCCTTGCGTCGCCGGATTTCTCGAGCTTGTTCGCCTCCTCATAGGCTTTCACGAAGCGCTCGCGCCCCTGCTCGTCCGCAACCGCGTCTCCCGACGAGACGATCTGTATGGCCTCGGGCCCGAGGATGGCGAGCAACGCCCTCGAGTCGCCCGCCTTTGCGGCTGCCACGAGTTCCTGCGCCGCCTCTTCCGGCGCGGGAAAGGTCTTCTGCCTGGCTGCAGACGGTTTCTGCTTCGCCTCAGGCGCCTGCGTTTTTGACTCCGCCGCGCGCGCGGGCACTGTCAAGATCAGGGCGCCAATCGCCGCCAGGGCGACACTACGCAACACGCTGACGGTTGCATTGGTCGGAAACATTGTCAGTTCCTTCGCACAATTCCGCTGGTAATGGGTTGTTCCAGGTTCTGGTTCGTATTTATCTGCATCTATCCGTGGCTATTGCACTAGCGGCGCCGGCCACCTCCGCCGCCCCCACGCATACCACCACCACTGGGCCGCGCCCTCCCGCCAGACATCGACTGTCGGCTCGATGAACCACGATTGCTGAAGTCGCGTGTCTGCGAGCCGCCGCTGCGCCCGGCGCCGTCGAACGCGCCGGCGCCGCCCGCGCGTTGCGTGGCGCCTCTGCGATCACCCATTCCGCCGCTACGGTTTCTCGCGCCGTCCGCGCGGTCGGCAACGCCGGCGCCGCGGTCACCTCCCTTGGCGCGATTAGCCGATCCGCCGCCGCCTTTGAACTGGTCGGCACCGCCACGCGCGAGGTCCTGCCGGCCCGCTTCCGCGCGGCCGCGGAACGCTTCGCGCGACTGGGCGCCTTCGCGCTGACCCTTGCCGTATTTCTGCCGGTTCGCCTGATCGCGGTACTGCACACCCTTGCGATGCTCGGGCCTGTGCTGCCAATTCGCGTTGTTGATGTTGGTCTGGTTGAAGCTGTTGTAGCGGTTGACGTTGACATTGACGTTCCCACGGCCCCAATTGCAGTTGCCCCACAAAGCATTGCCGACAATCACGCCAGCCGTGAACGCAAACAACGTGGCGCCGGCGACGTAACCCGGCGGATAGTAGTAGTACGGGGGATACGCCGGATAGGGCCACGGCCCGTACACCACCGTCGGGTTGTAGGTCGGGACGTAGACCACCTGGGGATTCGTAGGTTCGATCTTGATAATGGTGGTGTTGCCCTCCTGCTCGGTGGCGACTGTCTGCTCCTTGCCGGACTTCAGATTGCCAGCTGCTTGCGCCTTCACGCGCAATCGCTGGATGGCATCCATGACCGCCTTTTGTTGGCCAAGGAACGCATCGCCGAGTTTCTGGGTCATGTCGAGCTTGTCGTTCATCATCGTCAGCACCTGGGGAAACGCCGTGAGCGACTTCACGCTCGGATCCCAAGGCTGCTTCTGCATCGCCTCCTCGAGCGCCTTGTCCTTCACGTCGGGATTCGCCTTGGTCCAGCGTGCCGCCGACACAACCTCCAACGGATAGGTTGAAGCCATCAGAATCTGCGCGACCAGCGAATCCGGATAGAGCGCGATCGGCGCGACCAGCTGCTCGATCTCCTCCGTCCCGAATGGCGCCGGTTGCGCCGCGTCCTGCGCGCGGACCAGTGGCACGAGCATCACTGCAGCACACGCCCATGTCACGATCATCCTCGATATGCCGCTCATGTCATTTCCCCTCATCAGTCGCGTCGCCGCCCAAGGCGCCTAGCCACGGAACCACACAGAAGCAGTTGTTCCACTACAGCGCACTTCTCGTTCGGGTGTTGGTCCGTGCAATTCCGTGTGATTCCGTGGTAAGGGCTCTCCCGGTGTCACGGGTTTTGCGAGACCGGTTCCAGTTCCGTCGCACCGGCCACTCGTCACGCGTCACTCGTCACTCGTCACTCATAACGTTTCATCAGTGTTCAAGTACTACTCGACGAGCGGAATCTCCGCCGCGAGCTCGTACCTGACGATGGCGCGAATCTTGTTCTCGATCTGGATGTAGCGCGCAACCTTCATTTTCGGGAGGACCTTCTCGAGCTTGGGAACGTAGGCACGCTTCAGCCTGAGCTCGGCTCCCTCGATCGCCAGGGCCTCGGTGAGCAGCTTCTTTGCCGTTGCGTCCGGAACCGCTCCCTTGTTGTAGGCCTCGGCATAGTTCACGATGAGCTTGCCGAGCCGCTGATTGATCTTCGCGAGATCCTCTTGGTAGGACTCGTAAACCGGCCAGAATTTCTTTGCCTCGGCCTCGGTCAGCTGCATGTTGGACGCGACGATGAGCTTCTTGTCGGCTTTGATCTTCTGCCGCAAGATTTCCATGTTCATGTTCCCGCCCTTGTCCTGGGCGATAACGGGCTGTGACAGCACAGCAGCGAGAGCGATGACTGCAATCTGCAAGAATTTCATTCTGACTTCTCCTTTGTGAATTAGCAAAAACCTACGAGACAGGAAACACGGAACGTCAGCCCCCGCGTCACACTGAAAGCGCCTGAAAATCCCTTAGGAAGAACGTCGATGCCGGTCGCTGGCAAAAGCTGGTCGCCGCGGGGCGATTTAGGAATACCGTTGGGTCAAGGCCGCGTATTTTACTACAATCGCCCGCGTCCTCTTAATCTCCGCCCCGATGGCACACGGCCACCCGATGGCTTCCCACAATCGATGGCGGAGTTCCAATGTTGCTTGTAACGTCGCGTCCTATTTTGCAGCCCCTGCCAAAACACGCGACTCACCGGCCCGGTGTGGCCCCATGCATCCATCCGCAGGCGGACGGGATTACCGGACGGCGGACGTGATCGGGTAAGATGTAAGGTGACAACCATCGACAACCATCACGAAAGCCCTGAGAGCCATGGTTCGCCGCGAAGATTTTCGTCTCATCACCGGTCACGGCCGTTATACCGCCGACTGGAACCTGCCAAACCAATTGCACGCGGTCTTTCTGCGCGCGGACCGCGCGCACGCCGAGATTGCGCGCCTCGACGTCACCCGGGCACTGGCCTTCCCCGGAGTTAGAGCCGTGTTGACCGGTGACGACGCGAGGCAAGCCGGCTTCAATTCGCTCGCGAATGGTGTCCCCTTCCCCGGCAAGGACGGCCAGCAGATACGCAAGGCCCATTATCCCGTGCTGGCCCAGGGGCGCGTGCGCTTCGTCGGAGAGCCGGTTGCAATGATCGTCGCGGACACCCCAACGATTGGTGAGGACGCGCGTGAACTCATCGAAATCGATTATCGCGATCTTCCGGCGGTATCGAGCTTCGACGCGGCAGTGAAAGATGGTGCGCCCCAGCTGCACGCCGACGTTCCGGGCAATCTGGCGTTCGAATTCGAGTCCGGTGACGAGCCAGCGGTTGCGGCCGCATTCGCGCGCGCCCGCTACACGAGCAAGGTCACCGTCGAGAGCCAGCGGCTTGTCGGTAACGCGCTGGAACCGCGCGCCTGCCTGGTTGCATTCAATCCCGCCAACGGCGCCTACACGATTCACGTGCCATTGCAGGGTGTCGGTGGCATGCGCAACCAGATTGCGCAGGCGACGGGGCTCGACAAGGACAAGATCATCCTGGTGGCGCAGGACGTGGGCGGCAGCTTTGGCGTGCGTGGCGCCGCGTACGCGGAATACTTTACGGCAATGCTGGCCGCGCGCAAGCTCGGGCGCCCGGTGAAATGGGTCGCAACGCGCGCCGAGGTCTTCATGAGCGACTTCCAAGGGCGTGCATTGTCCTTGACGGGCGAGCTGGCGATCGATGCCGATGGCAAGTTCCTCGCCATCCGGTTCGATGACCGTGCCGATCTCGGCGCTTACGCAGCGGCTTTCGGTCCATTCATCGCCACGCGGAACGTCAGCGTCACTGCGGGGGGTGTCTATCGCATACCGGCGATCTACGTACGCAGCCGGCTGGCGCACACGAATACGGTGCCGGTATCGGCGTACCGCGGCGCCGGCCGCCCCGACATTGCGTACGCGATCGAGCGTCTGGTCGACTACGCAGCGCATGAGCATGGCTTCGACCCGATCGAGCTGCGCCGAAAAAATTTCGTCCCGCGCGACGCAATGCCCTACAAGACGGCGAATGCCGGCACCTACGACTCTGGCGACTTCGAAGGTGTCATGGACGACGCGCTGCGGCGCGCCGACTGGCGTGGCTTTCCCGCGCGCAAGCGGATCGCAAAGCGCAACGGCAAGATTCGCGGAATCGGCGTTGCCACTTATCTCGAAGCCGGCGGCGGCGGCGCGGCACCCAAGGACCAAGTGGCCGTCGAGTTCGACCGCAAAGGCGCCATGACGCTGTTCGCGGTAACCCAGTCTTCGGGACAGGGACACGAAACGGTCTTCCCGCAGATTGTGGCCGGCGAGCTGGGCATCGAGACGGCGCACATCCGTTACGAGCCGCTACCCCGCGCCCCCGATCTGGTCGGCAGCGGCACCGGTGGATCGCGCGGCGCGCTGGGCACGGGCAGCGCGTTTTCCGTGCTGGGCCGGAAGCTCATCGAGCTGGCGCGTCCCCACGCCGCCGCCGCGCTGCGCGTTCCCGAAAGCGGGCTACGTTACAGCAACGGAAAATTCCATTCCGGGCGTCACTCGCTCGGCTTCGTCGAGCTTGCACGGAAGCTTGCTCGGGTGCAGCCGCACCCGCTCAATACCATTGCCGAGGGCACGTTCGGCACGACTTATCCGAATGGCTGTCACATCGCGGAAGTCGAGATCGATCCGGACACGGGCACGGCAGCCATCGTCCGCTACACGGCGGTCGACGATCTTGGCACGGTCATCAGCCCGATCCTCGTCGAGGGGCAGGTCCACGGCGGTGTCGTTCAAGGCGCTGGACAGGTTTTTGGCGAGAAAGCCGTATACGAACCGGTCTCGGCGCAGCTTCTCACCGGAAGCTTCATGGACTACGTCATGCCGCGCGCCGGCTGGCTGCGGAAGATCGACGTTCACGATCATCCGGTGCCCACACCGACGAATGCGCTCGGTGCCAAGGGCGTCGGGGAATCCGGCTGCAGCGGCTCGCTGCCAGCACTGGTTAACGCGACCGTCGATGCGTTGCGCCCTCTTGGCATCACGCATCTCGACATGCCGTTCACGCCCTGCCGGCTATGGGACGCCATTCAGGCGGTGCGCCCGACCGGCTCGGAGTGAACCCAGAGGATTTTTCCCCCCTCCCATTCCGCCAAACAAGAATAATGGCTCCGCAAGGAGCCCGTGGGAAGACTGAAGGGCCCCCAACTAATGGGGCCCCGCTAAAGGGGTCAGGCTCAAATTATGGCGTTTATCCGCGGCTAAATCTCGTTCTTCATATTTTGTGGCTGGGTTCTCGTCATCTCACCCTTAATGCCCGTCCATGATGCCCTGCACGACGCATTTTTTCTTGCCGGGCATCACGGTAAGGCTGCCATTGATCTTCCCGTACATGCCGCAGTAGCGCATGCGGTCGACATTCCGGAAGACGAAGCGGTAGCCCCCGCTCTTGTGATCGATCAGCAAAACGCCCGTATCTTCCATCAGCGTCACCTTGGAGGTCGCGCCCTTATCCTCCCAACGGCCGGAGGAGCTGTCGCGCCCCACATCGATCGAGCAGGTACGGGGCTTCCGCTTGCTGTAGAACGCGAAGTAGTCGACCTTCCCGTTGACGACCTGGACGCCAATCCGCGCATGTCGATCCCGGACGCCGGTAAAACAGGTGAGTTGTTCGACCTTTCTCGCTGCCTTTGCGACCACGGTGTCGCTAACGTGGGCCATTCCGATGCCACAGAATGCGAGAGTGCAATACACGGAAACGGAGCGTTTCATATGCAATAGTCCTCCCTGTTCCTTCTTGCCCGAACCATTGCAGGTTTCATGCCAAAACGTCGCAGTGACCGGTCGCGCCATCAACTCCTTGTTTTATATTGAACCCAACGGATAGCTCACCAGCGGAATGCCAACTAGTTCGCGCTCGATGGCAAGCGAGACTGCCGTCGAGCGCGTCGTAGTATCCAATTTTCGTCAGGCGTTAATGTCTCGGCGTGAATTTTTCACGCAGAATAACGGCAGCAGGACTTACGTTGGGGACGCTTGTCTTGTCGCTTTATGACCGTCCGGCCCACGCCCCAAACAAAGAACCCGCCGAAGCGGGGTGTGGTCTGCTCTTGGGGCTCCCGGTCGCGCAGGCCGATGGGTATTGGCCTGTGACGGATGTTTTCATTCACTCTGGCAGGAAGTGAAGATAGGAACGTCCGGAAGCGACCCCCTTGACCCGCTCAGGTCGCAAATTTCACGCAGTGTCCTTGTAATAAATTGATACAACTTAGATACAACTGGTTACCGAAATATCGCCGTTTCTTTGTTAGACTAATCGCATCCATTGGCACGGGGGTACGATCATGAAAACGATCAAAGTGCTGGCAATTTTCGGTGCAATTCTGCTGGGAGCAGCGACGAGCGGTTCGGCGCTAGCGGAGCGCGGCGGACATGCGCAGCAGCGCGGTTCGCATTTCGGACATGCGCAGCAGCGCGGTTCGCATTTCGGACATGTGCGCGGCGGCCATTCGCGGTTCGGACATGCGCGCCGCGGCCATTCGCGTTTCGGATATGCGCGACGCGGCCATTCGCGTTTCGGATATGCGCGCGGCGGCCGTTCGCGTTTCGGTATCGGCGTCTACCTGGGGGTGCCGATTTATACACCGTGGTATTACGCGGCTCCTTACCCTTATTATCCGTACCCCTATTATCCGCCGGCAGCGGTTGCTATTCCTTCCTCGCCGCCAGTTTATATCGAACGGGGCAGCGATCAACAGGCGGCGCCTGCGCCGCAGTCCCAAGGGAATTGGTACTACTGCGCTAAGAGCAAGGCCTACTATCCTTACGTCAGGGAATGCCCCGGTGGTTGGCAGGCTGTCTCGCCCAGACCCAACTGATTCACGGAGGCCCGATCATGTCATACACGCTTCGATTCCCGGCTCTCATGTCGCTCGTGCTGGTTGGCGCATGCACGACCATGCCAAGCGGTCCAAGCATCATGGCGCTGCCCGGCTCGGGAAAGAACTTTGACCAGTTTCGGGCCGACGACGCGGATTGTCGGTCATTCGCCTTTAGCCAAGTCGGCGGGAGGACATCGGAACAGGCTGCCATTGACAGCGGTGTTAAGAGCGCCGCCGTCGGCACGGCAGTAGGTGCACTTGCAGGCGCAGCATTGGGTGGACATCAGGGCGCGGGTGCCGGAGCCGGCACGGGATTATTGATCGGCAGCCTTGCCGGCACTGGCGCTGCACAAAGTTCCGCCTACGGCGTGCAGCGACGCTACGACAACGCATACATCCAATGCATGTACGCGAAGGGCGAGAAGGTTCCGGTCTCGGGTCGACTCGTAGGAGAGCAGCGCAGGGCACGTTATGCGCCGCCGCCGCCCAACTACGGTCCGCCCCCGGGATACGTGTCGCCGCCGCCCCCAGGCTATGCACCGCCTCCGCCTCCCGGGCCGTGACCGCCGGGGGGCGATGTATGGCATCTGGCAAAAGAGAGGTTCCAAAGACCTAATCGCTTCCGTTATCAAGGGCAAAGCTCCGATGCCGCCTAGAGGCGGGGCTGCGAACGATGAAGATGCGGCGGCTGCAACCGAATATATGATCAACGCAGCGAAGTAGCGCACTCATAATCTGGAAGTAATCTCTGGTTTTCCCGGGAAGGCAGGGTGTAAGCCCTGCCTGTTTTATTGCCGCTCGCCTCTTGGGAACGGATCGCGTGAACCTCGGCTCTTAACCGAAAGCCGCCATTGACCGAGCGGGGTAAACGGGGTCTGCTCCATTTACTCTATTTACAAATGGAACAAATTTCCCGGTCCTAATAGTTAATCATACAGGGCCAGACACGGCGCATTCCCGCCGCGCCGTTCCAGGAGCGCTGACCAATGATTCATCGAACAGCCACCGCTTTCCGCTACGTCACTTCCGTCGCGCTCGCTGTCGCCGTGCTGATCACGACCGGCTGCGGCAGTGGCGGCGGCGGCAGTATTTCCGGCTCGCGGCCGCAATCCACGAATATGCCGGTGCTGACGCTCGAACGTGCCTTTCCGGCGCTCAGTTTTGCAAGTCCGGTGGCGATGTTGCAGGCGCCGGGCGACAACACGCGCTGGTTCGTCGTCGAACGCGGCAGCAGCTCAGCCAACGGCAAGGTGATTGTTTTTCCCAACAATAACGCCGCCACGCCGGCCCAAACCTCCGAGTTGATCAGCATTCCCGTCGCCGCCTCTGGCGAAGGCGGCTTGCTGGGTATGGCGTTCCATCCGAATTTCCCGACTACACCGCAGGTTTTTCTCTCCTACACGCGTACCGGCCCCGACCCCCAACACCCGCTCACCACCGTCATCTCGCGCTTCACACACAACGGCGGCACCTCGCTCGATCCCGCCAGCGAGCAGCAGATCCTCACGCTCGATCAACCCTTCACCAACCACAACGGCGGCCAACTCGCCTTTGGGCCGGACGGATTCTTGTATATCGGCATGGGCGACGGCGGCTCGGGCGACGACCCGCAGAATCACGGGCAAAACGTTAATACCTTGCTTGGTGCAATGCTGCGCATCGACGTCAACGGCGTTCCGGCGGCGGGTAAGAACTACGCGATACCGGGCGACAATCCCTTCGCCAGCGGCGGCGGTGCACCGGAAATCTATTCCTGGGGTCTGCGCAATCCCTGGCGTTGGAGCTTCGATCGCGGCACCGGTCGTCTATGGTTGGGCGACGTGGGCCAAGGCGCCTGGGAAGAGGTCGATATTATTGAACGCGGCGGCAATTACGGATGGAAGCTATGCGAGGGCGCGCATTTGCGGGGTTCATCCGCGGTTTGCGGCAACGCCGCTTTTATCGACCCGATCGCCGAATACGATCATTCCCAGGGCTGCTCGATCACTGGTGGCTACGTTTATCGCGGTGCAAACATTCCCGATTTGTCTGGCGTCTATCTGTTCGGGGATTTTTGTTCCGGAACCATTTGGACCTTGCGCGAAATATCCGGCGGCGCGCCTCTCGTGGTACCCGCCGTCAGCAGCGGGCTGTCGGTGGTATCGTTCGGAGAATCCCTTGCCGGTGAAGTTTACGTCGTCAACCTTGGCGGCACGCTGCATAAGGTCATCACGCCGCCGTAATCGAATCCAAGGGTGTCCGACCCCATTTAAACTGTCATACGTCTTTTTTCGCCTTACCGTCCCAATACTCCCGCGTCAGCTTGAAGATCACCGGGCTGAGCAGCAGCAAGGCGATCAGGTTGGGAACCGCCATCAACGCGTTCAGCGTGTCGGCGACCAGCCAGATGATACCGAGATTGGCGACGGCGCCGATGGGGATGACGATGACCCACGCCACCCGGAACGGGGTGATGGATTTGACCCCAAACAGAAATTCGACGCACTTCTCGCCATAGAAGCTCCAGCCCAGCAGCGTCGTGAAGGCGAAGATCGCCGATGCCAGGGTGACGATGATAGCGCCCGCGCCCGGCACCGCCGACTCAAACGCCGCCGAGGTCAGGGCCGCCCCGGTCTTGCCCGAAGTCCAGGCGCCGGTCAGGATGATCGCGAAGCCGGTGACCGAGCAGACGATGATGGTATCGATGAAGGTCCCGAGCATGGCGATGGTTCCCTGCCTCACCGGGTCCTTCGTCGTCGCCGCGGCGTGGGCGATCGGCGCGCTGCCGAGGCCCGCCTCATTGGAGAAGATGCCGCGGGCGACGCCGAACCGAAGCGCCAGCCATACGGCGGCGCCGGCGAAGCCGCCCTCGGCCGCCGCCGGGGTAAAGGCATGCTTGACGATCAATGCGATGGCCCCGGGTATGCCGTCTATGTGAATGGCCATGATGATCAGACCGACAACAAGGTAGGAAATGGCCATGAACGGCACCAGGTACTCGGCCACATGGGCGATGCGCTTGATGCCGCCGATGATCACCAGGCCGACCAGGACCATGATCACCACACCCGTTAGCCAGTGCGGCACCGAGAACGTTGCGTTCATGACATCGGCAACGGAGTTCGATTGCACCGTGTTGCCGATGCCGAAGCCGGCGATGGCGCCGAATACCGCGAAGGTTGGCGCCAGCCAGTACCACTTCTTCGACAGTCCGTTCTTGATGTAGTACATCGGTCCGCCGACGTGGTTGCCGAGCTCGTCGACCTCGCGGTAGCGCACCGCGCAGACCGCTTCGCAGTATTTGGTCGCCATGCCGACGAGCGCCGTGCACCACATCCAGAACAAGGCGCCCGGACCGCCGAGGAAAACCGCCGTCGCGACGCCGGCAATGTTGCCGTTACCGATGGTCGCCGACAGCGCTGTCATCAGCGCCTGGAACGGGCTGATCTCGCCGGTAGCCGCTTCTCCCAAGACCCTGCCCTGCCACAAGAGCTTGAAACCGGAACGCAGTTTCAACAGCGGCATCAGCCTGAGTCCGATCATGAGGAAGAGACCGGTACCCAGAATGGCCACTAGCATCGCCGGTCCCCAGACGAAGCTGTTGATCTCACCTACGACTTTGTTCAGTAGTTCCATGACGCGTACCCCCTTCGAAGTTATAGTTCGGCACCCTGCGAGAGGCGCCGACTGCGCGAATTTGTTTGTAGAATCGTCAACGGATAGGAAAATCGATCCGGCTCGTTTGATCGTTTGACGCCTTTGGCCGGTGGCGGCGCCTTCGCGCCACTTCGGATCGCGGAGAGGTTCTCCATGCGGGGATTTTGCGCGTGAAATCGCCGGATTTGCAATGCCGGTTGCCGCATACGGTCAGGATCGGGCCCGGCGCAGCGCGCCCACAGGGCGCGAGGCTCGCCAGCGCGGCTGGTGAATGTCAGCGTCGCGCCCACCGCGCAATCGAGTGACCACTCATGACCGACAACCGCCTGGCTCTGGCGGGAGCGTTGACCAACTTCGAAGCAACTTACTTGCCATCCGCCCTGCGTGCGCGCAAACTTTTCCGTCGCAACGGGGGTTTTGCTTCAGGACCCTGAGGAGGCCGTTATGACAACCGCGACGCAGATTCTTAAATCGAAACCTGACAAGACGATCTACACGACAACCCCCGCGGCGTCGGTGTTCGACGCCGTCAAATTGATGGCCGAGAAGAGCATCGGCGCGCTCCTGGTAATGGAGGGCGAAACAGTCGTTGGGCTCATTACGGAACGCGACTATGCGCGCAAGATCGTTCTCATGGCACGGTCTTCAAAAGAAACGCTGGTACGCGACATCATGACATCCGCGGTCATGTACGTGCGCCCCGACCAGACTAACGAAGAATGCATGGTGCTGATGACGGAAAACCGCGTGCGCCATCTGCCGGTCATGGACAAAAGCAAGCTGATCGGCCTCATCTCCATCGGCGACCTGGTGAAAGACGTCATCTCCGAGCAAAAATTCATCATCCAACAGCTCGAACACTACATCGCGGGGGATCGCGGTTGAGCGTCCCGCTCGAACAGGCAGCAGGATTTGGAGAACTGTTGAACGGCTGCTTTTGGCCGTAAGCCGACTGTCGGTATATGGACCCCTCCTCGTTTGCAAGCACGCCGTTCTTTGGCGTCAGCTGCAGTGCCTTGTTAGGCGGCGCCGCCATCCACGGAGTTACAGCCCCAACACCCATGATTAAGGCCCTCTCGCTACCGGTTGGACCAGGACCGCCTATCAAGAGTGGCCGGCCAAAACCGATCGCAATTGCCACACAACATCGTTCTCCGCTGTTTCCGGAATTGCAAACATTGAATGAGTGGGGTCTGCCGGGTTTCGAAGCGACAAGCTGGTTCGGCATGATGACGCGGGCGGGCCATCGGCGATCATGAGTATCGTAATTGATTGAGGAAACAGGAGGAGCAATGGCGTCAGCGTTCAATGCACAGGCTCGCTTGCGCGACCGTATCTCGCGCCTCGACGACAGCGCACTCGATCTCATTTTGCGGACAGCGCGGGTCTACAAGGCATGGCAGCCACGCCCCGTACCCGATCAGGCTCTGTAGATGCGAAGGAGTGAAATGGTGAATGAGCTGAAGTTATCGGTGTTGCTTTTCGGCGTCGCCCAGGTAATCAGACTCATCGCCTGGAAACACGCGTCATTCCGGGAGCATCTCAAAGAGAGAAACTGTATCGTCCAGATCAAGACCAAGGACAACTTACAGGGCCGGATTTTCCAGTTCACGGACGGCCGCGTGAGTTCCAGGCGCGGCATCCACCAGCGCCCTGACGCCGCGGTGATCTTCAAGAACGCCGCGACGGCTGTGAGGTTCATGGGGCTGCCCGTCAATCACGCGGAAAGGATCCATGCAGCGAAGAATTTCCTGGTTGCTGTAGAGGGCCCGGATGAACTGGTGTCATGGTTCATGCAACTCCTCGGCATGATCCTGACCGCCGGTCTCGAGTTCGGCACCCGGATGCCGGACGGCACGAAGCGCTTCACGACGATGACCAACGGCGGGCCGGTCTTTGTCTACGTGAAGGACGGCAGAATCGTGCGCACGAATGTCATCGAGTACGACGACAAGGACGCAGCGTCGTGGACCATCGAGGCGCGAGGCCGGAAATTTACGCCTTGGCGAAAGGCGACGGTGGCGCCCCATGCACTGGCATTGCGGTCACTTGTCCATTCGGACCAGCGGCTGTTGTATCCGATGAAGCGGGTGGATTTTGATCCCAACGGCAAGCGTAACTGTCACAACCGCGGCACCTCGGGCTACGAGCGCATCAGCTGGGACGAGGCGCTCAACATCGTCAGCGGCGAGATCCTGCGCATGAAGCGGCAGCACGGCCCCGGCGCGATTGCGATCTACCACAGCTCGCACCATCAATGGGGCAACGTCGGCTACTACCTGAGCGCTCTGCTGCGTTTCGGCAACGCCATTGGATTCACCAGGGTCCACCTCAACCCGGATAGCTGGGAAGGCTGGTATTGGGGCGGCATGCACCATTACGGCAACAGCATGCGCCTGGGACGGTCCGGTTCGTACGGCACCCTCGCGGATTGCCTGCGGGAATGCGAAATGATCGTGTTCTGGTCGAGCGACCCGGAATCGCAATTCGGCATTTACGGAGGTCAGGAAGGTGCGCAGCGACGGCTATGGGCGCAGGAACTCGGCATCAAGATGGTCCACATCAATCCCCATTACTGCCCCACGGCTTCCCTGCTCGGAGGCAAGTGGTTTCCAGTGCGCCCCGGCACCGACAGCGCGCTCGCCATCGCCATCATGTACGTGTGGATCATCGAGGGACTCTACGACAAGGATTATGTGGCGACGAGGACCACCGGTTTCGAGGAATGGCGCGACTACGTGCTGGGCGCATCCGACGGGGTGCCCAAGACTCCCGAGTGGCAGGAATCCGAAACGGGCATCCCCGCCCGGGATGCGAGGGCGCTCGCGCGAGAGTGGGGAACCAGGAAGACTTATCTGTCGGTCGGAGTGGGCGGCACCGCTCATGGCGGCGCGTGCCGTGGTGCGACCGGTCCGCAGTGGGCACGCTCGATGATCTTGCTGATGGCCATGCGGGGATGGGGTAAACCGGGCATCAACTTTGGGAACCTTCAAGGAGGGGCGCCCGTGGATCTTTCGTTCTATTTCCCCGGCTACGCCGAGGGCGGCATTTCCGGAGACGTGCAATACACAGCCGCCGCGGTCAACAACTACGTGCGCATGCCACACCTGCTCACGATGAATCCGGTCCAGCAAACGATTCCGCGCCAAAGACTGCCCGAGGCAATTCTGGAAGGACACTGCGAGGGTTACCCCAAGGATTCGATTTCGGTGGAGGGCCAGTTCCGCCGCTTCCAATATCCCACGCCGGGCCACTCCAAGGTCCACATGATGTACCGATACGGCGGGTCTTCGTTCGGCACCATCGCCGACTCGAGCAGGTTCGCCGACATGTACCGGTCGGATGAGCTGGAGTTCGTCCTGAACCAGTCCGTCTGGTTCGAAGGGGAAGCGAAGTTCGCCGACATCATTCTTCCGGCCTGCACTCAGTTGGAACGATGGGACATCGGAGAATGGAGCAACTCCGGCGGGCACGGCCACCATGCGGAGGGCCAGCTCAATCACCGGGTCATCACGATCCAGCACAAGTGCATTGAGCCGCTCGGCGAGTCGAAATCGGATTACCAGATCTTCTGGGATATCGCCAAGCGCCTCGGCCTGGGCACCTACTTTTCAGAAGGCATGACTGAACTCGACTGGTGCAAGCGGGTGTTCGACGCGTCCGATCTGCCCAGGCACATCAGCTGGAAGGCGTTCCTCAGGAAAGGCTACTACGTGGTTCCCGCGGAAAACGAGAAGACCCGGGAACCCGTATACATGCGGTGGTTTGTCGAGGACAGGCTCAAGGACGTGCCCGAGCCGCATCCGCTCCCCGGCGGCTATTCGGACACCTTTCGCAAAGGCTTGCAAACCCAATCGGGGAAGATCGAGTTTGTTCCCGAGACGCTGAAGCGGTTCGATCCGGATAGTCCCGATCGCCCGCCCCTCAACCGCTATTTTCCATCGTGGGAGGGGCCAAGAGCCGAGGAGCTCTATCGAAGATACCCGTTGCAGCTCATCACGCCGCACGCGCGCTACAGCTTCCACACGATGACGGATGCCAAGGACGGCCCAGTAGACGATATCAAGGACCACAGAGTCTGCATCGACGGCTATTACTACTGGATAGTCCGGATCAATCCGGACGATGCCCGCGCGCGCGGCGTCAAGATGCACGACCTCGTCAAGGTCTACAACGACCGTGCGGCCGTGTTGTGCGCGGCGGATGTCACGGAAGGGATGGCGCCGGGCGTCGTGCATTCCTGCGAATCCTGCGCCTCGTACGATCCGGTGGGAGAACCAGGCAAGCTCATCGATCGCGGTGGATGCATGAACCTGCTGACCCCGAGTCGCAAGCAGGTCGCGAAGTCCGACGGCATGGCGGCGATGTCCTGCCTGGTGCAGATCGAAAAATGGAAGCAGGCAGCGGAGGTGGCATGAAGAAGTGGAACCTTGTTATCGACGTTGCCAAGTGCAACAACTGCAACAACTGTTTCTTGGCCAGCAAGGATGAGCACGTGGACAACGATTTTCCTGGCTACGCAGCCCCGCAGCCCAGGCATGGACACCGCTGGATCAACATCCTGCGCCAGGAACGAGGTCGTGTGCCCATGGTGAACGTGGCTTATTTGCCGACCATGTGCAACCATTGCGATGATGCCCCGTGCGTCAGGGCCTCCACAGACGGCGCGGTCTACCAACGACCGGATGGTATTGTGATCATTGATCCGCAAAAGGCCGCAGGAAGAAAGGAAATCGTCGGCTCGTGTCCGTATGGCGCGATTTGGTGGAACGAAGAGAGACAGGTGGCTCAGAAATGGATTTTCGATGCCCACCTGCTTGACCACGGATGGAAAGAGCCCCGCTGTGCGCAAGTCTGTCCGACCGGTGCGATTAGATCGGTCAAGGCGGAAGACTCCGAGATGGATGAGATTGCCGAGAGCGAAGCGCTGGAAGTGCTGCATCCGGAATTCGGCACGAAGCCCCGGGTCTACTACCAGAACCTGTATTGCTTCACGAAATGTTTCATCGGTGGCAGCGTGGCCGTCGCGCGCGATGGGGTCATCGATTGCCTAGAGGGAGCGAACGTGATCCTGGCGAGACGAGGCGCAAGGCTCGCGGAGCAGCGGACGGACGTCTACGGGGACTTCAAATTCGACGGCCTGGACAAGGACAGCGGGACCTACGCGGTCGAGATTTCCGACGCCGGCCGCGTGAAAGGGCCGATTGAAGTACAGTTGGGGGAAAGTCAATATCTCGGCACTATCCATCTGACATGACGTCCATGAGCGCGTCCCGAGCCGAAGAGGCCCGCAACAAGGCCATCGTCGAACGCTATTTCCACGAGGTGCTCGACCAGAGAAGTTTCGAACTGATGCCGGAGTTCTTCGCGCCGGACGTCGTCTTGCACCGCCCCGGTTTTGACGTGCTCGGCCTCGATGCCGCAATCCAACGCTTACGAGCGACATTTAAGGATTACCAGGCTTTTTCCTCGGGGCTTTCCGGCTTGATGGCCGACGGTGGCATGGTCTCAGTGCGCGTCTTACATCGTGCCAAGGTGCGCCCTCACACGTTTCGCAGTCGCGCCGGCGAGGTTCGGCTCGCCACGGAACGGGAGCTCAACTGGGCGGCGATCGTCCAGTTCCGTTTCGAGGACGGCAGAATCGCCGAGGAGTGGGTGATGCGCGACGAGTTAGGCATGCTGGTCCAGATGGGAACGGAAGCGCTCGTAGCGAAGTGCTGGGACTTCCGAGAGGGCGAAAGCCCAGTCGCACCTGGAACGACGCCGTGGTGAGGTGGTTAGCCGAAACGCGGCATTGTGAGTCGCGTTTCCTAACGCAACCCTATGAAGTAACTGGGGTGGCTGATGGGACTCGAACCCACAACACCCGGAATCACAATCCGGTACTCTACCCTTGAGCTACAGCCACCGTCCGAGAGGGCAATTTTAGGTGTTAAATGCTAAATGTTGAATGTTGCGTGCGGTCCCCAGGGCTAATGGAACTCATTCGACATTCAACATTAACATTCGCCCGAAAGAGCCAATGTGGCACGCCCGGCGGGACTCGAACCCACAACCCCCGGCTTAGAAGGCCGGTGCTCTGTCCGGTTGAGCTACGGGCGCCCCGAAACGCAGCATCATTGCACCCAGTCGTGGGTCCCATTACCAGGCGCGAAAACCCGGCCGGACCGCACCGTTTGAAGGCGCGTAATATACTCTGTAAGTGTATGTCGGTCAAATGAAAACCGGCTCCCGCAACTGCCAAAAAGTCAACTTGCGCAGCGGTGCGTTTTCAGCTATAAAGCGTCTTTTTTCGAACGGTCCCAAATCGTATGCCATCCGAACTGCACAAGCCCGTGGCGCCTTACAAGCCCAAGGGCAAAGAGGAATACATGAACGCGCGCCAGCTCGCGCACTTTCGCAAGATTCTGGAAGAGATGAGGCGCGATCTGTCGCAGGATATCGAGCGCACCGTCCACACGATGCAGGACGAGGCGACGGTTTTCGCCGATCCGAACGATCGTGCCAGCCAGGAATCGGACATGTCGCTCGAACTGCGGAGTCGCGATCGCGAGCGCAAGCTCATCAAGAAAATTGACGAGACGATCACGCGCATCGACGGTGGCGAATACGGCTTCTGCGAAAGCTGCGGAATCGAGATCGGCTTGAAGCGCCTCGAGGTGCGGCCGACCGCGACGCTGTGCATCGACTGCAAGACGCTCGACGAGATGCGCGAACGCCAGGTCGCAAAATGAGGGTAATTGGTGACCAGTGACCGGTAAAAAAGAAAGGGGCGGATCAACCGCCCCTTTTTATTTGCCAGTTACGGTTGCCTACTGCGCGGTCGTGGTAGCCCGTACCTCGACCGCCACGGCCTTCATTGAGAGGCGCAAGCGGCCCTTGTCATCGGCCTCAAGCACCTTGACGCGCACCGACTGCCCCTCCTTGAGGTGGTCGGAGACGCTGTTGACGCGCTCGTTGGCGATCTGGGAGATGTGCAGCAGCCCGTCCTTGCCCGGCAGCACGCTGACAATGGCTCCAAAGTCGAGCAGCTTCAGAACGGTGCCTTCGTAGATACGCCCGACTTCGACGTCGGCAGTGATGTCCTCGATACGCTTGCGCGCCGCCGCGCCGGCCTCCGGAGAGACACAAGCGATCGTCACGGTACCGTCGTCCTGGATATCAATGGTCGTTCCCGTTTCCTCCGTGATGGAGCGGATGATGGCCCCACCCTTGCCGATGACATCGCGGATCTTGTCAGGCTTAATCTTGAGCGTGATCATGCGCGGCGCCCAAGTCGAGAGCTCGGCGCGCGGCGCCTCGAGCGCATGCTTCATCTTATCCAGGATGAGCATGCGGCCGTCGCGGGCCTGCACCAGCGCTGCATGCATGATTTCCTTGGTGATGCCGCCGATCTTGATGTCCATCTGCAGCGCGGTCACGCCCTGCTCCGTCCCGGCG
>Ga0224512_10000493_pt1 | contig 42105 bp, 34 predicted proteins | sample SF_May12_sed_USG_4_FD_169103 | JGI IMG/M metagenome (GOLD analysis project Ga0224512, IMG submission 169103) | Sediment microbial communities from San Francisco Bay, California, United States - SF_May12_sed_USGS_13 | ecosystem: Environmental > Aquatic > Marine > Sediment | place: USA... | reverse complement strand
GCAGCCGTTTTTTGAGCTGATGCTGAATCGAGGTTTTTCCGATTCGTCGTTCGCCGTATAAGAGCAGGCTGTTGTTGTGAATCGTCTGCAAGATGCGGTCGATCAATTCGCGCCGGCCGAAAAACATATCCTCGTCAAGGACCGGCGCGCCCGCCACGTAGGGGTTGAACCTGCGTCTGCGCAGTTGCAGGCCGCGCCGGTAGCGTCGCCACATGAACAAGACAGCAATTGCCACAGCGCCGCCGATCACGAGAGTGAAAAACCAGGGAGCCCGAAAGAAGGGGCGAGCGTAGATTACTGTGTACTCACTGCCCGAATTCAGATTCTCGGCATCCGTCGCTACGAGCCTGAAGGTCGAGCGCCCCGGCGGAAGCTTTAGTTGGATGTTGAATTCGGTTAGATAGAATTCACCCAGTGGCTGTTCATTGAGTTCCGTCTCAAGCACTCTGTCATCGTCATCGTAAAAGACGATTGCTACCGGCGAATTGTCTATGACTACGCCGTTCAGCCGAAAGTCCGGCGCGCTAATCGTCTGCACCATCGTGCCGTCATCCGCCTCCTGGCGGAGATCCACGAAACGCACGGCCGGCGGAATGTTTCCTCGCGGCCCGGTGCCAAGGAGCTTTCGGCTGATCGCTCCGTAGGCTTGCGCGACATACTTGATCGCAGTGTTATTACCAGGGTCGAGAGCCAGTACCCGGTTCGCGGCGGAAAGTGCCTCTTCCGTCGCTCCGGCTTCGAATCGTGCCGCGGCGCTTGCCAGGAGTTGATCGATGCGCGCCTGCCGTGCACTTGCCGCTTCGGCATCCTTGCGCGCCTGCAGAAGGCGGCTTTGGATTGACCGTGCCTGGCTGTTGGCGGGCTCCAACGCCAGAATGGACTGAAGTCGATCGAGCGCTGCCGCAAGCTGCCCGGTGGATTCCAGTCTCTGCACGGCATCCAGTTCCGCGTCGATCGACGTCTGCCGAACCTCAAATCCCTCGCCGGCCTCGAGCTCGGCCAGCAGTTTGCTCTGTGCTGCGTCGAGCAGCACCTGAATCTCCGGGCTCGGTTCGAGGAACAAGGCCTCACGGAAGACGCTCGACGCCTCGCTGTAATTCCGCTCGCTGAAAAGAGCCCGCCCAGTCTCTACCAGCTCGGACACTCTTTGATTGCGTTCCTGCGCGGCCGATTGATCTCTGAATTGCTGCCGAAGCTGGCTCATCGCGTTTTTGGCATCGACGTCGTCGGGTGACACGGCCAGCGCCCGGTCGACGGCGGCCATCGCCTCGTCCAGCAGTCCTCGGTCCTCAAGATCGCGAGCCATGCTGATACTCTGCTCAACTATCTGTCGAATCCGTTGCTGCTCTTCGGCTGCGGCCGCTGCTTGCGCCTCCGTGGCGATACGGCGGTAGCGCTCGAGTTCTGCGTTCGCGGTATCCGATTGTGCGATGGCTCCCAGTCTCGCCTCGGTCTCGAACGCCTGCAGGGCGGCGTCGAGCTGGCCCAGGTGGTAGTAGGCAATACCCAAATGAAGATACGGGAAGTAGGCCGTGACCTTCATCCCGTAGCTGCGCACACGCGCTCCCGAATCGCCCTTTTTCTCCAGCGCCTCGTTGATCTCATGGACGGCGGCCGCCCATTCCTGATCTTCGATAGCCTGTTCGGCCTTTGCGTAATGCTCGTACCACGGATCGGCCGCAGCCGGGTAGGTGATCATTGTCAGTGATACACCCACCAGAATAATCAGTCGCCTGATGATTATGAGCATCGGGGCACCTTCATTGTGGGACTACCGCACAGAGCCGAAGGCAGCGCAATACGAAATTTCCGATGGGCGTGTGCATGCCGCTTGCCCGTTTCCGTTCGGTTTACAGTGGCGTTCTGTCCAGTCCTCCTTTGGATTTCGAGTCACTCATGTCACTAGGGCCTCGTCTCCCCGAGTTTTACCACCGTGGAGAGTGCGTCCGTCGAAACGTTTACGGCAACATTCGTTCCGTAATAAAACAGCGTCGATACTCCCGTTCCCTGGCCTGTACCCACAGAACCGGTTATCGTGGCACCAACGCTCATATTGAGCATCGCCTGGCTTACGCCGCCAATGTTGATGTCGGCCTTTGTGATTGGACGGATTTCGCCAAAATTCAATAGACTGACGCCGGAGACGTTGGCTGTCAGATCGCCAATGGTCAGCGCATTGCCCTGGAGCCGACTCACTCCACCCACATTGACCGTCATCCGCGTTTGATTGAAGTCGTTCAAACGGGCGTTGACAACACCGGCGAGGTCTATTCTCTCCAGTACCGGCATTGTGACAAAAGCATCAAGCGTCCCGATGTCACCGTTCCCCGGCAACAACGAAATATTGAGCCTGGAGCCAGTCTGGGTTACATCGATACGACTCCGCATGTCCTCATCGACAGTAACTGCGACCGAAAAGTCCGGACCCTGGCTGACCGTTACGTTGAATACGGTCGGCACGTTGATTTCGGTGAAGTCGCGAAAACCGAATGTCAACGTCGCCGTGTTGCCTACTAGATGACCGAAAGTGACCCGATTGGCCATGATGTGGTTCCCGGAGGCCAAATTGCCGTCAATGACGATCTCGGCATTCAGGGCCAGATTCGCGGCGTCGCCGTTCAGGAAAACGGTTTGTGCATTGGTGGATGCCGCGAACCCGTCGATGTCAAAATCCGTAGTCGAATCAAAGCGAGTGATGACTCCCCCGGTCTGGACCCGCCGGCCAGTGTTGCCGACCATTCGGGGAGCAGCGACAAGGCGCTCGACGGTAAACAGTCCACCGTACAATGTGCCGAATGCCTTGACCCTCATCCCGTCGCTCGGCGCGCCGCCAGGTAAATCGATGAAAACGGCGTTGCTGTAGTCGACGGTAAGACGATTGATTGTGAATAACAGGTTGGCGAGGTCAAGACCGGCAACCGTGCCAAGAATCTGCAATTCTGCATTGCCGACCGCCGGGTCGATACGAGTTGCTCTGATCGCGCCTGTAGCGTCCGCGTAGCCGCTGATCTGGACGACGCTGCCAACAGCCAGTCCGGCGAAAGTGAACGGATCGATACCATTGGCAAACAATGTGCTCGCATTGCGTGTCACGGTTTGACCCATTACCACCAGCTGACCGATCGCCGCGTCGATGCTTTCTACAGGACCAATAAGGTTGGTTTCCAGGTCAATACGGTTGGCGACTCCTGATTGGCCGCCGGAATTGATGCGTCCGGTTACCGTAACGATCTGGCCGAGTCTCAGCTCAGACAATGTCCCCGGCCGACCGTTGATCGTGACAGTCGCCGCGTTGGCCGAGTAGTCGACGCCGTTAACGGCTACGCCGCCGAGGCCCGTGATCACGCCGTGCGCCGTGATGGCCTCGCTGGTCGGCAACGGGCCCCCTGGCGCAATTGTCGGCCCCTCTATTGATACGTTGATACCCCCCCCGGAGCAGGCGCTGAGCAGTAACAGCAGCGCCAGGCGCGGATGACGCGATCGGACTATTTGTGTGTTCATGACGACAGCTCCTCGCTAAAGCAGCATCCCTGCGGAATTTGTCCCTCGAATTTATTGGACATCCGCTGGCGAGGCGCCGCTTGATGGCAAGTTGATATCGGCCTGATTTCCTTCTCGGGAACGGCCAATCAAGTCAGGGCGCACAAATCTAGGTACTTCCCCGAGTTGCTGCTGGCCCTCGCTGAGTGTTAGCTGATAGGCGACCGTTGCAAGCAAACGGGGAGGCGAGTATTGGCTACCGGGACACACGCATCTGCCAGGTTCACCGTCGATCCACGCGAGGGCACCGTTGCGGGCGCTGGCGGCACGGTCCGTCTGGAGCCCAAGGTAATGGCGGTGCTCGGGGTTCTCACGGAACACCCCGGTCGCGTAGTCTCGCGGGACGAGCTGCTGGAAACGGTATGGCCCGGCGTGGTCGTTACAGAGCACACCCTGAGCCGCTGTATCTATCAGCTCCGCCACGAGCTGGGCAAGATTGGCAATGAGCCGGGGCAGGCCAAATTCAACCCGATTGAAACGCTGCCCAAGCGGGGCTACCGGCTCTTGGCGAAGTTCGAGACCTTGTCACCCGGAGGTTCCTTAACGTCGAGAGAGCTTTCGATAAAGGTGCCCGCAATCCCCTACGTCGTCGGCCAGTGGGTACGCGGTGATCGGTTCTACGGCCGCAGGACTCAGATTGCCGAGATTCTCGACGGCAATCGAAACTGTATCTGGCTGCTTGGGACGCGACGAATCGGCAAGACGTCGTTGCTGAAACAGATCGAACACATCGCGGACACATCCGCGGATCGGCGCTACTTTCCAATCTTCTGGGACTTCCAGGGCGCGGAGACCCCTCAGGAGCTGCACCTCAATTTCGCCGATGCAATCCTTGACGCGGATGAACGGCTGGAGCGTATTGGCATCGGCGTAGAGGAGGTGGAGGCGGAGGACTTGTTCGTCTCCATGGAGCGGCTCCGGCGCCGATTGCGTGCACAGAAGATGGAGCTTCTGCTGCTCTGCGATGAGGTTGAGGAACTGATCAAGCTGCATCGACAGGATCCATCGTTGCTGCGCAAGCTGCGACACGCAATGCAGAGTCGTGAGGGTATCCGCACAGTCCTGGCATCAACGATCCGCCTGTGGGCACTTGCTGAGCATAAGGAAGATACGTCGCCGTTTCTGCACGGATTTACACCGCCTCTCTACATCGAGCGACTCACCGATGCAGAAGCGCGATCGCTGATTGAGCAATCTCATCTCGGCCCGGAAGAGAGGCCCCAATTCGCGGATGGCGTTGTTGAAGAAATCCGTGAGCACTGCAATAACCATCCTTACCTGGTCCAGCTCGTCTGCAAACGCTACCTCGAATCGGGCGGCTTGGAGGAGGCGACTGAACGGGTCGCGACCGATCGGATGGTGAGTTATTTCTTCTCTGTCGATTTCGATATGCTGTCGGACACTGAGCGCCAGATTATCCAGGCGGTGGTTGGATCGCCTGAGGCGACATTCAACTCGATTCAGGAAGAGCTGTCACTCGGATCCGATGCGCTTGAGGGCGCACTGCGCCGCCTGGAAAACTTAGGCTTCATCCGCAGAAACGGCGAGCAACATGTCGTGCTGGCGAACTACTATTTCCGCCGCTGGATGCAACAGATGCAGGACGGGAGCATGCACCTGGACGCCGATACAGTGCCATTGCGAGTAGTAGAAGAGGGGGAGCAGGAACTCGACAGCGATGACACGCAACCAGCCGTTGGATTCTTCGCCGAGCTAAGGCGCCGCAATGTGGTCCGTGTCGGTATTGCTTACGTTGTTGTCGCCTGGCTGCTGCTACAGGTTGGAGAAATAGTCCTGGACTTTCTCGAAGTACCCAGCTGGGCAGGCAAGCTGCTACTCGTGTTTCTTGTCCTCGGTTTGCCTATGGCGCTGATTCTTGCGTGGGCATTCGAATTGACGCCGGAAGGCTTGCAGCGCGAAAAGGATATCGACCGGTCGAGAACAACGACACATCGGGACTAGAAATCGTAAATAGCCGAAAGCGAGACCGTGTCCACTCGATCCGCGAAATCCAGGCCGACATCGACCTGGAAGTTCTGCATGGCCACGCCGATACCCGCTGAGTAATGCATCTCGTCATCGCCGCGCGGCAGCAGTGCGCGGGCAAGCAGCGAGTCGCTCGTGGCTCGCATCTGGTGATCGGGGTCCAGCCAGGCTCCGAACCGAATGGCGATGACGGGTGTCGATTCGAGAAACACATACTCTGCACCCAGGTGCAGCTCGTTCACATTATCGATCGCCCGGTCGTCGAGCTCGAGGCTGTCGACAATATTCGAGTATTCGACGCGATCCCATTGGAGGGACACCGTCAGGCGCCCGTCGGGGGCCCGATACGCGAAGCCGAGTCCGAATATCGATGGCAACTCGAGCGTGGCCGACTCCTGACGGAATACGTCGCCAGCCGGTACTCCAAGATCGATTGCCTGGCCGGCTGTCAGTATTACGCCGATGTCGATCTCTGGTGCCTGCCGGTAGACGCCGCCGACGCTAAAGCTTTCCGACAGCCTCCAGAGGAAACCCGTTGTCAATGCCCAATCGGTGTCGTCGAAGCTTAATCGCTCGCTAAATACCGATCTCTCCGGGAGATAGGAGTTTGGGGCGAAGACGCTGGGGACTGTGTCCTCGTCCCAGAGAAATATTTCCACATCCGAGAAGAACGACGCATCGTAGTAGACTACGCCCAGACCGAGATGGAACCGGTCGCTGAGCCGATACGCAGCGGAGAGCCCGTAGCTGAGGATGTCCAGGTCAGATTGCGATCGCTGGTCCCAAAACCGGTCCTGGCAGCAGGTGCTTCCGCCGAAGAAGAGTCCCTGGGTCTCACCGAGGAATTGGAAATTCGCGTACTCGTGCCGGAAGAACGCGAGCGACCAACTCTCCTTCGGATAGACCAACGACAGGAAAGAGAGCCCGGCGAGGTCATCTTCCGACGTCGCGGTTAGAAGGCCGGCTGTCGTGTCAATCCCGAAGCCGCTGGGAAGGTTTTCCACTCTTCCGTGTTCGATGAACGGCGACGAATAGCTCCAGCGACGCCCTTCGATCGAAATCTCCGGCTTAATCAGCTGCGTCAATCCGGCCGGATTTGAAAATGCGGCTGTGGCGTCGTCGGCCAGGGCAACAAAAGCGCCGCCGAGACCCATGCTGCGTGCACCCGGGTCGGAGAAGCTGAACTGAAGGGGGACGACCGCCTCCTGACCCGAAACGCTGGCCGGTGCCAGTACCTCGACCAGAAGAAATAGTAGAACCCCGGCGTGGGCGGCAAATCGATTATCTCGGATCCCCACAGTCACGTCCGTCCTAGAAGTCGTAGATCGCTGACAATGACAACGTATCCGCTCGATCGCCAAAATCCATCGCGAAATCGATTTGGAATTGCTGCATCGCTACACCAAAACCCGCTGCGAAGTGAACTTCGTCGTCGCCACGTGGCATCAATGCGCGGATGAAAGGTTCGTCGCTCGTAGCGCGCATCTGATGATCCGGATCCAGCCAGGCCCCGAGCCGAACGGCAATGACCGGGGTCGAACCGAGGAAGACGTACTCGGCGCCCAGGTGCAATTCATCAGCGTCGTCGATTGTTTGGTCATCGAGGGCGAGACTTTGCGGGATGTCGGAATACTCGATGCGATCCCACTGGAAACTCAACGTAAGGCGTCCGTCGGGGTCGCGATACGCGAATCCGAGCCCGTAAATATCCGGGAATTCGATAGGGCCGCCCGACGCCCGCAGAAACACTTCTCCAGGGGGCACGCCAAAATCGACGGCTTCTCCGGCAGCAACCTCGAACTCGATGCTGGTTTCAAAACCCTGCCGGTAAACTGCGCCGATACTCCAGGCTTCCGACAACGTCCAGAGAATCCCGCCCGTAAGCGTCCAGTCAGTGTCGTGGACGCTGCTTCTTTGGCTGACCCGCAGTCTTTCAGGAAGGTACGAGTTGCGCCCGAAGAAGCTCTGCAGCGTGTCGTCATCCCAAAGGAACTGGGCCACATTCGACTCGATTGCGGCATCGTGATAGACCACCCCGAGCCCGAGATCGAACCTGTCGCTGATCCGATAGGCAGCGGATAATCCATAGCTCAAAAAATCCAGATCGCTGGTCGCGCGCTGGTCGAAGAAGCGGTCCTGGCAACAGTCGGTTCCGGCGAAGAAGAGTCCCTGCGTTTCACTGGAGAATTCCAGGTTCGCGTTCTCGTGACGGAAAATCGCGAGCGACCAATTCCCTAGTGGATACGCCAACGAGAGGAAAGAGAGCCCGGCGAGGCCATCATCCGATGTTGACCTTCTAAGACCGACCATCGTGTCAATGCCGTTACCGCTAGGGAGGCCTTCTGCCCTGCCTCCCTCCGTGTATGGTGTTGAGTAGCTCCAATGGCGCCCCTCGATAGAGACCTCAGGTTTCAGGAGTTGCGTGAGTCCGGCAGGGTTGGCGAACGCAGCGGTGGCGTCGTCAGCCAGTGCTACGAAGGCCCCGCCGAAGCCCATGCTGCGTGCACCAGGGTCGGAGAAGCTGAGCTGGAGCGGGATGATAGGCTGCTGGGCTGAGACGACAGCCGGTGCCAGCAACCCGAACAGAAATAGGATCGATACTCCGGTGTAACTGGATATTCGCTTGCCGCTGCTTGTCATTGGCGCGCCGCCTGCACGGCTGTACATGAGTCAAAACGCTACGCGCCAAAAAAAGAGACCACAATAAGGAGTTCCCGATGTGCGCGTCGGAGCCTGCAGCAAAGCAAGCTTTGTCAGGAGCAGTGCCTAGAAGCTGTAGATCGCGGACAGAGAAACCGTGTCGACGAGGTCTGAGAAGTCGGCACCGAGGTCGATCTGGGAGTTCTCGAATGCCAGTCCGATACCTAACGACCAGTGGATAGTATCCGTGCCCGGCGGCAGCAGGGCATGCTCTATCGGCTCGCTGGCTGCAGTGGCCCGTGGGCGATGGTCGGGATCAAGCCATACGCCGAGCCGAGCGGCGACAACGGGTGTGGATCGGAGGAACACATATTCGCCGCCCAGGTGGAATTCATCGCCGTCGTTAAGCTCAAGATCGTCGGCGTCAAAATCCTCTGGATTGAGTCGATCAAGGATGTTCGAGTACTCGACCCGATTCCAATCGAAGGCTATCATCAGGCGTCCATTCTCTGACCGGAAGACAAATCCCAGGCCGTAGAGGTCCGGAAAAGCGCTCGGAGAGGTGCTTTGTCCCACGACCGTTCCGGCAGCTGGCAGGCCGAAGAAGGAACCGCTTGGCCCGCTAACGCTTTCGCCCCGCAACTCGAAGCCAGGGCCCTCGCGATAGAACCCGCCCATCTTCCATCGCGACGACAGCGTCCACAAGAAGCCTCCGGTCAATCCCAAGTCGCTGTCGTCAATGTGCAGCGACGTTTGCCAGGCCATCCTCTCCGGCAGATACGAGGTCGGGGCGAAGGTCTGCAGGATTGGGTCTTCGTCGGGCAGAAATGCGTTACGCACGATATCCACATTGCCTTGGAAATAGACGAGCGCCAGGCCGAGGCTCAATGCGTCGGTCAATCGATAAGCACCAGAGAGCCCGTAGCTGACGACCTCGAAATCCGTTCGCACCCTATCGTCAGTGAATCGGCAGCAGGTGGTGTCAACGCCCGCGAAGAGTCCCTGCGTCTGGCTAAAAGATTCGAAATTCGCTAGCTGGTGGCGGTAAAGGGCGATCGACCAGTTTTCGTACGGGTAGACAAGTGACAGGAAAGAGACGCCCGTAACGTCATCGGAAGACGTGCCGCTGCTCAACCCGGCCACGACATCGACGCCGATGCCCGTCGGTTCGCCCTCGACTCGACCGCGCAGCGTAAAGGGTGTGGCGTAGCTCCAGGATCGGCCTTCGAGAGAGATCTCGGCTCTGGTGATCTGGACAAGGCCGGCGGGGTTGGCGAAAGCGGCGGTGGCATCATCGGCCAGTGCAACGAAGGCACCGCCAAATCCCATGCTGCGCGCTCCAGGATTCGAGAAGCTGAACTGCAGGGTGGGCGGCACCGTAATATCCTGGGCCGGGACGGCGCCAGCCGCCAGACACAACGCCAGGATTGTGAACAGGGCATTTCGGACTGTTGGTCCTCGAGAAGGTCGAGGAGGGCGTTTGAGAGCGCGAAGATGTTGTCTTAATTTTCCCATGATTCCGCCGACTTGCGACAGATGATGTCAGGTCATACTACGTCGGAGACTCCGAAGTGTTCTTGCGACGGGCGATGTACTACCTTTGCCTTTGCATTCTGCGCAAGGGCAAACAGACCCAAGAACTATCGAAACCAGGAGCTTTGATATCGGCGGTTTCCTCTTTCTTGTTGTCCTATTCTTATACGCGCTCTATAGAGCAAGAAAATAGCGGCTTGTACGCACACAGTGGAGCCTGGGCTAATTCAAGAGAAAATCGAGCCCTACGTTACTTATGGACTTATCGTAAAAATACAAAGCGTGAATCTGGCGACCGGAAATATCAGGGATTATCGAATTCGCGAATAGACCGCAATCAGCCGGACAAAGTGCAGCCCAGCCGCCCGAACCGCATGGTTAGTAAGCAAGTCTGCCCCTGCCCTCCAAACGCAGGGGCCACAGCCCAGCGTTCCGCAAGACTCTGACACTTGTTGTTTACCGTCGTGCAAAAATCTCACTATTTCGGAGCGAGCGATTTCTTCCAAATCCGATATATCAGCAGGTCTCGACGGTCTTTGAGCCGACGAACGAAGCGATATCCTTCTAAGAATGCGCCTGTGTACCGCATAGCTGAGAGGCCACATCTCGGCAATATTCTAAGAAAGTCTTGCCGTACACTGCGTCGTTACGCGTTTGCCAGAATGATTTGTAATCAGTAGGTCCCGAGTTCGACTCTTGGTGCCGGCACCAAAACAATCAACGACTTAGCGCCCCCACAGTGGGGCGCTTTTTCATAAATAGACACAATTCAGGCAGATTCTGGCCGCAAGCTGCCGCGTATTTGGCCCCAGCCGTTCGAGAATTTCCGAACGCGTCACCGCGGGAATGAATTTCTCAGGCGTTTCGACTTTTTCCAACAGGTGCTTCCAGAGTACGTCGAGCGGTGCATTCACGCGCGTGCGGTAGCTAACAAGTGCCATATAATTTTTTTCTGTTCTGAGGCGTTGCTGTTTTGAGAATACAATAGCTGATTGCTTTGACTCATCGGCAGCTTCTGGCCGTAAGCAGTGGCCCAGGTGCTAGAATCCTGAACGACTGCTGTTGACCCGTAGCAGCCGTGCACACTAACTCTCTCAGAGGTACGTTATGGACTGCAGAATACTTGCCACTTGCGTTCTGATTTGGGCCAGTTCGGCATGGGCAGGCGCTTGGGATGCAGGCTCTTTTGACAACGATGACGCTCTGGATTGGGTCTGGGAGTTGTCCGAGAGCGATGATCTTTCTGTTGTCGAGGACGCCCTGCAAAGTGCGGCTGTTGCATCCGATTATCTTGAAGCGCCAACGGCAAATATGGCTATTGCCGCTGCGGAAGTAGTTGCTGCGCTAACAGGGAGCCCGAGACCCGAGCTTCCCGCGGAAGTAACGAATTGGATAAAGGCGCATCCGCTTGCGGTTACGGATGATCTTGTGAGAACCGCACGAAAGGCAATCGAAAATATCAAGAACGTCGAGTCGTCGGAGCTCGCACAGCTTTGGACTGAATCGGAAGAGATGGCGGAAGTTTGGCACGCGGATTTAGGCGATTTACTTCAGCGTCTGGAATAGCAGACAGACAACAATTGCCATGCAGCTGTAGCTGTGACCGACCGATACTGGCCAGTAGCAGACGTCCCTCCATTTGCCACTAAGGGCCAGAATCAGCCATCCAGTATTCGTGCCTCGTCGTGTAACCGGCTAACAGACCACGTTGTTTGTCCAACATCGTGGTCTGGTTTGGCAGTTAGTCGATATCGAGCTCGGCCCAAGTCACTACAATCGTCTCATCGATCGTACCGTCCAGATCAAAATCGATATCAAGCTGGACACTGATGTTATCCAGCACGGTAACGAGAACACTGGAGCTAGGGTCACTGATCAGTAGTTGCCCGGTGGACGGATTATCGTCAAATGTCCCCGTGAAGTCCTCCAACGTCTCAAATGTGACGCTGCCCTCGAGCAAGGAGCTGGTCAATGTACCGTTTGCGCTAAGCACCAGGGTTAAAGCATTGACATCGAAAGTCTGGGCCAGCACGTAGTCGCTTAACGTTTGGGTGATGCCGTCATATTGCGTTGTCAGCGAAGCCGTGGTAATCAAAATATTTTCCACAATATTGTCATCGCTGCTGTAATCAAGACTGACGTCGCCATCCACGATTACCGTGCCGGTGCTGTCCGTACCAGACAAGTTGTCGAAACCAAAAGTTAGCTCCAGAACCCAGGGCGCGATCTGAAAAGGATCGCCTGTAACAACCAGGTCGGTGATCGAAGTCGGACCGTCGAGCGTCGTACCTGTATCTTGAAGGAAACACATGTCGAACACGATATCGAATGTATCTCCTGTGGATACCACAAGGTTGTTGTCGGCGTCGTTCCACTCAACCGCGGCCACACCGGTATCGCAAGGCACGGTACGCGGGAAGATCGCGTTGACCGCGAACTTGGCCAGACCGGGAATCGTACCTCCGACATCACCAGGATCAATGATATCGAGGATGTCGACTATATCGATTGTCGATACAATCGCTCCCAGAACGGTTACCGTGATGTCTTGTGCGTTTACAGCGGTGATTGGTAATGCGGCCGCATTCGCCTGTGGTGGTGTCTGCGTGACAACTACTCCGTCACTCCCGCTGCCACCACAGGAACCCAATAACAGAAGAACCACGCTGACAATCAGCATGGAAAACTTGCGAGTAAACATGATTTGCCTCCTTGCCGGCGTTGCCATGGAAGCAGAAAAAGGCAGCGGAGCGGCACTTGTTCACAAAAAAACGGTAGTTTGCCTGCGCGCAACTGTCAATCGTGGATACCCGAACGCGATACCAAAGTCAGAGGCCTGCTCTTGGCCGACAGCCGCCTTTCATATTCGTAGTACTATGAATGATCCACCTTGTGTCCACAGATGACGGTAGAGAGCCATGACAACAAATCGAACAACAGGAACCGCCGTTGGGCAGGCAATGCTGCTTTTACTGGTGTCGCTCAGTCTCCAGGCTTGCGGAAAAAACGATGCAAGCAGTAAACCGGCTGAAACCGCGGCGCCACCCGCTGTTGAAGCACCGATTGCGGCCGCCCTGCCCGAATTGTCGATCGATGCCAGTTCATTCCGTTGTCTTGCGGAAATGACGGCAATTCGTCATTTCTTCGTCGACAACTTGCTCGGTGACCTCGAGGCCACCGTCGCAGTTGCCGAGTCGACTGATGGCGGTGTTTACCCGCCGGGATCGGTCGTCCAGCTGGTACCCACCGAAGTGATGGTAAAGCACCACCCCGGCTGGAATGCGGCCACTCGTGACTGGGAGTTCTTTGAGCTCGACGTGTCTGCTGAGGGCAGCAGCATTCGTAACCGCGGCTTCGTCGACGTCGTCAACAAATTCGGTGGCAACTGCTTTGGCTGCCATATCAAGGCGGAGCCAAAATACGACCTGATCTGCGAACTGGAGCATGGCTGTGACCCGATACCGGTGACGCGCGAGATGATCGCCGGCATACAGGCGGCGGACCCTCGCTGTATTGAGTAAGACAGTTCCTGCGGTGATCAGGTCACCGCAACGCGGCGCGACATTTACTCCTCGGTTTCGCCGCAATATGGTGGGTTACAGTCGTGCGGCATATCCGGAAACGTCATTCGAAGCATGTACTCGAGAGCCGATCTGACGACGTCGTCGGGCAGGTCAGTCTTGCCGCCCTTCGCCGGCATCTCCAGGTACCCGGTGATCGCGTGGTCGAGGAGGACCGCGTCCCACAGTTGCGACCGGGAACCCCAGTCAGCGGCATCACCGGCAACGGGAGATCCCAGCATGCCGGTTTCATGGCAGCCCGCACAATGTTCCTGATATGCAGTTTCGCCGTTCATCGCGGCAATTCGACCTTCGGATGAGGCAACGCCCGTTTCAGCCGCGCCATTCGAAGCATCGTGTGCGCACGCTACGAGGAACAGCGCGTTGGCGATCAGGAGAATTGTACCTTTCATAACAGCACTCCTTTCACCACCATGTTGCTATCAGCCGAGTATGCCAACAATACGCATTCCTGCCTACGAATGACGCTTGCGCCTTAGCGGGAATCCCGAATGAAGTCGCCCAGCAAGTGAAACTCGTCGACTCGTCGGCTGCCCTTGCGCCAGACCAGGCCTATCGTGCGGTAACTGCGATCGCCCATTGAGTGCAGCTTCACCCGGGTGTTGCGGAGCAGCGATGATCCACGAGCCATCTCCGGGAGAAACGTCACGCCGAGGTCTGCATCGACCATTTCGATGAGTGTTAGCAGGCTGCTTGCCGCAAATCGGCTAACTTTTTGGGTATTCTGAATCTTGCATGCCGCGAGTGCATGTTCCCTGAGGCAATGGCCATCTTCGAGCAGCAGGATGCTGTCGGAATGGAGCCGGCTGAACCGATAGTTTTCGGGGTCCACGTGATCCGTATCTTCATGGCATGCCAGACAAAATGCGTCCCGAAACAATGAAAGCTCATCAACGCCGTGCATTTCCCAGGGCAGGGCGATCAATAATACGTCAAGCTCGCCCTGCATCAGGCGTGCATGAATGCGCTGTGTCTGATCCTCCACCAGTAGCAGGCGCAGGTCGGGATATTGCTTGCGCAGTTTTGGCAGTGCGTCCGGCAGGATGAACGGCGCGATTGTGGGAATGACGCCGAGGCGAAGCTCCCCGGTCAGTGGTTCTTTCTGTCCACGTGCTGTCTCCACCAGGCTGTCCAGGTCACGCAGTACGAGCCGTGCCTGGACCGCAACCTGCTGTCCCGTGGCGGTAATCGTCACATTGCGGTTGGTGCGGTCGACGAGCTGCGCGTCCAGCGTGGCTTCCAGCTCCTTGATGGCATTGCTGAAAGCGGACTGAGACACGAAGCATCGGTCGGCAGCACGGCGGAAGTGCTCGCTTTCCGTAAGCGCGACGAAGTACTTCAGCTGTTGTATTGAGGGCGACTTCATGATCGATAAAATCGAATATAGTGAGATGATTAAACCATTTTAATTATTATCTGTCTATCAGTACACTTCGCGCATTGATCGACTCAAGGGAGAACAGCATGGAACTCAATACCGGCATCAACAAGAAAGATCGCGAGACCATCGCAACCGGGCTGTCACGGCTGCTGGCCGACAGTTACACGCTCTACCTGAAGACGCATAACTACCACTGGAATGTCACGGGTCCGCAGTTCAATACCTTGCACCTCATGTTCGAGGGCCAATATACCGAGCTGGCAACCGCCGTCGATGAAATTGCGGAGCGTATCCGGGCGCTCGGCGTCAAGGCGCCAGGGTCCTATTCCGAATTCGCGAAGATGACCTCGATTGAAGAGGGCAGCGGCGATGAGACCGCGGAGGAGATGATTCGCCAGCTCGCTATCGGGCAGGAAACTGTCGTACGCACGGCCCGCGAGGCCTTCCCCGCTGCCGATGCCGCCAGTGACGAACCCACAGCAGACCTGCTGACGCAGCGCATGCAGATTCACGAAAAAAACGCCTGGATGCTTCGCAGCATGCTGGCCTGATCGATAAACCAAATAACTGGAGACAAATAATGTTCAAGAACCTCGAAGGGAAGCGAATCCCGAACGTAACGTTCAAAACCCGGCAGGATCACGCGTGGGTCGATGTCGCAAGTAAAGACGTTTTCGCCGGCAAGTCCGTCGTTCTGTTTTCCTTGCCCGGCGCATTTACTCCTACCTGCTCATCCTCGCACGTGCCACGCTACAACCAGCTGGTACCGCTGTTCAAAGCGAACGGCATTGATGAAGTCATCTGTGTCAGCGTCAATGACGCTTTCGTCATGAACGAATGGAAGCGCAGCCAGCATGCCGATCGAATTACCTTCCTTCCGGACGGCAACGGTGATTTCTCCGATGGTATGGGGCTCCTGGTTGGCAAGGAAGACCTGGGCTTCGGCAAACGTTCCTGGCGATATTCGATGCTCGTGCGTGATGGCGTCATCGAAAAGATGTTCGTTGAGCCGGAGGAGCCGGGCGACCCGTTCCACGTATCGGATGCCGACACGATGCTCAAGTACCTGGACCCGCAGGGCGAGTTGCCCAATGACGTTGCTATCTTCACGCGTGAAGGCTGCCCATTCTGCGCACAGGCCAAAGGCATGCTGCGAGACGCAGCGATCGAGTTCGAGGAGCTGGTGCTGAACCGTGACTACAACGATCAGACCCTGCGTGCTCTCTCATCGGAACACAGCTATCCGCAGGTCTTCATCGACGGCAAGCGCATTGGTGGATCCGACGATCTGCAGCAATGGCTGCAAAGCCGCGAGAACCGCGAGACGCGCACAGCGGCGTAGCTTGAAACTGCAGGTAGAGCAGAGCCGGACAGGTCGACAGGCCTGTCCGGCTTATTTATACAGGTCCGATTCTGGCCATTCTGGGCTCCATGCCGGCGTATACTTCGAATCGAAGGAAACGCCAAGATGAGCACGAACGAAATATTTGAACGCGCCAGACTGTCACGTGATGCACGGTTCGATGGACGGTTCTTCATCGGTGTAAAGACGACGGGAATCTACTGTCGGCCAATTTGCCCGGCTAATGCACCGAAAAGTGAAAACGTCGTCTATTACAGGACGGCCGCGGCGGCGAGCGAGGCGGGCTTTCGCCCCTGTCTGCGCTGTCGCCCCGAATGTGCCCCTGGCACACCGGCCTGGGCAGGCACATCGACGACCGTGCACAGAGGGCTGCGACTAATAGCACAAGGCGCTTTGGATGATGGAAATCTGGAACATCTCGCAAACCGGCTGGGCGTAACGAGCCGGCATTTACGGCGCTTGTTCAGCAAACATCTTGGGGCGAGTCCGCTGGCCGTTGCCCATACCCAGCGCTTGCACTTTGCAAAAAACCTCATCGATCAGACATCACTATCCATGAGAGAGATTTCAGTCGCATCCGGTTTTGGCAGCGTCCGGCGTTTTAACGACACATTCAAGAAAACCTACGGCCGTACGCCCGGCCAATTGCGACGACGTCAGGACGCGACCGTAATTGCCAGCGTTTTTTCAGTGCAGCTGCCTTATCGACGTCCTTTCGACTGGGACAGGTTGCTGACATTTTTCGCGGCAAGGGCAACACCGCGTGTCGAGAGCGTGCATGATAGGCGGTACCTCCGCACGATTGCGATCGGTGATGAACGCGGAATTCTGGATGTTCAAAATACCGGCGATCAACTTTTGCTGTCACTGCATGGCATCGGCACGAATTCACTGTTTTCGATCGTGCAACGCGCGCGGAGCCTGTTTGATCTCGACGCGCCCACCGACGAAATCGCCCGCGTGTTGTCGGCGGATTCCAGGCTAAGAGCATTGTTGAAAAAGAATCCGGGCGTCCGTGTTCCGGGCTCCTGGGATGGATTCGAGTTGACCGTGCGTGCAATTCTCGGCCAGCAGGTTTCGGTCAGTGCGGCAACGACCCTGGCGGGCCGCATTGCCGATCGTTACGGCGAACGAATCGACGTCCCGGTCGACGGCGTACAGCAGGCCCCTGATCGATTGTTTCCGGAGCCAAAAAAACTCGTGCGTGCGAGGCTGGAGAATCTCGGAATTATTGCAAGTCGCGCCCGCACTATCCGTAGCATCGCGAGGGCTGTTATCGATGGCACCTTGTCTTTTGATGCCGCAGAGTCACCCGACGACTTCTGTGAATCTTTGCAGGCGATCAAAGGTATTGGCGATTGGACGGCACAGTATGTCGCCATGCGGGCGTTAAAAAACCCGGATGCATTTCCGGCATCGGATCTCGGGCTGCTTCGCGCGCTCGATCATCCGGGAAAATTGCGCATGAAGGCTGGCGAATTGATGACACGCGCCGAGGCCTGGCGGCCATGGCGCGCGTATGCGGCATTATTAATATGGGGCTCTGAGAACGGAGCCGGAGGCTGAACCATGTACTACTGTTACCTCGATACACCGATTGGTGAGTTGCTGCTGGCGGGCGCAGACGGTGCGCTTGCGATGATCGGCTTTCCGCAAGGTTCGATGCGGCGGGATCCGGAAGCTGACTGGATTTATAACGAGAAACCGTTGGCAAAAGCACGGCAGCAGCTCGAGGAATATTTCGCGGGCGTCAGGAAGGACTTCGACTTGCCACTTAAGCTCGAAGGCACGGAGTTCCAGGTCAGTGTGTTGAAAGCGCTGCAGGAGATACCTTACGGCGAGACCGTTTCCTATGGCGAAATTGCAAAGCGCATCGGCAGGCCGAAGGCGGTTCGCGCCGTCGGTGCTGCGAATGGCCGGAACCCGATACCGATCGTCGTACCGTGCCATCGAGTCATTGGCAGCAGCGGTGACCTGACGGGATTCGGCGGCGGTCTGGATACCAAGGAGGCGTTGCTGCGGCTGGAGGCTGAGAATACGCAGGACCTGTTGTAGGAGTGCGCGCCTAAAGTTTCTTGCCTTCCATCGCGCGGACGGCATCCGAAGGTTGCACGCCGTCAATCAAGCGGTCATCTGACTGCAATGTCGTGAACCTGGATTCAAGCGGCAGTACGCCAGCCCAGATCGGAATTTCGTAGTCTTCATCTTCGTCCGTGGGCATGCCCGTCGAGATTTTGGCCGAGGCCGATTCGATGTCGAGCGCAATGACGCCCGTTTTCTTGACTTCGTTGACAAGTGGTTCGCGAAGCTCATCCCAACGGCCCGGCATCGTGCACTCCGAAATAACGCGGAGTGCGTGCAGCTTCTCACTGCTGTCTTCGATCAGTCGGGCCGGTCCAAATACCGTCGCCGAGCGATAGCTCATCGAAGAATTGAATGCGGATCGTGCATAAACGAGGCCGTCAACATGGGTCACGTTCAGGCAGGCTGTCCCGGTGCTTTGCAACAGGCGGATCACGCGCGCTTTCCTGGCACCGTGCAAGAACAGCGTCTCGTCATCACGGCCGTATAGCATCGGCACGACGACCGGCAGTCCGTCCTGCACGAATGCGACGTGTGCAATCATTGCGGAGTCGAGAATGCCGTGCACGGTTGTTTTGTCATACGTTGCCTTTTCACGTAGCTGGCGAACCTCGTTCTGTTTGCTGAGCGGGTATTCGTTGTTCAATGCGGGCGCTCCTTAGAGAAATCTTGGCGCCAGGAACAGCGCAACAAATGACACCAGGAAAATGCCGATGACATTGAGCATCAAGCCTGCGCGAGCCATTTTCGGAATGGTCAACATGCCGGAACCGAATACAATCGCGTTTGGCGGCGTTGCAACCGGCAGCATAAACGCGCAGCTGGCTGCGAACGTCACAGGCACGGCCAGGACGATCGGGTCGAAACCGGATTCGATGGCAATAGCCCCCACGACCGGAAGAAATGTCGCTGTCGTAGCGATATTGCTTGTGAGTTCCGTTAGGAAGATGATCATTGTGGCCGCGATAATGACTATCAGTGGCAGTGGCAACATACCAACGGTCTGCAAGTTGCCGCCAAGCCATTCGGCGAGTCCCGTACGGCTGACGGCGCTGGCGAGCGTCAGTCCGCCACCGAACAGGATCAGCACACTCCAGGGCAGCTGCTCCGCATACGTCCAGCGCAGCAGCAGCGGATCGCTTTTTTCGCCGCTTGGAATCAGAAACAACAGGATCGCACCGGCCATCGCGATGCCGGAATCGTCGAGGGCCGACAGGCCGGGAACCTCTACCAGCACAGGGCGGAGTACCCACGTGAGCGCCATCAGTGTGAAAACGATCGCAACGCGAATCTCGGGCACTGTAATACGGCCCATATCCGATTTCATTTTGCTGAGAGCGGCTCGACCTTCACCTGAGGTCGTGAAATCGACCTTGAACACCAAGCGGGTCAGGGCGAGCCAGGCGAGCGGCAGCATCATTGCGCTCAGCGGTAAGCCGACGAGCATCCAGCTCGAAAAGTCGATTTCGGTGCCGTACGTCTCCAGCATGAACGCGGCAAGCATCGCGTTTGGTGCTGTGCCGACCAGTGTCGCCATGCCGCCAATCGTTGCACCGTATGCAACGCCCAGCAGCAGTGAGTATTGAAAATTCTCCTTGGCTCGATCATCGAGCCCGTCGACAGTGTTGTGAATCACGGCAATTATCGAAACGGCGATAGGTAACAGCATCATCGTCGTCGACGTATTCATGACCCACATACTGATGACTGCGCTCGCCAGCATGAACCCAGCGACAAGCGAGCGGCCGTTGCCACCGACGTGTTGCAGGACTGTCAGGGCGATGCGTCGGTGAAGATTCCAGCGCTGCATTGCGAAGGCAACGATGAATCCACCAAGGAACAGGTAAATAACCTTGTTGGCATAAGGCGCGGCCGTATCCTGAATGCTTGCTATGCCCAGTAACGGAAAGCAAACCAGCGGTAACAGCGCTGTTACTGCAATTGGTACGGCTTCTGTTGCCCACCAGACGGCCATCAGTACACCAATCGAGGCCGCTTTCCACCCGCTGTCCGAGAGTCCGTCGGGTGCATCGCCGAGCATCATCAGGAGGGCAAGCGCCGGTCCCAGGAAAAGACCGACCGTCTGGTGCGTCGAACGGCCGTCAATCATGGTGTCAGTCAAGGCAGAGGTCCCCACAACGTCTTTTGTGTTCGCAAGCCTACCTTTTTCGACGCCCGTCGTCGTCGATTTTACATTTTTGGCCTAGATATAGTGGATTATTCGCCTTCGCACACAAGATGTAGTAGCATTCCGCCGGTACCAATCCGGTACGCACGGAGATGAGATGTAGGAAGGCGAAGTGGGCAAATCGCCATGCCGGATGCATGACTCAACGGCGGGTGCTGCGTGAACCCTCTCAACACGCCACCTGATTGACTGATTACCTGCAAACAGTCATTGCCGATGACGAAGCGGATTGCCAGCCGGGCCTTGGACTGCGCCGAAAATTATTGCGACATTGACGTTTCGATTTTCGAATGCGAACCGAACCCAGCCGAATACATCTTCTGCTTACTGCGCCGCCCAGATTCTGGGCGGCTTTTTTCTTGGAGCACAGGTAATCACATGACAAGACCAGCTATTTCGTGTGTTTTGTTCGCTCTCGTGTTGGCAGCTTGCGCAAGTGGGCCGCCGGAACTCCCGTACCCGGCCTTCGTGCAGGTTGATGAACTCGACGACGTTTTCATGGCGAGCTTGCCAGGGATTCGGGCGAAACAGATGGCAGGCGATCCGCAGACGCGACGCACGAGCAATCGTATCGATTTACCGCCTGACTGGAATGGCACCAGCGGTGGATCGCCCGGCCGTTCGCTGGAGATCTTCGTTGTTGCCGGTCAGATGACGATTGCGGACATTGAGCTGCCGCGTGGTGGTTATGCATTCCTGCCCGCCGGATCGTTGGGGTTCAATCTGCGTTCGGCCGATGGTGCCCGAATTCTATATTTCCTGAATGACGTTGATCCCGAATCGGTTATTCGTTCACCAATCATTATTGATTCCGGACTGCTCGCGTGGGAGGGGACGGCGATGCCGGGAATGTCGGTCAAGGAGCTGCGCAAGGATCCCGGCAACGGTGCAAGAACCTGGATGCTCAAGGTTGCGCCCGGCGCATCGTTCCCCTGGCAGAAATCCTCAGCAGTAAGGGAAGGTTATCTTCTCGTCGGGAATTACCGGCACAGCGAATGCGTGGCCGGGAAAGTACATACGTGGCAATACCTGCCCGGTGGCTATTTTTACCGGCCCGCGGATACGATCAATGGTGGGCCGGAGTCTGCCGCGACCAGCGAATCCGTCTGGTTGTTGCGCGAAGTCAAAGAAGGCATACAGGAAACCGTGCCGGCTTGTATCGTTCAGAGCGACCCTTTATGAATGCGGCACCAGCAGCGCTGATTATCTGCTGTGCTTATTTCTTGACGAGCTTTGTGATGCGCTGACCCATGGCCATTAGCTTGGTTAACGTACTGGTCGGCACGCCGCTTATCTCGTCATACCATCGGCTCGTCGAATCGACAAACTCCAACATATTGTGAATGCGCTCCTTGGTTATCGGGTCCGTTTCCTTCTCAGTATCGACTTCTGACGCACAGCTCTTCAGCATCGCCAGGGTGGGGTTCAATTCGCGCTGCTTGCGTTGCTCGATGATGACGCGGAACAACTCCCAGACATCATGCAGTGATTCGAAATAGTCGCGCCGGTCGCCGAGCACATGCGTCATGCGCACAAGGCGATAACTCTGCAACTCGCGAATGCTCGTGCTGACATTGGAGCGCGCGACCGATAGCAGGTCGACGATTTCGTCGGCTCGTAGCGGTTTCGGTGACAAATAGAGCAGGGCCTGAATCTGCGCCACGGTGCGATTGGTACCCCAGCGCGTTCCCATTTCACCCCAGTGAAGAACGTACTTCTCGATAGCGGGAGTCATCTGCATGGGAAATTTCCGTCATTTCTGTCTTAACAGAAATTACAGTCGAACCGCCGGGCAGTCAAATCACCCACCACTCATACACAGATGGCCCGCGGTCGACATGCTTTGTCGGCGGACTGTCTCACCAAGCGAGTTTGCGCAGCGGCTGTCCGAGCGACTGAGATTCCCCGGCGATCGACGCCGCGGTCGGATGGTCGGCGCTTCGGTTAGCTAGGGACTGATCGCGGTAACCACGACCCGGCGGGGCGCGGGCCACCCTTCGACCGTCTTCGACGGGTCATCCGGATCCAGCGCTTCGCGCAGCGACTCGAACGGCATCCATTCCGTGCTGCGCTGCTCGTCGGCGGTCGTAATGCACTGGTCGATGATCTCGATATCCCGATACCCGGTGCGTCGTATCCATGTTGTCAGCTCGGCTATTGTCGGCAACAGCCAAACGTTTCGCATGCGCGCATAGCGGTCTTTTGGCGTGCAGGCGTAAGACTCCTCGCCGGGGACGAAAATGGTTTCCAGAACCAGTTGTCCACCGGGCCGCAACGTCGTCTTGAGACGCTTCAAATGGTCGATCGGTGAACGTTGGTGATACAACACGCCCATTGAAAACGTTGTGTCGAACCTGTTTCTGGCGTTCGGCGTTTCCTCGAGACGAAGAGGCAGAACGAACGTGAATGGGTCACGTTCAAACGCATTCACCGCGAGAAATTGCATGACATAGAGGAGCGTGGGGTCGATGCCTATGACGGCGCTGGCGCCGGCTTTGCGCATTTGCAGGGCGTAATAGCCATTGCCGCAGCCAACGTCGAGCACTTTGCGATCTGTCAGTGGCAGAACGGCCTCCGCCAGGCGCTCCCATTTGCGATCGCTGCGCCATTCGGCATCGATCTCAATACCACCGATGTCAAACGGACCTTTGCGCCAGGGCGACAGGCCGAGCAGTAGTTCACGAAGCTTTTCTTGGTCCGATGCGGCCTCAGGCAAGGCCATCACAATTTCACGCCAGCGCTCGTAATCGCCGTGCCCCTTGGCGGACATTCGGGATTCCACGAGCGGCTGCAAGGCGCCTGGCCAGTCCGAAAGGCCGATCGCCGTCAGGCAATCGGCCAGTGCGTTAGTGTCGAGCATGTCGGTCATGGTCAGCGCAATGCAATGATGGAAACGAAATTGAAATATCGAAGCCAGACAGCCGAGTGCGAAAAACCGGCTGTTTGCAAGCGAGCGCGATGCGCGGAAACCGTCTCTGGAACGAGTACATTTTCAAGCGCGGCCCTTTTCCGGCTGATCTCGAGTGCGCTGTAGTTATTTCGACGCTTGTGTTCGTGGTGAAGGTCTACGAGCAGCTCTTCCATGTGTGGATCCTCATCGACGACCTTTTCCGACAACACCAATATCCCGCCTTCATTCATGCCCTTGCAAATCCGACGCAACAACGCGTCGCGATCGGCGAAATCTACAAATTGCAGCGTGTAGTTCAAGACGACCATCGAAGCATTCAAAAACTCCACGTCCCGGATGTCGCCCAGGACCAGATCGACGTCAGTCATCAAGCCAGGCGGGTCCGTGTCTTCGGCAACGACTAGTCTGCAGCGTTCGATCATGGCCGGCGCCGCGTCGACAGCGACAATTCGACAGCCCGGCTCGCTGATGCCCTGCCGCATCGCAAGCGTCGCGGCGCCCAGCGAACAGCCGAGGTCGTAGCAGTTGGTGCCGGCGCGGACGTAGCGGGCTGCCAGCGACCCGATGGCCTCGATGGATGCCGCATACCCCGGGATCGATCGGCGCAACATGTCGGGAAATACCTGTGCGACTTTGTCGTCGAATCGAAATGGCTCGGAGCCCGAGTCGGCCTTGTAAATGGTGTCTTCAGACATGCGTGACCAATTCAACGTGTGGGACCCTCTTGTGGGACAAATGCTCACCACATGAGACAATCAGACCTATGCTACGCGAACTTCACCAGGAACTCGGCATTCCCGAGGATTACGGCCGAGACGGCCATAAACCCGTGTTCGAGGAGGCCGCCGATCTTGTCGACGTCGGCCCCAACCTTGTCGGTCGCATGCAGCGGCTTACTCCGAAAACGGCTCGGAAATGGGCCGAAATGGTCGATGCTGCCGCCGCCGACAACATTACCTTGCTGATCGTCTCCGGGTTTCGCGGAATCGACTACCAGGCTCGCCTGATCCGAAAAAAACTCAATGCAGGTCAGATGGTTAGCGATATTCTAAGGGTCAACGCGGCGCCGGGATTCAGCGAGCACCACACGGGACGGGCGGTCGATATCGCGACACCCGGATCCCGCCCACTGACGGAGGAGTTCGAGAACTCCGACGCGTTTCGCTGGCTTGTCGAAAATGCCACCCGCTACGGCTTTTCGATGAGCTACCCGCGCGAAAATCCCTTCGGTTTCATCTACGAGCCGTGGCACTGGGCCCGGCGGGCCTGAATCATCCTCAAAGCCCCGCCGTTCAAGGGATACAGCTAAATACCGCAGACAGTCAGAAATATGAAGAATCAGTCGTTTAGCTGTTGACAGTAGAGCAGGGGAATTAGACAATGCCCGGCTTGCGTACGCGGAGGGGTACTCAAGCGGTCAACGAGGGCAGACTGTAAATCTGCTGGCTATGCCTACGTAGGTTCGAATCCTACCCCCTCCACCAGATGATGGTTCGGCTGGGAGGGGATTCCAGGTCGATGCCTGCCGCGCGAGAAACAGACATGAATAACGTGACATCCGGACGGTTTAAAAACTAAAGACTGTCAGGATTTTTGTACGCCCGAATAACGTAAGACCATAGCAGGAAAACGATTACAGGCGCGCGGCGAAAGACATAGGCTCGTTACTCCTTGTATAGGCGTCGGGTCAGTACAGGGCGGGTGTAGTTCAACGGTAGAACCTCAGCCTTCCAAGCTGATGATGTGGGTTCGATTCCCATCACCCGCTCCAATTTGGAAGCTTTTGTGACGACCAGGAACGGCCCACACAGCGAATTGCCCACATAGCTCAGGGGCAGAGCACTTCCTTGGTAAGGAAGAGGTCCCCGGTTCAAATCCGGGTGTGGGCTCCAGAACAAGCGGATGTATTTTTAGATTATTTTTGGATCAGCAGGAAAAGGCTCATGTCTAAAGAGAAATTTCAGAGAACAAAGCCTCACGTAAACGTAGGCACGATTGGTCACGTAGACCATGGCAAGACGACGCTGACGGCGGCGCTGACGAAGGTCATGGCCGAGAAGCACGGTGGAGAAGTCAAAGGTTACGACCAGATTGACAACGCGCCGGAAGAGCGGGAGCGTGGTATCACGATTGCGACGGCACACGTTGAGTATGAGAGTGACAACCGTCACTACGCGCACGTTGACTGTCCGGGACACGCCGACTACGTGAAGAACATGATCACGGGAGCGGCGCAGATGGACGGTGCGATTCTGGTGGTATCAGCGGCTGACGGCCCGATGCCGCAGACGCGCGAACACATCCTGCTGGCACGCCAGGTGGGAGTACCGTACATCGTGGTCTACATGAACAAGGCCGACCAGGTTGACGACGAAGAGTTGCTGGAGCTGGTGGAGATGGAAGTGCGGGATCTTCTGTCGATGTACGAGTTTCCGGGCGATGACACGCCGATTATTACGGGTTCGGCGCTGAAGGCGTTCGAAGGCGACGACTCGGACATTGGTGAGCCGTCGATCCACAGGCTGATCGACGCGATGGACAGCTACATACCGGAGCCGGAGCGCGCCATTGACGGTGACTTTTTGATGCCGGTCGAGGACGTGTTCTCGATTTCGGGTCGAGGCACGGTGGTAACCGGGCGCATAGAACGTGGTGTTGTCAATGTAGGCGACGAGATCGAGATCGTGGGCATCAAGGACACGACGAAGACGACCTGTACGGGTGTCGAGATGTTCAGGAAGCTGCTGGACCAGGGCATGGCGGGCGACAATGTTGGCGTACTGCTGCGTGGTACCAAGCGTGAAGAGGTTGAGCGCGGCCAGGTACTGGCGAAGCCGGGATCGATCACGCCGCACACCAAGTTTGAGGCAGAGGTATACATTCTGACCAAGGACGAGGGAGGTCGTCACACGCCGTTCTTCAAGGGCTACCGTCCGCAGTTTTACTTTCGTACCACGGACGTAACGGGTGCGGTGGAGCTGCCGGAAGGCACCGAGATGGTGATGCCGGGTGATAACGTACAGATGGTGGTGGAACTGATTGCACCGATCGCCATGGAAGATGGCCTCAGGTTCGCTATCCGTGAGGGTGGCCGTACCGTCGGTGCCGGCGTCGTCGCAAAGGTAATCGAGTAAGTAAATTTTAGGTTAAGTGGAACGTACGGTCGGGTCGGGCACAGCGTGTCGCGTACCGGACCATAGCGATCTCACTGAGGATATAGGACGCGACAGGCCAGTAGCTCAATTGGCAGAGCGGCGGTCTCCAAAACCGCAGGTTGGGGGTTCGATTCCCTCCTGGCCTGCCATTTGAGCCACTTGGCGTTTCAATGATCATGGTTACACAGACAGAAACAAGTCAGAGCGGTGTGCTCGACATCATCAAGCTGCTGATTTCAGCAGCTGCGTTGTTGGGCGGCCTGTATGCTTATTATTACTATGAGCCGCAAATCGCCCAGGCGTTGCGGGTTCTGATGGTGTTGGCCGGTACGGCTGCCGGTATCGGTATCGCAATGACGAGTACCCAGGGTCAGAGGCTCTGGCACTTTATCCAGGGCTCGCGCGTTGAGATTCGCAAGGTCGTGTGGCCGACGAAGCAGGAGACGACGCAAACTGCTATTGCTGTGTTCGTCTTTACACTCGTCATGATGCTGTTCTTTTGGGCGCTTGACTCGGGTCTTCTTTGGTTGACCCGGACCTTAGTCGGCTAAGCCGTCATACCATTCGCGAAAGAGTATTAGAGGAATAACGGCAGTGGCCTTACGCTGGTACATCGTGCACGCCTATTCGAACTTCGAGCATCGCGTTAAAAGCGCGCTTGAGGAGCGCATCGAGCGCATGGGCTTGCAGGACAAGTTTGGGGAAATCCTGGTACCGACCGAAGAAGTGGTCGAAATGCGGGAAGGCCAAAAGCGCCGTAGTGAGCGCAAGTTCTTCCCGGGCTATGTTCTCGTGCAAATGGAAATGGACGATGAGACCTGGCATCTCGTTAAAGAGGTACCTAAGGTGCTCGGGTTTATTGGCGGGTCCAGCGATCGACCGGCGCCGATTACGGAAAAAGAAGCAGACCACATCTTGCAGCGTGTGCAGGAAGGTGTGGACAAGCCGCGGCCGAAAGTGTTGTTCGAGCCGGGCGAGGTTGTTCGCGTTACGGACGGGCCATTCAACGACTTCTCGGGCGTCGTTGAGAATGTGAATTACGAAAAGAACAGGCTTCAGGTTGCTGTTCAGATCCTGGGTCGATCCACGCCGGTAGAGCTGGATTTCAGCCAGGTGGAAAAGGGTTAATGGGGACATTCCTGATTTAGCGTATTAATACGCTAAATCAGGAATGTCCCCAATAGATTCAACAAAGTACGAGGAGCCCGAAACGGGCGTTTGAACTCGAGAGGAAAATACGATGGCAAAGAAAGTCGCCAGCTACATAAAGCTGCAGGTACCTGCAGGCCAGGCAAATCCGTCTCCGCCTGTCGGCCCGGCTCTGGGTCAGCACGGTGTGAATATCATGGAGTTCTGCAAAGCGTTTAACGCTCAGACACAGGGTACTGAGCCCGGTTTGCCCATTCCTGTCGTGATTACGGTGTACAGCGATCGTAGTTTCACGTTTATCTCAAAGACTCCGCCCGCCGCGGTTCTGCTGCGTAAAGCCGCTGGCATTCCGAAAGGTTCCGGAACGCCGAACACGGACAAGGTTGGCAAGGTTAATCGTGCGCAGCTCGAAGAGATCGCCACGACGAAGATGCCCGACCTGACGGCTGCGGACATGGATGCGGCCGTCCGCACGGTCGCCGGCACGGCCCGGAGCATGGGTATCGAAGTTGAGGGAGTGAACTGATGGCCGGCTTCAGCAAAAGAAAACAGGTCGCTCGCGAGAAAATTGATTCGCAAAAAGCGTACGAAATCGATGAAGCGCTGGGACTTGTTAAAGAACTGGCGACAGCGAAGTTCCCGGAGAGCATCGACGTGTCTGTGAATCTCGGCGTTGATCCTCGCAAGTCTGACCAGGTCGTCCGTGGTTCAACGGTTTTACCGAATGGCACCGGCAAGACCGTACGAGTCGCCGTTTTTGCCCAGGGTGACAACGCCGAAAAAGCCAGTGCGGCTGGCGCAGATATCGTTGGTTTTGAGGACCTTGCCGAGACCATTAAGGGCGGGGACCTCAATTTTGATGTCGTTATCGCGACGCCCGATGCGATGCGTGTTGTTGGTCAGCTGGGTCAGATTCTCGGCCCGCGCGGCCTTATGCCGAACCCCAAGGTTGGCACGGTAACTGCCGACGTGGAGACGGCAGTGAAGAACGCAAAAGCAGGCCAGGTTCGTTACCGCACCGACAAGGCCGGCATCATCCATTGCCCGATCGGTCGCGCCGATTTCGAAGTGGGTGCGCTCAAGGAAAACCTTGATGCGCTGCTGGCCGACCTTAAGAAGGCGAAACCCGCAACGGCAAAGGGATCGTACGTCAAGAAGCTGACGGTTTCGTCCACGATGGGACCCGGCGTTTCGGTAGATAGAGGTTCAGTTAATGCCTGATCCGGTCCGTGTGACCGTGTCAGTTTACCGGGCTATTGTCAGCGCCTAAGTCGACAGTTGGCCCAATCAGGAATTTGCTCAGGCGCCCTCTGCTCAATTTTTGAGGACGTATGAGCGAACAGCCACATGGAAGTGGCGATCGTCGAAGACCGCAGGCGATCAGCAAAACCTGCTGATCTTAATATTCGCCTACGCAGATGGTGTTACCCGAGTCAGTAATTGATGGCTTTGGTTACCCGTCCGACAAGGGGATTTATGCCCGAAAGGGTGCATTGTCCCCGAATGGGGATGGATATCCCTTAAATAGGGGGGTGAAGTATTTGGTCACCCGATATGTGTAACCGTAAGCCAGGAGACATTGCATGGCACTGAGACTCGAAGACAAGAAAGCTCTTGTCAAAGAGGTGAACGCGGTTGCGGGAGATTCTGTAACGGCCGTTGCGGCTGAATACAGGGGTCTTTCGGTTGCAGAAATGACGGAGTTGCGTAAAGAAGCACGCAGCGCCGGCGTATACCTGCGTGTCGTGAAAAACACGCTGGCCCGCCGCGCCGTCGAGGGCACCGACTTTGAGTGTATGCAAGACACGCTTAAAGGACCGATCCTGCTCGCGTTCGCAAAAGACGATCCAGGTGCCGCTGCCAGGGTTATCAAAGATTTCGCCAAGGGGCATAACGCTCTGCAGGCGGTCTCGCTATCAGCCGGTGGGCAACTATTGCCAGGGTCTGATCTGAGTAAGTTGGCTGATTTGCCAACGCTTGATCAGGCACGAGCAATGCTGCTCGGCGTGATGTTAGCCCCGATGAGCCAACTGGTACGCACGATTGCCGAACCATCTGCGATGCTCGCACGGACTTTGTCTGCGCGTGCGGACCAGGAAGCGGCGTAAATAGACTTAATCCCTGACTTGGGAATTTTTTTAGAGGACATAGAAATGGCACTTTCAAACCAAGATCTGCTCAAAGAACTGAGCGCAAAGCCCATCATGGAAGTCGTCGAGCTCGTAAAGATGCTTGAAGACGAGTGGGGCGTATCTGCTGCCGCTCCCGTAGCCGTTGCTGCCGGACCCGCTGCGGATGCAGCTGAGGCTGCAGTAGAGAAAGACGAATTTGACGTAGTAATGACAAGCTTCGGCGCTAACAAGGTTTCGGTGATCAAGGCTGTTCGCACGATCACTGGCCTGGGCCTCAAGGAAGCCAAGGACACAGTCGAAGGCGCACCGTCAACGATCAAGGAAGGCGTTGCAAAGGCTGAGGCAGAAGAAGTCAAGAAGCAGCTCGAAGAAGCCGGCGCTACGGTAGAGCTGAAATAAGCAGCTTCAATAAGCTGTTGCATCGTCAGATGCTGGACCTGACGGTTCATAAGTCGGGCAAGCAGCCAGTCGGTTTCCGGCTGGCTGCTTGTTCGCGTCCGTAATTTAGAAATAGGCTAACGAGGATTTCTCGAATGGCATACTCATTCACTGAGAAAAAGCGTATCCGTAAGAACTTTGGCAAACGTCCGACAATTCTGGACGTGCCGTACCTGTTGTCGATTCAGGTTGATTCGTACAACAAGTTCCTGCAGACGGATAAAACAATTGAAAACCGCGAGGCCAGGGGTCTCCATGCGGCCTTTCAGTCGGTATTCCCGATTGTCAGCTATTCCGGCAACGCGGCGCTCGAGTATGTGAGCTATCGCCTGGGTACACCGGTATTTGACGTCAAAGAGTGTCAAATGCGCGGCCTGACCTATGCGGCTCCAATTCGCGTCCTTGTCCGCCTCGTTATCTATGACAAAGAAGCCAGCGGCACGCCGAAGCCCGTAAAGGACATTCGCGAGCAGGAGGTTTATCTCGGCGAAATGCCGCTGATGACCGACCATGGTACGTTCGTAATCAACGGTACCGAACGCGTCATCGTTTCCCAGCTACACCGGTCGCCCGGTGTCTTCTTTGATCACGACAAAGGCAAAACACACAGCTCGGGCAAGCTGTTGTTCTCGGCTCGCGTGATTCCCTACCGTGGTTCGTGGCTCGATTTCGAGTTCGATCCCAAGGATTCCGTGTTTGCACGTATCGACCGCCGCCGCAAATTGCCGGTGACAATCATCCTGCGTGCGCTCGGCATGAATAACGAGGAAATGCTCGACCTGTTTTTCGAGAATAACGATTTTTATCTTTCTGAGAAAGAAATCAAGATGGGCCTCGTGCCCGAGCGACTGCGTGGTGACACTGCGTCGTTCGACATCAAGCTTGGTCGTAAGCTCATCGTTGAAGAAGGCCGCCGAATCACCGCGAAACATGTGCGTGAAATGGAGAAATCCAAGGTCGACAAGCTGGTGGTTCCGAACGAGTATCTTGAAGGCAAGGTTCTTGCCCATGACATCGTGGATACCGAGACCGGTGAGTTGCTGGCTGCAGCGAACGCGGAGCTGACGGTTGAACTCATTGAGCAGCTGATCTCGGCTGGCATCGAGGAAATCCGTACGCTGTACGTCAATGATCTTGATCATGGTCCGTTCATCTCCAACACGCTCAACATTGATCCTTCAACGACGCGCCTCGAAGCGTTGGTTGAGATCTATCGCATGATGCGTCCGGGTGAACCGCCCACCAAGGAAGCCGCCGAAAACCTGTTCCAGAACCTGTTTTTTAACCCTGATCGTTACGACCTGTCGGCCGTCGGTCGCATGAAGTTCAATCGCCGTGTCGGTCGTGACAACTCTGAAGGCGTCGGAGTACTCGATAAGGAAGATATCCTCGACGTGCTCTCCACACTGATCAATATTCGCAATGGTTTCGGAACCGTCGATGATATCGATCATCTTGGCAACCGTCGCGTGCGTAGCGTCGGCGAGATGGCCGAAAACGCGTTTCGCGTTGGCCTGGTGCGTGTCGAACGCGCCGTCAAAGAGCGCCTGACACAAGCTGAAGCCGATGGCCTGATGCCGCAGGAAATGATCAACGCCAAGCCTGTTGCAGCCGCCGTGAAAGAATTCTTCGGCTCCAGCCAGTTGTCGCAGTTCATGGACCAGAATAACCCCTTGTCGGAAGTCACTCACAAACGCCGCGTATCGGCGCTTGGCCCCGGTGGCCTGACGCGAGAGCGTGCCGGCTTCGAAGTCCGCGACGTGCATCCGACTCACTACGGCCGCGTATGCCCAATTGAGACGCCTGAAGGTCCGAACATCGGCCTGATAAACTCACTGGCGGTCTATGCCCGCACCAATGCCTATGGCTTCCTCGAGACGCCGTACCGCAGGGTCAAGAATGGCAAGGTCACGTCGGATATTGATTACCTGTCAGCAATTGAAGAGAGCCAGTTCATCATTGCCCAGGCAAATTCCGAGCTCGACAAGAATGGCAAGTTCACGGAAGAGCTGGTTGCCGTTCGTCACAAGAATGAATTTACGCTGGCAGGCCCTGCTGACGTCAATTACATGGACGTCAGTCCGCGCCAGATCGTGTCGGTCGCCGCTGCGCTTATTCCGTTCCTTGAGCACGATGATGCCAACCGCGCTCTCATGGGATCGAATATGCAACGCCAGGCTGTTCCCACGCTGCGCGCCGAGGCGCCGCTCGTTGGTACTGGAATCGAGCGTGCCGTGGCTATCGACTCCGGTGTTACCGTAGTTGCCCGTCGCGGTGGCTACGTCGACTCGGTGGATGCCTCGCGCATCGTGGTTCGCGTCAACGACGACGAGACCACGGCAGCCGAGCCAGGCGTCGATATCTACAATCTCACCAAGTACACGCGTTCGAACCAGAACACCTGTATTAACCAGCGTCCTCTGGTCAAGAGTGGCGATTCGATTGCAGCGGGCGACGTACTCGCGGACGGGCCGTCGACTGACATGGGTGAGCTGGCCCTGGGCCAGAACCTGCTGGTCGCGTTCATGCCGTGGAACGGTTACAACTTCGAGGATTCGATCCTGATTTCAGAGCGTGTCGTCACGGAAGACCGCTTTACAACGATTCACATTGAAGAGCTGCAGTGCGTTGCACGCGATACGAAACTCGGACCTGAGGACATTACGTCCGATATTCCGAATGTGGGTGATGCGGCACTTGCGAAGCTCGACGAGTCGGGTATCGCGTTCATCGGTGCCGAAGTCAAGGCTGGCGACATCCTGGTCGGCAAGGTAACCCCGAAAGGTGAGACTCAGCTGACGCCGGAAGAGAAGCTCCTGCGTGCCATCTTCGGCGAGAAAGCATCTGACGTCAAAGACACGTCATTGCGCGTGCCGCCAGGCATGGACGGTACCGTGATCGACGTTCGCGTATTCACGCGTGACGGCGTAGAGAAAGATCTGCGCGCATTAGCCATTGAGAAAGCCGAACTGGAAAGTGTTCGCAAGGATCTCGATGACACATTGCGTATTCTCGAAGAGGACATCTACGAACGTGTCGAGCGCATGCTCACGAACAAGATGGCCCAGGGTGGCCCGAACAAATTGAAGTCCGGCAGCAAGATCACCAGGGCTTACCTGGAAGAGTTGCCACGCGAACAATGGTTCGAGATTCGTCTGAAGAATGATGATGCGAACGAGCAGTTGCAGAAGGCTTTTGAACGCCTGAAGTCGCAGCGTGACGAGTTCGATCGCCGTTATGAAGAGAAGAAGAGCAAAATCACGGCTGGCGATGACCTCGCCCCGGGCGTACTCAAGATGACGAAGGTTTATCTTGCCGTTAAGCGCCGCATTCAGCCGGGTGACAAGATGGCCGGCCGTCATGGAAACAAGGGCGTCATTTCGACCATCGTTCCGGTCGAAGACATGCCGTACCTTGAAGATGGCAACCCGGTAGACATCGTTCTGAATCCGCTCGGTGTTCCGTCGCGAATGAACGTCGGCCAGGTACTTGAAACACACCTGGGCTGGGCCGCGAAGGGCGTTGGCAAGAAGATCGACGAAATGCTGAAAGCGCAGGAGTCAATAGCGAAGCTGCGTGAGTTCCTCGAGTGCGTGTACAACAAGACGGGTGGTAAGGCCGAAGACATCAAGTCATTCAGTGATGCGGAAGTCCTCGAACTGGCGGGCAACCTGACCAATGGTGTGCCTACCGCGACGCCGGTATTCGATGGTGCGACAGAGGCTGAAATCAAGGGACTCCTTGAGCTTGCCGGTCTTGATGAGTCGGGGCAATCGACGCTTTACGACGGCCGCACGGGCGACAAGTTCGATCGTGATGTCACCGTCGGCTACATGTACATGTTGAAACTCAACCACCTGGTTGACGACAAGATGCATGCGCGTTCGACAGGTCCGTACAGTCTCGTTACACAGCAGCCGCTGGGTGGCAAGGCACAGTTCGGTGGTCAGCGATTCGGTGAAATGGAAGTCTGGGCGCTCGAAGCCTATGGCGCCGCGTACACCTTGCAGGAAATGCTGACGGTCAAGTCGGACGACGTTCAGGGTCGTACCAAGATGTACAAGAACATCGTGGATGGCGAGCACTACATGGATGCCGGTATGCCGGAATCGTTCAATGTGTTGGTTAAGGAGATTCGATCTCTGGGCATCAACATTGAGCTGGAGACAGACTAATGAAAGATCTGCTTAAGCTTTTCAAATACCAAAACCCGGTTGATGATTTCGATGCGATTCGCATCGGACTGGCCTCGCCGGACATGGTGCGCTCCTGGTCATTCGGCGAAGTCAAGAAGCCGGAAACCATCAATTACCGTACGTTCAAGCCAGAACGCGACGGTCTGTTTTGCGCGAAGATATTTGGCCCGATCAAGGACTATGAGTGCCTGTGCGGCAAGTACAAGCGCCTCAAGCACCGCGGTGTCGTGTGCGAAAAATGCGGCGTTGAAGTCACACAGACCAAGGTTCGCCGTGAACGCATGGCGCACATCGAGCTTGCGAGCCCGGTTGCTCATATCTGGTTCCTGAAGTCACTGCCGTCACGTATCGGGTTGATGCTCGACATGACGCTCAGAGAAATCGAGCGTGTCCTGTATTTCGAAGCCTTCGTCGTTGTCGAGCCGGGCATGACAGAACTCGAACGCGGCCAGTTGATGACCGACGACATGTACCTCGATGCACTTGAACAATACGGTGACGAGTTCGATGCCCGCATGGGTGCCGAAGCGGTTCGCGAAATGCTCAAGACCATCGATCTGCAACGTGAAATCCTGAAGGTTCGCGAGGACATGGGAGCGACGCGCTCCGAGACGAAGATCAAGCGTCTTTCGAAGCGTTTGAAGCTCATCGAATCGTTCGTTGAATCGGGCAACAAGCCGGAGTGGATGGTTCTCACTGTTCTGCCGGTCTTGCCACCGGACCTGCGTCCGCTGGTTCCGCTGGATGGTGGTCGCTTCGCGACATCCGATCTAAACGACCTTTATCGGCGCGTTATTAACCGTAACAATCGCTTGCGCCGTCTCCTGGAGTTGAACGCACCGGACATCATCGTTCGTAATGAAAAGCGCATGTTGCAGGAGTCTGTGGACGCATTGCTGGACAATGGTCGTCGAGGACGCGCAATCACGGGCACGAATAAACGTCCGCTGAAATCTCTGGCGGACATGATCAAGGGCAAGCAGGGCCGCTTCCGCCAGAACCTTCTTGGCAAGCGTGTTGACTACTCCGGCCGTTCGGTCATCGTCGTCGGACCGACACTCAAGCTGCACCAGTGCGGTCTGCCAAAGAAGATGGCCCTGGAGCTTTTCAAGCCGTTTATCTTTTCGAAGCTGCAGCTGCGTGGTGAAGCAACAACGATCAAAGCGGCCAAACGTCTTGTCGAGCGCGAGGGCCCGGAAGTCTGGGATATTCTCGAAGAGGTCATTCGCGAACACCCCGTCATGCTGAACCGTGCACCAACCCTGCACAGGCTCGGCATCCAGGCGTTCGAGCCGGTGTTGATTGAAGGCAAGGCTATCCAGCTGCATCCCCTTGTTTGTACGGCATTTAATGCTGACTTCGACGGTGACCAGATGGCCGTTCATGTACCGCTGTCTCTCGAAGCGCAGCTGGAAGCGCGGGCGTTGATGATGTCGTCAAATAACATTCTTTCGCCAGCTAACGGCGAGCCGATTATCGTACCGTCGCAGGACGTAGTGTTGGGCTTGTACTGGATGACACGCGAGCGCGTCAACGGCCAGGGTGAAGGTATGATCTTCGCCAGCCTTGACGAAGCGCGGCGTGCCCATGAATCGGGCGTAGCGGAGCTGCAAGCGAAGGTCAGAATACGCGTCACCTTGCATGAGCGTGATGACGCCGACGAGATCCGTGAGATCACGAAGATCGTCGATACTACAATCGGCCGCGCGCTGCTCTCGGATATCCTGCCCGAAGGACTTGAGTTCGAGCGTGTTAACCAGACAATGTCGAAGAAGGCAATATCGAACGTCATCAATGCCTGTTACCGTCAACTCGGCTTGAAGAAAACCGTCGTCTTCGCTGATCGACTCATGTATACGGGCTTCCGGTTTGCAACCCGGGCCGGTATCTCGATTGGCGTCAACGACATGGTCGTGCCTGAAAACAAGGAAGAGATCCTTGCAGTTGCGGAAACCGAGGTTAAGGAGATCCAGGACCAATATGGTTCGGGCCTTGTTACCGACGGCGAACGCTATAATAAGGTTGTCGACATCTGGTCACGCACCAACGACCAGGTTGCGAAGGCGATGATGGACAAACTGGGAAGCGAGACTGTAATTGACGCCAAAGGCAACAAAGTCGAGCAGGAGTCTTTCAACTCGATTTACATGATGGCTGATTCCGGCGCTCGTGGTTCTGCAGCCCAGATTCGCCAGCTTGCCGGTATGCGCGGTTTGATGGCCAAACCCGATGGCTCGATCATCGAGACGCCGATTACGGCTAACTTCCGCGAAGGCCTCGATGTCTTGCAGTACTTCATATCGACTCACGGTGCTCGAAAAGGTCTGGCCGATACGGCATTGAAGACAGCGAACTCCGGTTACCTGACACGTCGTTTGGTTGATGTCGCTCAGGACCTGGTTGTCACTGAAGTCGACTGCGAAACACGCAACGGTGTCGCGATGGCACCGCTCGTTGAAGGGGGTGACATCGTCGAAGCCCTGGCCGAGCGCGTACTGGGTCGAGTTCTGGCTGAGCCGGTACTCATTACCGGTACCGACAAGGTCGCCTTCGATGCTGGCACGATGCTCGATGAGGCAACAGTCCAACGTCTCGAAGAGTTGCAGATCGACCATGTGGTCGTCCGATCTCCCATTACCTGTGAAATTCGTTACGGCGTTTGTTCACAATGTTATGGGCGTGACCTCGCACGCGGAGATCGCATTAATATCGGTGAAGCAGTCGGCGTCATCGCCGCACAGTCGATTGGCGAGCCGGGAACACAGCTGACGATGCGTACCTTCCATATTGGTGGTGCCGCATCGCGTTCTGCTGCAATCAACAATATTGAAATCAAGTCCAAGGGCATTGCAAGGCTCGTCAACATCAAGACGGTTGCTCACCACAAGGGCTATCTTGTTGCCGTGTCTCGTTCCGGCGAAATCTCGATTGTTAACGAGATGGGCCGTGAGCGTGAGCGCTACAAAGTACCTTACGGCGCCACGATTACGATTCAGGATGGTGCTGAGGTCAAGCAGGGACAAGTCGTTGCCAACTGGGATCCGCACACTCACCCGGTTGTCACCGAGGTCGAGGGTAAGATCAAGTTCCAGGACTTCATCGACGGCATCACGGTCGCCGAACAGGTTGATGAATTCACGGGTCTTACCAGCATCGTCGTTCTCGATCCGAAGAGTCGCGGTGGTTCGGGCAAGGACCTGCGCCCGGTGGCGAAGCTGGTTGACGATGATGGTGCCGATATCTGCTTCGCGAACACTGATATTCCGGCCGTCTACGCATTGCCTGTCGGCGCAATCATCTCCATGTCAGATGGTGCCAGCGTATCCGTCGGTGACGTCATTGCACGTATCCCGCAAGCGTCTTCCAAGACTCGCGACATCACAGGTGGTTTGCCGCGCGTCGCTGATTTGTTCGAGGCGCGCAAGCCCAAAGATCCTGCGATCATGGCAGAGCACACCGGCACAGTTAGTTTCGGTAAGGAAACGAAAGGCAAACGTCGTCTCGTAATTACCGAAGAAAACGGCGAGAGTCATGAGGAGCTCATTCCGAAATGGCGTCACCTCAATGTGTTCGAGGGTGAGCAGGTCGTACGTGGCGAGACAATCGCTGACGGCGAGCCTAATCCTCATGACATCCTGCGACTGCAGGGCGTTGAGAACCTGGCCGATTACCTGGTTCGCGAAATCCAGGATGTCTACCGTCTTCAGGGCGTGAAAATCAATGACAAGCACATCGAAGTGATCATTCGCCAGATGTTGCGCAAGGTCATTATCGCGACGCCGGGTGACAGTAACTACCTGCGCGGGGAGCAGGTCGACAAAGCTCGTTTCTTCGAAGAGGCCGAACAACTCGTAGCCCAGGGCAAAGAGCCACTGACTGCAGATCCGGTTCTTCTCGGTATTACGAAGGCATCGCTTGCCACCGAGTCGTTTATCTCGGCGGCATCGTTCCAGGAAACGACACGCGTGCTCACCGAGGCATCCGTTCGCGGCCTTCGCGATGAGCTGCGCGGCCTCAAGGAGAATGTCATTGTCGGCCGGCTGATTCCGGCGGGCACAGGCTTTGCGCATCATGCCGAACGCCGGCGTACGCGCGAGCAGGATTTGGCGGACCAACTGCGGGAACTCGAAGACTCGCAGCTTGCGGAACAGGCGGCAGCCGAAGCCGCAGACGAAGCAGAGGCCGCCGCGCAGGCGCTGGCCGATGCCGAGGCACCTGCCGAGGGTGATGAAGAAAGTAGCGCGGCATAGCAAGCTACCGGTCGCAGAAGTCCGTCAGCTTGCCTTTGAAAACAAGGGCTTAGAGGTTCTCATGGGCGGTCAGTGACGGTTGCTTGACACTGACTTCCCGGCATCACTAAAATGCCCGCCCTTAACCCAAGGGCTCGCCGCTAGGCGGGCCCTGATTTTTTCAGGGCTCGGCCTCAGGCGGGCCCTGATTTTTCCCGGCCTCTGGACCCACGATGTCCGGCGGTTGGGGTGCGCGCGTTTTTTTGTAACGTACAGATTTTTTTGACCATTTTAATAACCAGATAAAGAGTGAAGGCCCATGGCCACAGTGAATCAACTAGTACGTAAACCGCGGGCCACGAAGCCCGCCAAAAGCACGGTACCGGCACTTGATGCCAGTCCGCAAAAGCGCGGTGTTTGCACGCGCGTCTACACGACGACGCCGAAAAAGCCGAATTCAGCTATGCGGAAGGTGGCACGTGTGCGACTGACGAACGGCTTCGAGGTTACGAGCTATATCGGCGGTGAAGGCCACAACCTCCAGGAGCACAGCGTTGTGCTGATTCGTGGTGGCCGAGTCAAGGACTTGCCGGGCGTCCGTTACCACACGGTACGTGGCACCCTCGATTGTGCCGGCGTATCCGATCGTCGGCAGGGCCGCTCGAAGTACGGCACCAAGCGCCCCAAATCATAAACTAATCATTCCCGCTTAAGCCGCGGTATTGCGGTATTACAGAGACGACACATGTCCAGAAGAACACAGGCCCCCAAACGCACGATTCTGCCCGATCCGAAATATGGCAGCGATTTGCTTGCGAAATTCATGAACATGATCATGAATGATGGTAAGAAATCCGTTGCGGAGCGCATTATTTATGGCGCGCTGGATCGTATATCCGATCGTGAAACGCAGACGGGCGAAAAGGCACTTGAGCTCCTCGAGAACGCGCTCGAAAACGTCAAGCCCATGGTCGAGGTGAAGTCCCGCCGCGTCGGCGGTGCGACCTACCAGGTACCGGTTGAAGTTCGTCCTGCTCGTCGCCAGACACTTGCCATGCGTTGGGTTATCGACGCGGCCAGGAAACGCAGCGAGAAAACAATGGCTCATCGCCTTGCACATGAATTACTCGACGCCGCCGAGAATCGCGGCACGGCCGTCAAGAAGAAAGAAGATGTGCACCGAATGGCGGAAGCCAACAAGGCGTTTTCACACTACCGCTGGTAGAAGGCATTGTCGTGGCGCGTACAACTCCCATCGAGCGTTACCGCAATATTGGCATCATGGCCCATATTGATGCGGGCAAAACAACCACGACGGAGCGCGTCCTTTTCTATACAGGCGTCTCGCACAAGATAGGCGAGGTTCATGACGGTGCGGCTGTCATGGACTGGATGGAACAGGAGCAAGAGCGCGGCATCACGATTACGTCGGCGGCGACAACATGCTTCTGGACTGGCATGGACAAGCAGTTCGACGAGCACCGCATAAACATCATTGATACTCCGGGCCATGTCGACTTCACGATTGAAGTTGAGCGCAGCCTTCGCGTACTAGACGGCGCGATCACCGTATTGTGTTCCGTGGGCGGCGTTGAGCCGCAGACCGAAACGGTCTGGCGCCAGGGCAACAAGTACGGCGTGCCGCGCATGATCTTCGTTAACAAGATGGATCGTGCCGGCGCGAACTTCCTGCGGGTCGTTGACCAGGTTCGGGAAAGACTGGGTGCGAATCCTGTGCCGATCCAGCTGCCGATTGGTGCTGAGGAGCACTTCGAGGGTGTGATCGACCTGATTCGCATGCGGGCAATTTACTGGGATGAGAACAACATGGGCATGACCTATGAAGCGCGCGAGATTCCAGATGAGATGCTCGACGAGGCCAAGGCCTGGCGCGAGAAGATGGTTGAAGCGGCTGCGGAAGGAAACGAGGAGCTGCTGGACAAGTTCCTGGAGAATGGCGAATTGTCAGAAGACGAAATTCGCCTGGGGCTGCGCAAACTTACGCTGTCCGGCGCCGTTGTCGTTGCCATGTGTGGTTCGGCCTTCAAGAACAAGGGCGTCCAGGCAATGCTCGATGCCGTGGTTGATTTCATGCCGTCTCCCATTGATGTCCCGGCGATCGTTGGGCATATCGACGATGAAACTGAGGCCGAGCGTCATGCGGACGATAATGAGCCGTTCGCAGCTTTGGCCTTCAAGATTGCGACAGATCCGTTCGTCGGCAACCTGACATTCTTTCGTGTTTACTCGGGCGTTCTCAACTCGGGCGACACTATTTTTAACTCGGTGAAGGGTAAGAAAGAGCGTATCGGCCGCATCCTGCAAATGCACTCCAATGATCGCAAGGAGATCAAGGAAGTTCGCGCTGGTGATATTGCCTCCGCGGTTGGCCTCAAAGATGTCACCACGGGCGACACGCTTTGTGACCTGAAGCAGCAGATTACGCTTGAGCGCATGGATTTTCCGGAACCGGTCATATCCGTTGCGGTAGAGCCGAAGACGAAGGTCGATCAGGACAAGATGGGCCTTGCGTTGCAGAAGCTCGCCAAAGAAGATCCGTCGTTTCGCGTGCATACGGACGAGGAATCTGGCCAGACGATCATCTCGGGGATGGGCGAGTTGCACCTCGACATCATCGTCGATCGTATGAAGCGCGAGTTCAAAGTTGATGCGAACGTCGGCAAACCGCAGGTAGCGTACCGCGAAACGATACGCACCACGGTCAAACAGGAAGGAAAGTTCGTTCGACAATCGGGCGGCCGCGGCCAATATGGCCATGTTTATATCGAAATCGAGCCGCTTCCGGCGGGAGAAGGCTACGAGTTCGTTAACGCGATAGTTGGCGGCGTGGTGCCACGAGAGTATATTCCGGCCGTCGATCGCGGCGTTCAGGAACAAATGGAGAACGGCGTGGTTGCCGGTTACCCGGTGGTCGATTGCCGAGTGACCTTGTATGACGGCTCCTACCATGACGTCGACTCGAGCGAGATGGCGTTCAAGATCGCCGGCAGCATGGGATTTCGGGAAGGCGCATTAAAAGCGGACGCAGTATTGCTCGAGCCGATCATGAAGGTCGAGGTGGTAACACCCGAAGAATACATGGGCGACGTGATGGGCGATTTGAATCGTCGTCGCGGGCTGCCCCAAGGCATGGACGATACGCCCGCGGGCAAAACGATTCGTGCTGAAGTACCGCTGGCCGAGATGTTCGGCTATGCCACGGATCTGCGCTCAATGAGCCAGGGTCGTGCCGTGTATTCGATGGAGTTTCAGAAGTACGCAGAAGTGCCGCAAAGTGTCGCGGATTTGGTAATGAGAAAGGCATCGTAACAGCGGCTTTCCCCATACGGGGACAATGTCCCCATTTGGGGGCAAAGGCAGCCGCAAAAACATAACACCTGGGAATAGGGCAATGTCTAAAGAGAAATTTCAGAGAACAAAGCCTCACGTAAACGTAGGCACGATTGGTCACGTAGACCATGGCAAGACGACGCTGACGGCGGCGCTGACGAAGGTCATGGCCGCGAAGCACGGTGGAGAAGTCAAGGGTTACGATCAGATTGATAACGCCCCGGAAGAGCGCGAGCGTGGTATCACGATT
>Ga0224512_10000492_pt1 | contig 42125 bp, 31 predicted proteins | sample SF_May12_sed_USG_4_FD_169103 | JGI IMG/M metagenome (GOLD analysis project Ga0224512, IMG submission 169103) | Sediment microbial communities from San Francisco Bay, California, United States - SF_May12_sed_USGS_13 | ecosystem: Environmental > Aquatic > Marine > Sediment | place: USA... | reverse complement strand
CTGCACCCGCTGGGCGGCCGTCCCCTGCTGGGTCATGTCATCGAAACGGCGCGCGGCTTTGCCGGTGCCGATATCCATGTGGTCATCGGGCACGGCGCGGAGCGGGTACGCGCAGCCTTCCCGGACCCGGATATTAACTGGGTGGTCCAGGACCGGCAGCTGGGTACGGGTCACGCCGTTGCGCAGGTGTTGCCCGCTGTTGCGGACGACCGGGTCGTCGTCGTGATGTACGGCGATGTGCCGCTGATCCGGCATGGCACGCTGGAGGCGCTGCTGAACGATGCGGCCCGCGGCGAGGTCGGTCTGCTGACGGCCGAACTGGAGCAGCCCGCAGGCTACGGCCGCATCGTGCGTGATGATAACGGCCATGTCACCGGTATCGTCGAAGAGAAGGATGCCAGTGATGCCCAGCGACGTATCCGCGAGATCAATACCGGCTTTATGGCGGCGCCTGCAGGTCGCCTGCGTGGCTGGGTGGAGACACTGGATAACAACAATGCACAGGGCGAGTTCTACCTGACAGACGTGATTGGACTGGCGGTGCGCGACGGCGTCACAGTCAGTGCCAGCATCTCCGGTGATCCGCATGAAATACTCGGCGTCAATGATCGTCTGCAGCTTGCCGATCTGGAGCGCCGTTACCAGCGCCGGCAGTCCGAGGCCTGCATGCAGGCCGGTGTCACCCTCATCGACCCGGCGCGCTTCGACCTGCGCGGCAGCCTGCAGGCCGGGGAGGACGTCGTCATCGATGTGAATGCCGTACTGGAAGGCGAGGTGGTGCTCGGTGAGCGTGTCACTATCGGTCCGAATGTCGTGTTGCGCGATACCCGCATCGGCGATGACGTGACGGTACTCGCCAACTGCGTCATCGAAGAGGCCGATATCGGATCGGGCGTGCGCATCGGCCCGTTTGCACGGATCCGTCCGGAGACCCGGCTGGCCGACCATACCCACGTTGGCAACTTTGTGGAAATCAAGAAATCAGATATCGGTGCGGGCTCCAAGGTCAACCACCTCAGTTATATCGGCGACACCACCATCGGGCATGGCGTGAACATCGGTGCCGGGACCATTACCTGCAACTATGACGGTGCCAACAAGCACCACACCGTGATCGGCAACGATGTCTTCATCGGTTCCGACACCCAGCTGGTCGCGCCGGTCGAGGTGAAGGACGGCGCCACCATCGGCGCAGGCTCGACCATCACGCGGGATGCGCCGGCGGGTGAACTGACGCTGAGCCGCGCACCCCAGGAAACCCGCAAGGGCTGGCAGCGGCCGGTCAAGAAGAAACCATGAGGGCGCTGCAATGTGCGGTATTGTCGGAGTCGTAGCCCGGCAGGATGTCACCCCCGTGTTGCTCGATGGCCTGCGACGCCTCGAGTACCGCGGCTATGACTCTGCCGGGGTCGCCGTGATCAGCGATCAGGCCTTGCTCGAACGCGTGCGCACGCTCGGCAAGGTCGCAAAACTCGTCAACGCGCTGGAGGCCACACCGGTCAGCGGGATGACCGGTATCGCGCATACTCGCTGGGCGACGCACGGCGCGCCCAGCGAAAAAAACGCCCACCCGCATGTCTGTCATGAACGCGTGGCGGTGGTGCACAACGGTATTATCGAGAACCACGACAGGCTGCGCGTCCGGCAGGAACAGGCCGGTTACCGCTTCACCTCCCAGACCGATACCGAGGTGATCGTGCACCAGATACATCACTACCTGGACCAGGGCCAGGATTTGCTGGCCGCTGTACAGTCCACCGTCGCTGATCTCGACGGCGCCTTCGCACTGGGAGTCATCAGCAAGGACGAGCCGGGCCGCCTGGTCGCTGCGCGCCGCGGCAGTCCGCTGGTCATCGGTTTGGCCGATGACGAGATCCTTATCGCCTCGGATGTGGCGGCGCTGGTATCCGAGACCAGTCGTTTCGTTTACCTCGAAGACGGAGACGTGGCCGACATCCTGCTCACCGGAATGACGATCTACGACCAGTCCGGCAGGCAGGTGGAAAGGCCGCTGCAGACTTCGGCGGTGACCGCGGATGCCACCGACAAGGGTGAATACAGCCACTACATGCTCAAGGAGATTTTCGAGCAACCGCGTGCCATTGCGGATACCCTGGAAGGGCGGATAGCCGGGCAGCGGGTACTGGAGAACGCATTCGGTGCCGATGCCGGCAGGATATTCGACAGTGTGAAGGGGGTGCACATCATCGCCTGCGGCACCAGCTTCCATGCCGGCATGGTAGGCCGCTACTGGCTGGAATCACTGTCCGGAGTGCCCTGCAGCGTCGAGGTGGCCAGCGAGTTCCGCTACCGCAAGCCGGTGGTGCGCAACAACTCGCTTATCGTCACCCTGTCGCAATCGGGCGAGACCGCCGATACCCTGGCAGGTTTGCACGAGGCGCGCCGCCTCGGCTACGGTCATTCGCTGTCGATCTGCAATGTACCGGAAAGCTCGCTGGTGCGTGATTCCGAGCTGGTGCTGATGACGCACGCGGGTCCGGAAATCGGTGTGGCCTCCACCAAGGCCTTTACTACCCAGCTGGTGGCGATGCTGCTGCTGACCATCGTGCTGGGCAGGCGCAACGGGATGTCGGCCGGGACCGAGGCCAGGCTGGTGAATGAACTGCGCAGCGTACCCGGCAAGGTGGAGGAAGCGCTGCGGCTGGATGACCAGATCAGGACGCTGGCCCTGGAGCGTTTCGGTGACAAGCAGAATGCCTTGTTCCTGGGGCGCGGCGCACAGTTCCCCGTGGCCATGGAGGGGGCGCTCAAGCTCAAGGAGATCTCCTACATCCATGCCGAAGCCTATCCTGCCGGCGAATTGAAGCACGGACCGCTGGCGCTGGTGGATGCCAGCATGCCGGTGATTGCCGTTGCGCCGAACAATGAGCTGCTCGAGAAGCTCAAGTCAAACCTGCAGGAGGTGCGCGCCCGCGGTGGCGAACTGATCGTGTTTGCCGACACCGATGTCGGGATGAGCAGTGAAGCGGGGGTGACGGTGTTGCCGGTGGCGCCCACGGAGGACAGTATCGCCCCCATTATCTTTTCGGTGCCCCTGCAACTGCTCGCCTATCACGTGGCTGTCCTCAAGGGCACGGATATCGACCAGCCCCGCAATCTCGCCAAGTCCGTCACCGTGGAGTGAATCCTGCCCGGTTCCCGGCGTACATATAAGCGCGGGAACGGTTTTTTGGACGCAATCCGACAACGGCATAACGGGTTACTGCGCTACACTAAGGCGAGAGACTGAAAACAAAATGGTACCATCGCCTGACGCCGGTTTTTAAAAGTAACCAATGATTCGACTAAGCAAAGCACTGGATGCCTGGGGAGCACCTGATTTTCAGGACATCCTGAAACGGGAAATCGAACAACTGGATGCCGGGCAGCTGCCATTGCAGCAGGGCCTCTCAACGGGCAGCCATGCCGTCGATGACGGTCTCGGCGTGATGATCATCAGCGTCACTGAGGGTGAGGATATCATCCATGCCAGGGCCGGTATCTTTTATAAGGGGATTATTGCCGGCTGCAGTTGTGCCGATGACCCAACGCCCGTTGATGAAAATACCGAGTACTGTGTAGTACAGCTTGATATCGACAAGACGACGGCCGAAACCACGGTGTCGCTGTTGAACGAATAAAGATGCCGCCAGCGCTCGTGGAACGGCGCTGCCGAAAGTCGCTGAGAATTATCATTGCGCTGTGCCATAATCAGTAGCCCTGCCACTCTATCGAGACGAACACATTGAGCTATGGATGACGTTACAAAACACAGAAAGATGACCCTGGCCGAACGTGCCGACCGGCACGTCCTCTATGAAGAATCCGTCCAGGATGTGGCCGGTGAATACAAGTTCGTCAACAGGACCTTTAACAAGCTGCGCGACCGCAAGGCCAGGTCATTGCGCGAGGACTTCTGCGGCACCGCCGGTATGTGCTGCGAATGGGTCAGGCGCCGCAAGACCAACACGGCCATCGGTGTCGATATCGACCCCGAGGTGCTGGATTGGGGGCGCAGACATAACCTGGCGCGCCTCGAACCGGAGATCCGCCGGCGCGTGACTCTGATGCAGGAGGATGTGTGCACCGTGCAGACCCCCGATCCGGTCGATATTGTGCTGGCCATGAATTTCAGTTACCAGATATTCAAGACGCGCAAGACGCTGGGCGGTTATTTCAGAAGGGTACACGAGGCGCTGGCAGACGACGGTATCCTGTTTATCGACGCCTTCGGCGGTTACGAGGCCTTCCAGGAAATCAGGGAAAAGCGCAAATACAAGGGATTCAAATATATCTGGGAGCATGCCAGCTACAACCCGATCAACGGCGATATCCTTTGCCACATCCATTTCAGCTTCCCGGATGGATCTAAGCTGAAGCGCGCCTTCACCTATGACTGGCGTTTGTGGACCTTGCCGGAATTGCAGGAGCTGCTGGACGAGGCGGGCTTTGCCCGGGTTACGGTCTACTGGGAAGAGGCCGATGCGAAGACCGGCGAGGGCACCGGTGTTTATCTGCCGACCACCGTGGGTCAGGCGGACCCTGGCTGGGTGTGTTTCCTGGTGGCAGAGAAGTAAGTACAGGCAGAAATCATCTGGGGTCGGTAATAAAAAACTGCGCAGCAAGCGCCTGAGAAGCACATGGCTATCGAGATCGAGCGGAAATTCCTGGTCAGGGGCGATGACTGGCGCCACTCAGCGTCAGGTGCCCGTTTTCGCCAGGGTTATTTGTCCACCGTACACGAGCGCACGGTTCGGGTGCGGGTAATAGCGGACACCGGTTATCTCACCGTCAAGGGAGCGACGCTCGGTGCGGCACGTCCCGAATTTGAATATGTCATTCCCGTCGATGATGCCCAGGCCATGCTCGACCGGCTGTGTCTCAGGCCGCTGATCGAAAAGACCCGCTATACCCTCGAGTACCAGGGGCTGGTATGGGAGATCGACGAATTCGAGGGAGAAAATACCGGCCTGGTGGTTGCCGAGGTGGAGCTGGAGTCGGAAGACCAGCACATCAGCCTGCCCGGCTGGGTCGGTGAGGAGGTTACCGGTGATCCCCGCTATTACAACTCCAGCCTGGTGGCCAATCCCTACCGGAACTGGAGGCCATGAGGCGAGCATGCGTCTATGATATGGTTGTTTGTAAACTGATTGATAACAAATCGGGATGCCAAGCGCGCACCATATGTCACGTCTGCTCTAGCCCTGCACGCGCCAGCTTCCATCGGGCTGCCGGCAGGCAGTACCGTAGACCTTTTCCTTCCTGCCACTGATCATGGCATCGATGATGTACTCCCGGCATGGTCCGGACGTCGTTTCATAGGTTCGTGTAGGTACGACCGTATAATCATTACCCGTATCCGGATTGCGCCAGCGTGCAGGTACGCCGGTACGGACAGATTCCAGCGCCTGGGCGGTCCGCATGTGATCCGTTGCATCCATATTGTGACCGATTGCGCCACCGATCGCGGCACCTGCCAGCGTGCCTGCAATGATAGCAGCTGTGCGGCCATGGCCATGTCCAACCTGATCACCCAGCACACCGCCCAGAATGCCGCCGATGACCATGCCGGTCTGTTCCTGCGTACCCTGGTAGGTTGCGCAGCCGCTGATGGCCACGGTTATGGCCAGCAGTATTGAAACAGGGATTTTTTGCATCATGATGGGTTCCTACCTCGACTGTTCCAGTCCATGTTAGCTGTCTAAAGTATAGTAGCTACGCATACTGATGGCGGTTGGTCATGGTCAGTCATCTCCGGGAGATCTCCTTTTGAATCAGGCAAGTGCGGGTTGTCGCCTTTTTACATGCAGGGTATGTAACATGCGCCCGGCAACAGGGTTACAAGAACCCCCGGTGATTCAGATCTCGGCCGTCTCCAGCGCGCGCCGGGCCCACCAGCCCCCGGCCTCGATCAGCTCCGAGGCGCGGAAAAATTCATGTGGCGCGCAGATGTTCTTGGGGATCGATATCAAGAGGTCCGGCGGGTTGGCGGCCAGCTTGTAGCGCGAAAGCGTCTCCTGCATGGTTTCGAAGGAGTCGAGCAGCACCTCGGAGAGGCCCGGCCTGCCATCCTCATCGGTGGATTCGAGACCCAGGTGGTTCTGGATGGATTCCAGGAACTCATCGATTTTCCTGCGGCAGTAGGGCGGCTGTTCAAAATGTCCGGTCTCGATCTCGCCCATCGGGTTCACGCAGCGCGGTCCCGACACGTCCACGGCGATGGTCACGCCGGTCATGGCCTGTGCCGCCGGGGTCACGGGCACGGGATTGAGCAGGCCGCCGTCAACCATCCAGCGACCGGCGATCTCTTGCGGGGTGAACACCCCGGGCACCGCGATGGAGGCGCGAATGGCCTCGAACAGGTTGCCGTGCGTCAGCCACACCTCTTTTCTCGCGGTCAGGTCCGTGGCCACGGCGATGAACGGGACGGGGAGATCCTCGATCTGGACATCGCCGACCAGGTCGCGCATGGTCTCGAAGATCAGGTCACCCTTGAGCAGGCCGGAGGTGCCGCGAAAGGACACGTCGAGGTACTTGATGACGTCCTTTTTCGTCAGCGACCGGACCCAGTCGTTGTAGTTGTCCAGCTTGCCGGCGGCATAGATCCCCCCGATGAGCGCGCCCATGGAGGACCCCGTGATGGCGGAGACCTCGAAGCCATGCTCCTCGAGGACGCGAATCACGCCGATATGCGCAAGACCACGCGCTGACCCGCTACCCAGAACCAGGGTTATCCTTTTTCCCATGAAAAGCGTACCTCCAGAAGAACGCATCCCTGCATTCTACAGGCTCGAATGACCGGTCGAGGTATGAAACGGGAGTCGGCGGTGTACACGGCATACCCTGAATAATTGCGATGGCAGTGCAAATCTGCACACAAACGCACCCGGAGTGGCCGCCCTGATGGGCTGATTCGTCCGTCCGGGACGCCACACAGGGCCTACCCAGGACCTAACTGATTGAAAATCAAGTCAGAGTTTGAAGTTTGACCGGTATTCTGGTACACTATTGGGCTTTGTTAGCGAGGATCGGCCCCAAAGACCGGTGGCCGGCACAGGAGTATTGGAAGTGGATAAGGAACAGATGTTTTACTGCATTCCCCAGCAAGCCTATCTGAGTGTCAATACCTGCAAAAACCTGCGCGAGCGACCTGTTGGCAAGGCGCCGGCGGGTGCACAGCCGAAACTGATTGCCTGCGAGAAGTGCACCATGCATCCCCTGGTCGATATGCAAAAGGTGCCGACGGTGACCCTGGAAGCCTACCTGGGCGGCTCCAAGCCGAGAACGGCAAACCTGAACTCCCCGAAATACCGGAAACTGCTGGCCGAGGTTGCCTGATCAGGTTTGCCGGCGAGTGCGGCTGACAGACCGTAGTCGACGCGGCAATCCAGGAAGCCGGCAGGATACGGGCTAGTCCCGATTACGCCATTTCTCGATACTCTTGCGGCGATCCTTGTGTGAGCGTCGGTCGGATTTCTCCGGCTCGAAGCGCAACTCATCCCGGCGCTCATGGGTCAGCCGGCGCCGCAGGGCGCGGCGGTCCTTCACACCTATGTAGATACAGGAGCACTGGGCCGCTCCACAGCCTTCCACCGGCAGTTCCGGTGCCGATTCAAGAGGGAACTGCTTGCCGGTCAGCTTGGCCGCCTCGGCGCAGCCGGGCTGGTGTATCTCGACCCCCCAGAAGTGTTTGTTCGCTCGCAGTTTGTTGAGTTCGTCGCGTTTCGTCCGCGGCTTGTTTCCCTCTGGCGGCTTGTGTGCCTGTTGACCCGTGTGGGTGTGTTTATGGCTGCGCGCATGCCGCTGTTTGGGCGGTCGGCGGACCATGACCACCAGGAACGCAATAACCGCAACAATCAGCACCAGGATAATGATTTCAGTCATTCAAACCACCTTGCAGTTGTTTTTAGCCCCATGCTCTGTCGGCACATGCCGGTGATTCCTGTCAGTTGCCGGTGACAGACCTCATGACCATGAGATATTGCCTGATTATTAGGAGATTGTCGCTGTCTTTGCTGTATTCTGCAATCCAGACCCTGGAGATGGGCGTCCTGCCGGGAAGCTATCTCTGGGGATGCATTTCCCGATAAAATAGCGGCATGTCGATTGACCGCCGCCTTTGCCCGTTTGCCGTGTCTCGGGCAGCCCTGGATCTGTACTCCCACAAGGCCTGCAACAGCGGATATTCGCATGACCGGCGGATTTGACCACGCGGCCATGGACGTCTCCCGGATCATCGAGTCCCTGAATGATGCCCAGCGCGAGGCGGTGTGTGCGCCGCCCGATCCCCTGCTGGTACTGGCCGGGGCCGGCAGCGGCAAGACCCGCGTGCTGGTGCACCGGATCGCCTGGCTGATCGATGTCGAGGGTCTGTCGCCGTACTCCATCCTGGCCGTTACCTTCACCAACAAGGCCGCGGGCGAGATGCGTGGCCGCATCGAGCAGCTGATCGATGCGCCGGCAGGCGGCATGTGGGTAGGCACCTTCCACGGGCTTGCCCACCGGCTGCTGCGCAGTCACTGGCAGGAGGCCGGGCTGGCACAGGGCTTCCAGATCCTCGATGCGCAGGACCAGCAGCGCCTGATCCGTCGCGTCCTCAAGGCCATGGACCTGGATGAGGCCCGCTGGCCTCCCAGGCAGTTGCAGTGGTTCATCAACAGCTGCAAGGACGAGGGGCGCCGCCCGCAGCATATCGAGCACCGCAACGACCCGCACCAGCGGCGCCAGGTCGAGATCTACGCGGCCTACGAGGACCTGTGCCAGCGCTCCGGCCTGGTGGATTTCGCCGAGCTGCTGCTGCGTTCCCACGAGTTGTGGCTTAAGCAGCCCGACCTGCTGGCGCATTACCAGCAGCGCTTCCACCATATTCTGGTGGACGAGTTCCAGGACACCAATACCATTCAATATGCCTGGCTGCGGCTGCTTGCGGGTGATACGGCGCGGATTACTGTAGTGGGTGATGATGACCAGTCCATCTACGGCTGGCGCGGCGCCCGGGTTGAAAATATCCAGCGCTTCAAGAAGGACTTCCCCGGCACGCGGGTACAGCGCCTGGAACAGAATTACCGCTCGACCGGCACCATACTCAAGGCGGCCAATGCCGTTATCGCCAACAACACCGAGCGCCTCGGCAAGCAGCTATGGACCGATGACCCGGCGGGCGAACCGATCCTGTGGTACACGGCCTACAATGAGCAGGACGAGGCGCGCTTCGTGATCGAACGCATCCAGGCTAAAGTGGAACAGGGCCAGGCACGCAGCGACGTCGCCATCCTCTACCGTTCCAATGCCCAGTCGCGCGTGTTCGAGGAACGCCTGATCCAGTGCGGCATGCCCTACCGGGTGTATGGCGGCCTGCGCTTCTTTGAGCGCGCTGAAATCAAGGACGCGCTCGCCTATCTAAGACTGTGCAGCAACCGCGCTGATGATGCCTCGTTCGAGCGGGTGGTCAACCATCCGCCACGCGGTATCGGGGAACGCACCCTGGACGCTGTGCGCCAGACGGCGCGCGAGCGACGGATCTCGCTGTGGGAGGCCGCCGCCGCGGTGGCGGATGAACGCCAGCTTGCCGCGCGGGCCTGCAATGCCCTGCTGGTATTCATCCGGCTTGTGGAGGGAATGGCGGAAGGGCTGGAACATCTGCCCCTGGGCGAACAGGTGGAGCATGTGATGCAACCCAGCGGCCTGTTCGACCACTTTGCGAAGGAAAAGGGCGAAAAGGGCCAGGCACGCATCGAGAACCTGCGCGAACTTGTCAATGCGGCGCGTGAGTACCAGATGGATGGCGAGACCGAGCTGGACCCCTTGTCCGATTTCCTTTCGCACGCCGCCCTGGAAGCCGGCGAGGGTCAGGCCGATGCCTGGGAAGACTGTGTACAACTGATGACACTGCATTCCGCAAAGGGTCTGGAATTCCCGCTGATCTTTTTGTGCGGCATGGAGGAGGGCCTGTTCCCGCACCAGCGTTCAGTCGATGAGCCCGGACGCCTGGAAGAGGAGCGCCGGCTCTGTTACGTCGGCATCACCCGGGCACGCGAGCAGGTGATTTTGACCTGTGCCGAGCGTCGCCGGCTCTACGGTTCCGAGACCTACAGCCTGCCGTCGCGCTTTATCAGCGAAATACCCGCGTCGCTGATCGAGGAGATCCGTCCGCGGGTCAGTGTCAGCCAGCCGCGCATGGCGACATCCACAGGTGCCAACGTCTATCCGGACGCGATACCCGCATCACTCAGGCTCGGCCAGCATGTGCGCCACCGAAAATTCGGTGAAGGCGTAGTGATGAATTATGAAGGCCAGGGAACCAATGCACGGGTACAGGTGAATTTCACCCACGCCGGAGCCAAGTGGCTGGTGGTCTCCTATGCAAACCTGGAGCGGGTGGGTGCCTGATCCAGCTCGCCTGGATAAATGCAGGCCAGAAAAGGTCTGATCACGCCGTCATTCCGGGCGGGGCTGGGCTGCGACCCGGAATCCAGTGCTTGGTAATCAGTCAGTTACCGGATTCCGGCCTTCGCCGGAATGACGAATGATGGATCAATTCAGGTCTTCCCTAGTGCGTCTGTAGCGTCAGGTCGGTGGCCTGCGCCGCCCGGGTGATGTCCAGCAGGTCCTCGTTCGGCCGGCCAATGAAGTTGCCCTGGGCGCGGTCGACGCCCATCTGACCGAGTATCTGCAGGGTTTCCTCGTTTTCGACACACTCCGCAATGGTCTGCTTGCCCAGCGCATGGGCGACCTGGTTCATCGATTCGACCATGGCCTGGTCCACCGAGCTGTGCGCCATGCCCTTTACGAAGCCGCCGTCAATCTTGAGTTTGTCGACCGGCAGGTGTTTCAGGTAGGCGAAGGAAGAAAAGCCCGAGCCGAAATCATCCAGCGCGAACTGGCAGCCGATGTCCTTCAGGGCGCTGATGAATTCCTCTGCAGCGGCCAGGTTGGCAATGGCGGCTGTCTCGGTGATCTCGAAGGTGACCAGGGTCGGTTCCAGGCCGGTGCTGGCCAGCGTCTCCTGGATCAGCGGCAGCAGTCCGGCGTCTTCGAATGCCTTGCCGGACAGATTGATGGAAAAACTTGTTTTGCGTCCCTGCGCATGCAGTTGGCCGAGTTGCTTGATGGCGCGGCTGACGATCCAGCGATCAACGCTGTGAATCAGGCCGAAACGTTCCGCCGCGGGCATGAAACCACCCGGCAGGATGATCTGTCCGTCATTGCAGATCATGCGCACCAGCACCTCGTAGTCGCAGACCTGGCCGCTGGAGACGCAAACAATCGGCTGGTAGACCAGCTGGAAGCGGTCATGCTCGAGCATTTCACGAACCCGGGTTGCCCAGCCCATGTCCGCTGCCATGCCGGCCTTGTCACTGTCGGCCGGGTTGTACAGCTTGGCGCGATTGCGGCCTTGCTGTTTGGCCATGTTGCAGGCCAGGTCCGCATGCGACAAAGCCTCTTCGGCCGTTGCCACGCTGGGGTCGATCATGGCCACGCCGATGCTGCAGGTAATGTTGAAGGATTTGCCCGCCTCTACAAACTTGTAGTCATCGCACAAGCCGCGAAAATTTTCCGCCGCGCGCAGGACGTCGCGCTTGTCTATGTTGTAGAGCAACAGGGTGAACTCGTCACCGCCGAAGCGGGCCAGCAGGTCGCCATCGCGTACGTGCGACGCCAGCAATGCGGCGACTTCGACCAGCAGGCGGTCACCCGCCGGGTGGCCTATGGTGTCATTGATGTAGCGGAACTGGTCGAGATCGAAATAGAACAGTGCACAGGCGGAACCGTTACGTGCCACGCGGGCCACCGTACGATCCAGCTCCTGCTGGAAATAGTTTCGATTGAACAGTCCGGTCAGTGAATCATGCTCGGCATGATAGGAAAGCTGGTGCTGGAATGCCTTTTGCTCGGTGATGTCACGCGCAGTACCGCTGATACGAATGACTGTGCCGTTCTTGTCCGTATGGGTTTTCGCGCTGAAGCTCAGGAAATGCGGTTTGCCTTCCGAATCCAGGTGCACTGTTTCGAACTGTGCCCGGTCCTTGCCCTGCAGCAGTGCCTCGATGGCCTCCTTGTCAATCGGTGGGTGGTCGGGTGACCTGAACTCATGGAGCTGCCGCTGCAGCATGGCCTCGGGTTCCAGGCCGTAGATAGTCAGGCAGGCGCGGTTGATATAGGTAAGCTGGCCGTGCGTATCCACGGTCCATACCAGGTCGTGCGCGGTTTCCACCAGGTCGCGGTAGCGGATCTCGGCCTCTTTCAACTGGCTTTCGATGGCCTTGCGCCGGGTGACGTCTGCAACCAGGCATGTGTACATGTGGCGACCGTTGATGTGCATCTCGCTGGTGCGCACCGACATCTGCATTGGTGCGCCGTTGCGGTGAAAGCCCTTGAGTTCGGTTTCAGCATCGAGCGGGCACATCCGGTTTTCATTGTCGACCAGGTCGGGCAGCAGCGACTTGATGGAGCGCTGGCAAATCTCGCTGGCCAGGTAACCGAAGAGTTTTTCCGCGGCAGGATTGAATGTCTCGATCAGTCCCTGCTCGTTGGTGACGATAATGCCTTCGGCGGCATTGTCGACGACGGCGCGCATGTGGGTTTCCTGCTCACCGAGGCGCCGGAACAGTTTGCCGAGTGCCTGGGTCATGAAGCCGATCTCATCGGTTGATTGCGGGCTCAGCCTGGCCAGGTCGGCATGCTTCGAGGCGCCGCTGCGCATGAACAGTTCCTGCACCGGCATCAGTGCCTGGGACAGGCTGCGAATCGAGAACAGGGTAATGGTGATGGTGATGGCAACCAGGGTCAGCCAGATGGCCACATGGTCCAGTTCCAGTCGACCGCTCTGCTGCAGCTGGTAGTTCATCAAGACCGAGTAGGAAAGCAGCGGGACAAAACCGCCCAGCAGCATGATCCTGGATTTGAGGCTCACCTGTATCTTCTGCATGCTGAGGTGGCCGGCCAGTTTACCGATCAGGTCCAGTGCCAGCTGGTAGGTCGGCAGGCCGACCAGGGCGGCCACCGACAGTTGCAGCAGCATGAGCTGTATAAACGGTCCCAGCGAGGTGGCGATGGGTTTCTGGGTCGCCAGGAAAAACAGCGCCGGGGTCGCCAGGGCATAGAGGATGTAGCAGCTCCAGTAATCCCGGCTGAACCGCGCCAGGCGCTGTTGCTGGCGGAGGCTCAGGCCGGTGCCGGGCCGCTGCCGGGAGAAAACCCCCAGGTTATTGAAAAAACTTGAAAAATAGGCATAAGACCAGAGTGTCGTACCCAGTACGAAGCTGGCCAGGATGGCCGCCGTCTGGGGGTCGCCCAGTTCCTCGGGGGTGATCAGGCCGAACAGCACGGCGCTGACCAGGCCGGCAATCGGCGCCAGCAGCAGACCCGTGATGATCAGTGCAGTAAAGCGTGTTTGTATCGTTTTTAGCTCGCTCAGCATGATCCTGTCCCGGAACCTCCTCCAATTCGGCGCCTGTTCGTGCCAGTCGGGTTGCGTGAGGGCGTATTATTTATGTTTGTATAATTAGAGTGCTAGCTTTGATACTGAATGCGTTCGCTGAATACTATGACATAAGTATGTGGAATATCAAGATGAGTTGGAGGATAAATTTATGCCAATTCCGGCGGGTATTGTTGCCAGCGCGGGCCAAGTATGGGGGGACCCGGGTACAATGGCCTTTTTTCACCATTCAGGGATACGGGGGACGTAGATGAAACGACGTGATTTTCTCGGCAAGGCGGGCGGCGGCGCGCTGCTGACCGGCGCCTTTTTGACCGCCTGTCAACAGCTTGAAGCGCCATCCGAAGCGACGCCCGGTCCCGGCAGCGAGACCATTAGCTGGAAGCTGGTCACGACCTGGCCCAAGAATTTCCCCGGCCTGGGTACGGGCGCGAACAAGCTGGCGCAACTCATCGGCGAAATGAGCGGTGGCCGCCTGAGAGTCAAGGTCTATGGCGCCGGTGAACTGGTGCCGGCGCTCGAGATATTCGATGCAGTGTCCCGCGGGACGGCCGAGCTCGGTCACGGAGCGGCCTATTACTGGAAAGGCAAGAGCACGGCCGCCCAGTTCTTCGCGGCGGTACCGTTTGGTCTGACCGCCCAGGAGATGAACGCCTGGCTGTATCACGGCGGTGGCATGCAGTTGTGGCAGGAGGTGTATGCACCCTTCGGCCTGATCCCGGCAGCAGCCGGTAATTCCGGTGTGCAGATGGCCGGCTGGTTCAACCGGGAGATCACCAGCCTCGGGGATCTCGAGGGTCTGAAGATGCGCATCCCCGGGCTCGGCGGTGAAGTCCTCAGGCGTGCGGGCGGCACCCCCGTGAACCTGGCGGGCGGCGAGATCTTCACCTCGCTGCAATCGGGTGCCATCGATGCCACGGAATGGGTCGGTCCCTACAATGACCTGGCCTTCGGTCTGCACAAGGCGGCGAAATACTATTATTACCCGGGTTGGCACGAGCCCGGCACCACACTGGAATGCCTGATCAACCAGGCGGCCTTCGATGCCCTGCCCGCTGATTTGCAACATATCGTGATGAATGCCTGCCGGGTGGTCAATGAAGACATGCTGGCGGAGTACACGGCACGCAACAATGCGGCCCTGCAGACCTTGAAAGCGGAACACCATGTCGATGTCAGGCGCCTCCCCGATGTCGTGCTGAAGCGGCTGCGCGAACTTTCGGACGCTGTGGTGGCAGAGGTTGCGGAAGAGGATCCGCTGTCCGGCAAGGTCTATGCCTCGTTCAGGCAGTTCCGTGACCAGGTGGAGGCCTGGCACGACATCTCGGAACGCGCCTACCTGAACGTGCGTGCCGGCTGATTCGGACGCGGCCTATTCGAAGTTGTAGGCGAACTTGACCAGGTGAAAGTCGATACCGTCTTTGTCGTCACCGAGGTCGGCATTCGAGAGATGCTGGAACCGGTAGGTCAGTTCGTAGCGTCCCTTGTCGCCGAAGCCCAGGCCGATACCCAGGTGGGAGCCGAACTGTAGCGCGGTATCCAGATCGTGGCCGCCGAGCCGGGTCTCCGACAGCAGATGGGCACCGATACCGATCTCTGAGAACGGGCTGATCCCGCTGGACAGGTCGGCATCGCGTTGCAGGCGCAGTACCGGTGTGACGCCGACATTGTACAGGTCGCTGTTGTCGACATCCGACTCCAGGTAGGCCAGTGACAGGTCCCAGTAGCCAGCCATGAACCAGGCGCCGCCGTTGAACAGCGTCCGATTCCAGCGGTTCTGGATGCCGAGCCGGAAGACATTCGCATCGATGGAATTATCGTCTGTGCCCACGCTGAGGGAGATCGTGTCGATCCAGCGATTGCCGGCAGCCTGTACCGGGCCGGACAGGGCGCCGCACAGCAGCGAAACAAGCAAGATCCGGGTTGGTGTTGTCATTTTGAACCTCAACTGCAGTACTGATTGCCGGATGGTCTCATGAATACGGCCGGGTTGTCACGGATGGCAATCAGCCTGCATAGATGATACCCGGCAGCCAGGTGGCCAGTTGCGGCCAGAGTGCCAGGATGATCAGCATGCCCAGTTGCAGACCGATGAAGGGCATCACACCGCGATAGATCTGTGCGGTGGTGACTTCCGCCGGCGCCACGCCGCGCAGGTAGAACAGGGCGAAGCCGAAGGGCGGCGTCAGGAACGAGGTCTGCAGATTCAGTGCGATCATGACTCCCAGCCACACCGGGTCTATGCCCATGGTCAGCAGCACCGGCCCGACGATGGGTACCACGACAAAAGTGATCTCGATAAAGTCGAGCACAAAGCCAAGCAGGAACATCAGCAGCATCACCGCCAGCATCGCACCCACCTTGCCGCCCGGCAGATTCCCGAGGAGCTCGGCTACGATTTCATCACCGCCGAAGCCGCGGAACACCAGCGAGAACATCGATGCCCCGATCAGGATCAGAAACACCATGCAGGTGACGCGCGTCGTGCTGCGCATGACATCGCGCAACATGGCAAGGTTGAACTGCCCCTGTGCAATGGCCAGCAGGATCGCGCCCATCGCGCCCACCGAGGCCGCTTCCGTCGGCGTGGCAATACCACCCAGGATGGAACCCAGTACGGCAACAATCAGCAGCATGGGCGGCAACAGGACACGCAGCACCCGTTGCAGCAGTTTGCCGCCCGGGGGCGTGTGCCCTGCATCGGAGATGGCCGGCATGGCATCGGGGCGTAACAGGGCCGTAATTGCCAGGTAGGCCAGGTACACACTGACCAGCACCAGCCCCGGCAGCAGGGCGCCGCTGAACAGGTCGCCGACCGACAGGGTGTCCGGAGAGAAGATCCCCATGTCGAGTTGTGCCTGCTGGTAGGCGGAGGACAGCACGTCTCCAAGCAGCACCAGTACTATCGAGGGCGGAATGATCTGCCCCAGGGTACCGGCCGCACAGATAGTGCCGGCTGCGATTCGCGGATCGTAACCGCGCCGCAGCATGGTGGGCAGGGACAGCAGCCCCATGGTCACCACGGTTGCGCCAACGATGCCGGTGCTGGCGGCCAGCAGCATCCCGACCAGGGTGACCGAAAACCCCAGTCCGCCGCGCAAGCGTCCGAACAGTGCCGACATGGTGTCGAGCAGGTTCTCGGCCACGCGCGAACGTTCCAGCATTACCCCCATGAACACGAACAGCGGAACGGCGATCAGGGTGAGATTGGTCATGATGCCGTACAGGCGGTTGGGCAGGGCATCGAGGAAGGCGCCGTCGAAACTGCCCGCCAGTTGCCCGATAAAGGCAAAGCCGAGCGCGGTACCCGCCAGCGTGAACGCCACCGGGAAGCCGGTCATCAGCAGCAGGCAGACCACCACGAACAGCAGCAGCGGAATCATCGACTCGTTATCTCCCTGCCTGCGGTCATGGTCACAGTTCCCGGTCCGGTCCGGTGCCTGCGGTGTCCGTCTCCGCCTGCTGTCCGAGCAGCACCAGGATGCTGTGCAGGACCATGGAAAGTCCCTGCAGCAGCAACAGTATGGCCATCATCGGTATGACGGTCTTCAGCAGGAACACCGCGTCCAGTCCGCCGGACTCCTGGGAGCCTTCGCTCATGGACCACGAAACCGCAACATATTCCCAGCTGACGTACAGGATGAAGGCACAGACCGGCATCAGCATCAGCAGTGTGCCGCACAGGTTGATCCAGGCTTTGGCTCGCGGTCCGAGGTCGCGGTAGATGATGTCCACGCGCACATGTCCGTCATGTTTCAGGGTGTAGGCGGCACCCAGCATAAAGACCGAGGTATGCAGGTAGGAGATAAACTCCTGCAGGGCAATGGAACCGCTATTGAAGACATAGCGCAGCACGACGACGGCGAAGGTGACAAGTACCGTTCCCAGTGTCATCCAGGAAACGAGCCGTCCGGTCGTTTCGGAAAAACGGTCTATGCCACGGGCGAGGGTGCCCAGTTTTGCATACCTGTCCCCGGCCTCACGCGGCATAACCGGATCAGCCGTCAACCCGGCACGGGCGCCGAACGGGACAGGGATGAGGATTCATCGCACGCCGGTTTGCCGAAGACGGACACACGATGCAGGATCAGGTCGACCCTGGAATTACCAGCGGAAGATCATCCAGCTCGGAACCAGCAGTGCAGGCTCGAGCTTGTTGTAACGTGACTCCAGCGAGCCGTCCCCATCCTTGTCGATCAGGTAGTAGGGCGGACCGTTCCGCGGTTCGATCTTGACCATGTAGAGCGCACCGTTGACGCGGTATTCATGCACCGTCTCTTCATCGCGCTTGATGATGCTGACTTCGGGCTCCAGTTCCGCCGCCGTATCGATGCCTGTGGGTGTGGGTGCCATATCCGGCAGGGGTTCCAGCGCCGGCTCCGTCGCCGTGAGAGGCAGTGAGAAGCACAGCAGCAGGGTGGGCAGAATTTTTTTCACGGTGTCAGTCCTGCAATTGATTCAAAGTTCCAGCAGCTTTTCCTGTTCCTGTTGTGAAGGTTCGAAGCTGATATGTTCATAGTAGTCGAAGATAGCATCCACGACCTCCTGCGGCTTGTCCAGCACCTTGAAAAGGTCGAGATCCTCTGCGGAGATGGTGCCCTCGGTGACCAGGGTCTGTTTGAACCAGTCGAGCAGTCCGGTCCAGAACCCGGACACCACCAGGATGATGGGGATGCGCCGCGTCTTGTTGGTCTGCACCAGGGTGAGGATCTCAGCCAGTTCGTCCAGGGTGCCGAAGCCGCCCGGCAGCACCACGTAGGCCGAGGCGTACTTGACGAACATTACCTTGCGCGAAAAGAAGTGGCGGAAATTGAGACCGATGTCCTGGTAGGGATTGCCGGATTGCTCCATGGGCAGCTGTATATTCAGACCGATACTGGGTGATTTCCCGGCAAAGGCACCCTTGTTGCTGGCCTCCATGATGCCCGGGCCGCCGCCGCTGATCACTGCGAAGCCGGCATTCGACAGCGCCAGACAAATTTCTTCGGCCAGCTTGTAATAGGGATGATCGGGAGCGGTACGTGAGGAACCGAACACACTGACCGAGGGTTTTACCTGGGCCAGCCGCTCGAAGCCCTCCACGAATTCGGCCATGATCTGGAAAATCTTCCAGGACTCGCGCGTCAGCTGCGAGTCGTCTTTAGGCAGGGTGCCGTGGTTCTTGAGGCGGGAGTCTTTATTCATGGTCATCGAGGGCGTGTATCCTTGATTAAGGCAGTGATAACAATACAAAAAGAGCCGAAAACAGCTTTAGATGATACCATGTTCGCCCGTTTTAAATCGGTACCCGGACAGTGATTGCCGCCGGTCCGGGTACCAGGTCTTCCTGATGAATGCTAAAAAAAGTAAACCGCTGGTACTGGTCGACGGATCGTCTTATCTCTATCGCGCCTTTCATGCCCTGCCGCCACTGAGCAATTCGCGCGGCGAGCCGACCGGTGCTGTCTACGGTGTCATCAACATGCTGCGCAGCCTGCTGGCCGAATACACGCCGGAACACGTGGCCGTGGTATTCGACGCGCGCGGCAAGACCTTCCGGGATGATCTGTTTGCCGAGTACAAGGCCAACCGGCCGCCGATGCCGGATGAACTGGCCGCGCAGATCGAGCCCCTGCACACGCTGGTGCAGGCACTCGGGCTGCCGCTGTTGCAGGTGCCCGGCGTCGAGGCCGATGACGTCATCGGCACCCTGGCGCGCCAGGCGAGTGCGCAGGGCATGGACACCGTGATTTCCACCGGAGACAAGGACATGGCGCAGCTGGTGGACAGGCATGTCACCCTGGTGAACACCATGTCGCACAGCGTGCTTGACCCGCAAGGTGTACAGGACAAGTTCGGGGTGCCGCCGGAACGCATCATCGACCTGTTGGCCCTGATGGGAGACAGCTCCGACAACATTCCGGGCGTGCCCAAGGTCGGGCCGAAGACGGCGGCCAAGTGGCTCGGCGTCTATGGCTCGCTGGATACCGTGATTGCGCATGCCGGCGAAATCAAGGGCAAGGTCGGCGAAAGCCTGCGCGATCACCTGGAGACCCTGGCCTTGTCACGCGAGCTGGCCACCATACGCTGTGACGTCGAGCTGGAGATCGGGCCGCAAGACCTGCAACCCCGGCAGCCGGACGTCGAGCAGCTGCGCGACTGGTACACGCGTCTGGAATTCAGTCGCTGGCTGGACGAGCTCGATGGGGAAATCCCGCCGGCCGCCGCGGAAGCCGGCGAGGCCCCGGACAGCCACTACGAGACCGTGCTGACCGAGGCGCGCCTGGAGGACTGGCTGGCGCGGTTGGAGGCGGCCGGGGAGTTCGCTATCGATACCGAGACCACCAGCCTGGATTACATGGCGGCACGCATTGTCGGGGTGTCATTTGCCGTCAAGGCGGGCGAGGCCGCCTACGTGCCGCTGGCACATGACTACCCGGGTGCGCCGGACCAGCTGGATCGTGCCACGGTGCTGGCCCGACTCCGGCCGCTGCTCGAAAATACACAATACAAGAAAATTGGTCATAACCTCAAATATGATCGTAATGTGCTGTTAAACCATGAAATAACCCTGTCAGGTATGCGTTTCGATAGCATGCTGGAGTCCTATGTGATCGACAGTACGGCGACGCGCCATGATATGGATTCGGTGGCGCTGAAGTACCTGGGGCACAGGACCATCAAGTACGAGGAGGTGGCCGGGAAGGGCGCCAACCAGCTGGGCTTCAATGAGGTGCCGGTGGAGACGGCCGCCCCCTATGCCGCGGAGGATGCGGACATCACCCTGCGCCTGCATCAGGCCATCTGGCCCCGGCTGCAGGCCGAACCCGGCCTGGAAAAGATCTACAACGAAATCGAACTGCCGCTGCTGACCGTGCTGTCCGACATGGAGCGCACCGGTGTCGCCATCGATATCGACATGCTGGCCCGGCAGAGTCGGGAATTGGCCGGGCGCATCCTGGAGGTCGAGGAGGAGGCGCAACGCGAGGCCGGTCAGCCTTTCAACCTGGGCTCCCCGAAGCAGATCCAGGAGATCCTGTTCGACAAGCTGCAATTGCCGGTGCTGGCCAAGACGCCCAAGGGTGCCCCGTCCACCGCGGAATCGGTCCTGCAGGAACTGGCGCTGGACTACCCCTTGCCACGTCTGATCCTGGAGTACCGCTCGTTCAGCAAGCTCAAGTCCACCTACACCGACCGGCTGCCGGAACAGCTGTGTGCCGCCACCGGTCGCGTGCACACCTCCTATCACCAGGCGGTGGCTGCCACCGGGCGGCTGTCGTCATCGGACCCGAACCTGCAGAACATCCCGGTGCGTACCGAGGAGGGTCGACGCATTCGCCAGGCCTTTGTAGCACCCGCGGGCTACCGCCTGCTGGCCGCTGACTATTCCCAGATCGAATTGCGCATCATGGCGCACCTGTCGTCGGACGACGGACTGCTGAAGGCATTCGCTGCCGGGGCTGATGTACACCGGGCCACGGCGGCCGAGGTCTTCGGGGTGGCGCCCGAGCAAGTCACGGGGGATCAGCGGCGCTCCGCCAAGGCGATCAATTTCGGCCTGATCTACGGCATGTCGGCCTTCGGACTGGCGCGTCAGCTGGGGATCGCACGCGGCGCGGCCCAGGAATACATTGAACTGTACTTCGCGCGCTACCCCGGGGTGAGGAACTATATGGAGGCCACGCGCGAACAGGCACGGGAGCGGGGCTATGTCGAGACCGTGTTCGGGCGCCGGCTCTATTTGCCTGAAATCAGGGCGCGTAACCAGCAACGCCGGGCCGCGGCGGAGCGTACCGCCATTAATGCACCCATGCAGGGGACGGCCGCGGATATCATCAAGCGTGCCATGATCGGGCTGCATGGCTGGATTGGCTCGCAGGGTGCGCTCGATATCACCATGATTATGCAGGTGCACGATGAACTGGTTTTCGAGATCGCCGAGGCTGATGTGGAGCAGGCGCGCGCGCCCATCAGGGAGGCCATGGTGGCTGCTGCCGGCCTGAAGGTACCGCTGGTCGTGGATATCGGGGTGGGCAGAAACTGGGACGAGGCCCACTGACACCGGTGCCCGCTGCGAGCCAGCTGGATTGATATCAATAGCTGAATACCTGAAAATATCAACGTGTTGATATTATGATTAATATAAATATATAAATATAAATAGTTAAGGCATCATATAAAAATATTGTTCTGTATATTATTCGCCGTGTGCCGGTGCCCGGAAGGGCGCGATATCAGACCTGCTGAACCTTTTTTTTGATCAACAGTCCTACTTGCTGAGCGCTATGGCGCTCACCCGCTCCCCTCCCTGAGCGGGCATTCCTCCTGCCCGGTCCGGTGGATCGGGTGATTGGTGACCCCGGCATACTCCCCCTTTGCCGGGGTCTTTTTTTTATCCAGCCGGAGCATGGCCTGACGGCAGGTAAATGTCGCTATTTGTGGCTAACAGTCAATAAAAAAAGATTTTATGCCCCTTTTGCCGTTAATTGTATCGAAATTGATATGTTATTCCGGTTCGAAACCAAGCCAGTTATCCAGGACGGCGCGCGCCTCGTCAGCACCTGTCCGGTTGAGGGCAGAAAACAGTTGCACGGAGGCGCCGCTAACGTGCTCGGTGAGAAACTTCCGTACCTGCAGCAGGGCCGCCTGGGCGGGGCCACGCTTGAGCTTGTCGGCCTTGGTGAGCAGGATGTGTACCGGTAGCCCTGCTGCGTGACACCAGCCCAGCAACTGGCGGTCGAATTCCTTCAGCGGGTGGCGGATATCCATCATCAGGATCACACCCTGCAGGCATTGGCGGGTCTCCAGGTAGCCGGCGATGTGTCGTTGCCACTGGTTCTTGATATTGCGTCCGACCTTTGCGTAGCCATACCCGGGCAGGTCGACCAGGCGGCGCTGATCATCCACGGTAAAAAAATTGATTTGCTGGGTGCGGCCCGGGGTCTTGCTGGTCCTGGCCAGTGCCTTCTGGCCGGTTATCACGTTAAGCGCACTGGACTTGCCGGCATTGGAGCGTCCGGCAAAGGCGACTTCCAGGCCGCTGTCTTCCGGTGCGTGGGCCGAATCGGGGCTACTGAGCAGAAAGCGGGCATGCTGATAGCGGTTTTTCATGATCATTGGGCAGGCTGCCACCGGAAGCGGTGGCTTGACGGCATTAGACTAGAGTCCGGTCGCAATGAAAACCCGTCCACCGAGTCGCCGCCGGGAGGCCCTGGCGATGCCCGGCGGTTGACCCCCTGCCGTCTGGCTGGTATACAAGACGCCCTTTTTGCCGTCATGCGTGTGGCGCCTGCCCCGGCATGATCCAGAGCGTAATCACCGGGCCGCCACCCGGTGTGAATGCGGAGACAGGAGTATGTCTGCTATGAAAAGCTGGATTTATCTAAGTATCGGTTTATTGTCATTTTTAGCCCTGAGCACGGCACAGGCGGGTGGCGATGCGGCGGCCGGCAAGGCCAAATCGGCCAGTTGCGCTGCCTGCCATGGCGTCGATGGCAACAGCATCAATCCCGAGTGGCCCAAGCTGGCCGGCCAGCATGAGGGCTATCTCGTCAAGCAGCTGTTCTATTTCGGGCATGGTGAGCGCGACAACCCCACCATGAAGGGCATGGTGGCCAATCTCAGCGAGCAGGACGCCATGGACATCGCGGCCTATTATGCCAGCCAGACCGCCACCATCGGTGCCGCCGATCCCGAGCAAGTCATGTTTGGTGAACGCATCTACCGCGCTGGTAACCCGGATAGCGGCGTGGCCCCCTGCATGGGTTGCCATGGACCGAATGGTGCCGGAAACCCCGCCGCCAATTACCCGGCCCTGCGCGGCCAGCATGCCAAGTACGTCGAGAACCAGATGCACGGCTTCGCCAGCGGCAACCGGGTCAACGAGAATGCCAAAAAGATGATGCAGATTCTCGCGGCACGGATGACAAACCGCGAAATCAGCGCCGTCGCCACCTATATACAGGGGCTGCACTAGACCCTCGGCAACCGGCCGGCCGCAGCCGCGCTGCGGCCGGTGCCCGGAATCCCGCCTGAACACTACCGGCCGGCCGCTGTCCTACACCTTGCGTACACCCGCCGGCAGTGCAAACCCCGGGTGCCCATGGCCTGTAGCGGGAAATCCAGGGGGCTTTGTCACCCTTTTGTCTCCCGGGGCGTTAATATATTACTGTATTGCCCGTATTGCCCGTATTGCCCATGAAGGGTGGGAGCGGCTTGTGCAATAAAAATCCGGAGTTGATGGTATGAAGAAATTATCCAACTGGTGCCTGGCCCTGATGCTTTCCCTGTCCCTGCCGGCGGCCGTTGCCGCCAGGGACTACATGGAGGGTGCGGAGTACCTGCGCCTTGCCAAACCGCAACCGACAAACGTCGCCGACAAGGTCGAGGTCGTGGAGCTGTTCTGGTACGGCTGCCCTCACTGTTATTATCTGGAGCCGCATATCGGCAAGTGGCTGGAGAACAAGCCCGAGGACGTCGAATTCGTGCGTCTGCCGGCCGTGCTTGGCAAAAGCTGGGAATTGCTCGGCAAGGCCTATTTCACGGCCGAGCTGCTCGATGTGGTGGACCGGATCCATGAGCCGCTGTTCGAGGCCATCCACGATAAGAAACAGAAATTCCGTGACGTCGCTTCAGTAGAGGACTTCTTCGTCAGTCACGGTGTTGCCGTGAAGGACTTCAGGGACACCTTCAATTCCTTCGCCGTTGCGGTCAAGATCAATAATGCCAAGCTGATGACCCGGCGCTATGCCATCAGTGGCGTACCCACGGTGATTGTGAATGGCAAGTTCAGCACCGGTGCCAGCATCGCCGGCAGTAATGAGGATGTCATCAAGGTTATCGACTATCTGGTCGAGCAGGAGCGCGTAGCGGATAATGCGTCCGCACAGACGACGGCCGCTCAGCCCTGACTCGCGGCATGCTGCCCGTTCCGCGCCTGATACCGTCGCCTGAAGCTGCAGCGCGCCGATGAAGGCGGCCGAGCTGTTTGTCCGCTGCCTCGAGCACGAGGGCGTCGAATACATATTCGGTATTCCGGGCGAAGAAAACCTGGAGGTGATGGATGCCCTGCTGGAGTCATCCATCCGTTTCATCGTCACCCGTCACGAACAGGGCGCGGCCTTCATGGCCGATGTCTACGGGCGCCTGACCGAACGCCCGGGAGTCTGCCTGGCGACACTGGGACCGGGGGCCACCAACCTCATTACCGGTGTGGCCGATGCCAATCTGGACCACGCGCCGGTCGTCGCCATAGCCGGCCAGGCCGGGACCAATCGCCTGCACAAGGAATCGCACCAGGTCCTGGATCTGGAGAAGCTGTTCCACTCGGTTACCAAGTATTCCGCCAGTCTGCTGGAGCCCGAGATTATTCCCGAGGTCGTGCGCAAGGCCTTCAAGCTGGCGCAGACGGAAAAGACCGGTGCGACCTTCATCGAGTTTCCGGAAAATATCGCGAGCATGGAGGTCGAGGAGGAGATACTGCCGGTGACACAGCCGCCGGATCCGGAGCCACCGGCTGAAAAAGTGGATGAGGCGGCCAGGCTGATCAGCAATGCGCGCAATCCTATAATCCTGGCCGGCCATGGGGTGGTGCGTTCCGGGGCCTGGAAGCAGCTGGCGGATTTCGCCAGCGGGCTGAATATTCCGGTGGCCAATACCTTCATGGCCAAGGGCGTCATCCCGTTCAGGCACCCGTGTGCACTCGGCAGCGCCGGTCTGCAGGCCAATGACTATGTCAGCTGTGGTTTCAACCAGGCGGACGTCATCATCTGCGTCGGTTACGACCTGGTCGAGTACCATCCCTACCTGTGGCACCCAACACGCGACCGCACCATCATTCATATCGATCATTCACCGGCCGAGGTCGATTCACACTACCCGGTTAAGGTCGGCGTCATCGGCGATCTCAAGCACAGTCTGGTGCGCATTGCCGAGCTGACGACGCCACACCAGGGGCATCACATGCGTCCGCTGCGCGAGGCGCTGATCGAGGAGATGAACCTGCACCGTGATGACACGGAATACCCGGTCAAGCCCCAGAAGATCATCTGGGACCTGCGCACCGCACTCGAGCTGGAAGACATCGTCATCTGCGATGTAGGTGCGCACAAGATGTGGATGGCGCGCATGTTTCGCTGTGAATTTCCGAATACCTGCCTGATATCCAATGGCTTTGCCAGCATGGGTATCGCGGTGCCCGGCGCGATTGCCGCCAAGCTGGTGTACCCCGAGCGCAATATAGTGGCCGTAACCGGGGATGCGGGTTTTTTGATGAACTCGCAGGAGATCGAGACCGCAATGCGCTGCAAGCTTCCAATCGTGATTCTGATCTGGAATGATGGCGGTTACGGGCTGATCGAATGGAAGCAGCTTAACCAGTTCAAGCGCAGCTCGCATATCAAGTTCAGCAATCCCGATTTCGTGATGTATGCCGAGTCATTCGGCTGCAAGGGCTACCGTGTCGAGAGGACGGAGGATTTGCCTGCTATACTCGAAGAGGCGCTCTCCAATGATACGGTGAGCATTATCGACTGTCCGGTCGACTACAGGGAAAACATAAAACTTACGGAGCAGATGGGAAATCTGGTATGTCCGATCTAATGACCGCCGCGGTTAGCAATCCGGGCGCGGACAAAGCTGTTGCCGCTCGTGGCAAGGACACCGGGCAGCGCATCCGCCTGCTCAGCTACAACATCCAGGCGGGCATCAGTACCGGCCGTTACCGGCATTACATCACCCATAGCTGGAAACACGTGCTACCGCACGCGCAGCGCTTCAGCAATCTGGACCGGATCGCGCGCCTGATCAGTGACTATGATGTCGTCGGTCTTCAGGAGGTCGATGCCGGCAGCCTGCGCAGCGGATATGTTAATCTGACACAGTACCTGAGCGAGAAGTCCGGTCTGCAATTCTGGTATGACCAGACCAACCGCCGCATCGGCCGCCTGACCAGTCACAGTACCGGTGTGCTGAGCCGGATCCAGCCTGCCGAGATTATCGAACACCGTCTGCCCGGGCGGATCCCGGGCCGCGGTGTACTGTTTGTACGTTACGGGAGCAAGAGGGACCCGCTGATCGTGCTGATCATGCACCTTGCACTCGGCAAGCGTGCGCGCATTCGGCAGCTCGATTATGTCAGTGAAATCGTGAACGAGTACCGTCACGTGATCCTGATGGGCGACCTCAATTGCCATTCCAACAGCTCGGAGATGGATTTCCTTATCAACCGAACCATGATGAGCGAACCCTTCCATGGGCTGGATACCTTTCCCAGCTGGCGGCCGCAGCACAACATCGACCACATCCTGGTCACGCCCACGCTGCACGTAGACCGCGTCAAGGTGCTGAACTACTCTCTTTCTGACCACCTCCCCATCGAGATGGAAATTACCGTGCCGGACTCGATCCACATGGCGGCTGGTTGACCGTCATCCCCTTGCATAGATGTCTGTGGACCATTCGAAGGTCTGTTCGCTGTTGATTTGCCGAAATCCAGCGCCACCTATCCAGTGAGCGATATCGGCCGGACTGTGTACATAGGGCCGGAATCCGGAGCCGGCCAGTTTCAATGCGGCCGTCATGAGACCAATACCGGCACGGGTAAACAGTCGATCGCGGGGGTAGGTAAGGGCGATGACGCGCCGGGTCCTGGAAAGCGCCAGTTTCAACAACCGCTCCGGATCCGGGTAGCAGCAGACCACCTTGTCAAGAATGGTGATATCCGCCATCGGGACCCTGTCTGCCAAATCGACAAAATCACCCTGACGGTAATCGGTGCGCGTGGTCAGGCCGGATGCCAGCGCAAGTCGATGTGCCTCTGCGAGCATGCGCGCGGACATATCGATACCGGTGGCACGGGCTGCGCCGGCACGCAGCAGGGCATGGTGCAGGTGTCCGATGCCACAGCCGATTTCCAGGAGTTCTGCATTATTGATGCCGGTCTGCTCGAGCAATCCGATCATCTGTCGCTGGGTTTTATCAGGCCCGAGCAGACGATAGCGCCAGCGATACAGGCTCGCCAGCTGTGAAAAGAAGCGGCTGGTATCGGCGCCGGGAATGGAACAGCAGGCCATGGTTTGCTTCTCGCGGGTTCCTGATGTGTTTCATTATAGTTCCCGTGCCGGGAGTGAGATATGCAGGATATGCACGTCAGCTCCGGGTACACAGGAATAAGCTGTACTCAGGAATTCCGGAATAATTTATCATCCATACTTGTTTTCATAAATCCGGCAGGAGAAGACCTATGACCCGTGATAACACGGAAAAAGAAACAGATATGACATCCGCCAGCAGCGCGGTATGGAGTAATCACGTTGCGGTGCCCGAGACACCGGACGGCTTTACCGTGAGAACAACATTTCCGACTAACCCGCAAGGCGTGGAGGTGATGCTGGAACAGTGGGAGGCCGGCAGCGAGGAACCGCCGCATTCACATCCCGGTGATGACATGACCGTTGTCATCGAGGGCAGGATGTCCATCCAGTTCTTCACCAGGGGAAATAACGGCCTGGTTCCCGACGGCGACAGGATATTTTTGAGCCAGGGTGAGACCGGTTACATCAGGGCCGGAAGAATCCACGATGCCAGGTACATCGAGCCGTGCAAGCTGGTTTATGTGCACGACAAGGCCTTTGGTTTTACGGCAGAGGGCTGATTGCAGTTTCTTCTGCAGCGTTTGTAGCACCGGGAAGGCAAGCTGGAAAATACGGCGTTGCCAGGTAAACCTTGATACCCGGTAACGGCCATGTTTTTTAACACAGGGGAATTTTGCTGCCGGTACAATAAAAACAATCAGATAAGGCCCTTTCTGCATTCATTCGGCAGATCAGCTAATATTGATGGTTGAATTTAGAACGATCTGCGATTGACACAATAATATAACCGGGGAGTCGTCCATGGATTTTGCTCACGCCCTTGGGCTGAACAAGAAAGCCGAGAGTCCGGAAGAAGAGCGCCAGAAGCTGCAACTGTATATCAATCTGCAGCTGGCATCGTCCGGACAACCCACCAGTGTTTCCAGGGAGGTCGAGCAGTTCTTTAGTATCTCGCATGACCTGCTGAAGAGTTACCGCGAGAAGAACCGCCTGCTCTCCGACTATCACTGCTGGGTGGATCAGCGTATTCAGAATTTCCTGGTGCGTTACCTCGATGGTCTCGAACTCGAGGAATTCCCCACGCTCCCGACCCAGACGTTCATTCTCGACCGTCATGGTGTTGCGCGCGAACTCTCGATACCGATGGGCAAGGACGAGTTTCACTCGGATATTATCTCGAGCTACCGCGTAAAACAGGGTGTGCTGCATAACCCGGCCAGTGACCGGCGCACCACCAAGGGCTCCTTCCATGTCGCGGAGGGCGGTCTGCCCATACCGGGCGACAAGAAGGCCGTGCCCAGACTGACCTTCGCGCGCATGCTCGTGCGCGCGCTGAATCCACCGCAGGAACTGCTCACCATCCCGTTTACGTCCACCCTGAAGGAACCGGCGCGCATGTTTACCTCGTTGCTGCTGCGTCCCACCGTTTGCCCCGAGGTGCCGAACCGGGAACCGGAAAAGAGCATGGAGATCCGTTTTTTTGCCCCGGGCAACCTGGTGAGCAACCTGGACTTCGTGGAAAGCATCTTCGGTAATGCCGGCAACCCCTACCTGGCGGAATGCGACGCCGGGCTGGATGTCGAGCACTGGACCGGGACCACCGGTTGCGCGATCCTGGCGCCGCACCTGGTCGGTACAACCAAAAAAGAAGTGGGGCTACCACACTGGGACGAGGCCACCGAACGCCAGCGCCATGACGGCATGTGCTGGAAGGAGGAGGGTGAGCTGTATAACGATGGCCAGGCCTTCAAGCTCACCGCGCGTGATGAATCCGGTGTCATCGTGACCGTGCTGGCGGACAATTATTTCGGTTACTGCAAGAAAGAGGTCAAGACCCAGATCGGTTTTTCGGCCAATCTCTATGGCCTGTCCGAGGAGGAACACGCCGGTGGTGCGCTTGCGTTCCCGCGCCGCAATCACGGCGAGGAGTTCGGCGTCGACAGCCGTACCCAGCGGCCAGGCTACAACTTTGCGGACATGGTTGAGCGTTACGGTGAGGTGATGGACGTGCAGCCCGAGGGCTATGCCATCGACCGCCAGTACCCGGAGATCATATACGTCCCGCAAAAGCTGCGCATGGATCTCAACGCCCAGACCATCAGCTGGAAAAAGGACGGCGAAAAGCAAACCATCCGCCTGCAGCCCGGCAAAATCTACATGCAGCCGAGCGGTTACAAGCTCGAGATGGAGAAGCACCCGGGCGCGCCTTCCTGGCGCATTGTGGGTACCAATCCCGAGGGTACCTTCTGCCACAAGCCCTCGACGGTTTCAGGCGGCGGCAAGTCCGAGATCTCCAAGTCCCTCAACGATGCCGTCATCTATCGCCCCCTGTTCGTCGATGATCTGCAAAAGGACCTCGACCAGGTACAGGCCATTTTCGACCGGGATTACACGCAGCGCTTCAAGCCGGGTTTCGAGGACAATGACCGCGATCCGACCCGCAAGCCGCTGAGCCCGGAACGCAGCCTGGGTTCGGTCATCAAGCTGCTCACCCCGACCTCGACCTACACCGACGAGTTCAATGAATGGCTGGCCGCCATACCGCCACGCATCCTGGCACTGGTATTCCTGATCAAGCGCTTCTACCGGGTCGAGTGGGGAGACAACTGGCGTGATCATCTCTCGGTCGACGAGGTGGACGGCGCACCGGCACACGAGCTCAAGCTGGATGATCGCAATATCGTCGCCTCCTATCTGCGGGTGGGTTTCGACCGTGATGGCAAGTGGCGTACCTTCAAGCTGCGCCAGGACTACATCGCCACGGAAAAGGTACAGATGGAGGACGACATCACCGCATCCATCGTGGTGCCGCCGAAATGTGTGGCCGGTTGCGGCCCGGCGCACGATGGCAAGCACAGCGTCAAGCTGGCCAAGAACTGCGAGTACCGCCTGTTTCAGCGTCCGGATGATGCCATACACCCCGGTTTCGACAAGCAGACCGAGCTGGATATGTCGCAACCCGGCAACTTCTTCGCGAATTACGAACCGCTCTCCGGTGAAAAGCTCGCCGACGTGGTCAATGACGTGCACACCTTCTGTCGTTTTACCCAACCCATGAAGTCGCTGCTTCAGAAGGCCCACGACGAAGGCACGGGTTTTGTCGTGTCATCGGCCCATCCGCGACTGGTCAATGGCAAGCCCTCGGTGAATCCGCGTTACCAGCAGATCCGTCCCGACCTGGTCAATCCGGTGCGCCGCTACATGGCGGATATGAGTACCCGCCTCAGCCGCAAGATGGAGCTGGGCACGACCGTCTGTCACCCGGTCGATGCCGTCCTGTCGGGCCGTCGCAACAATCCGCCCGGTGACGGGATCCGCCCGCTGGCGGTCTACAATCCCATTCATTACCAGGAACTCCCGGAACTGTTCATGGATTACGTCTGCAGCCTGACCGGCAAGTCGCCGTCGACTACCGGTGCCGGCAGCGAGGGTGCGCTGACCAAGGGACCGTTCAACGCGTTGCGGCCCACGGCTGACCTCAACAACGCGCTGGTATCGTTCATACTCACCGGCTACCAGGGCTTTTCCAGTTCCGCGGGCCACGTGGGCCCCCACGTGCGCATCGACCATGACATCAGCCTGCTGGTGCCGGAGATCTGGGCGCGCATCGATCCCGAGCAGCGCGATGCCAACTACCTTATCGAGACCGGCTGTCTGGAGCCGCTGGAGGACTTCCAGCATAACGGCAAGCTTGTACACGCCAGCCGGCTCGGGTACCGGATCACAGAGCAGTTCGTGCACGGCTTTTTCGGCAAGATCTTCGACAATCCCCAGGCGGTGTTCACCGAGGAAATCCTGAAGCCCGAGATACAGGGACTGGACGTCTTCGTCGACGGTATCAACAACATCGTCGAGGCACAGCAGCGGGTGGCGCAGCGCTACCTTGACGACGGCAGCATCGATGATGCCTGTCCGCCGTTACGCGCACTGCTGTATATCATGGCAAGCGGCGAATACCAGGGTATGGACGCGCATCACCCGGACATACGTGCCATGTTTACGCGCGAGTCGCTGCTCGATTCGGACTGGTACCAGGAGCGTCTCAAGGTCAGGCAACTGCGCGACATCGAACTGTGGAAGCGGCATGTCAGCAACCTGCAGACCTTCCTCGATGATCCCCACTTTGCGGACGAGGCCGCGCGTCTCGGTATCAACCAGCGTCTTGATGCCGCCAATGAAAGGCTCCGCCAGATCCTGGATCAGGACTATCTCAACGGGCTCGTCGGTACCCTGGGTGCCGACCCGCTTGGGCCGCCGGGCAGCATGGATGAAAGCCGTGTCATTCACTGGCGCAAGATGGTCACGTCTTTCAGCAAGGACAAAATGGTGGATGTAGAATCCGAAGCGCCACGCGAGGAGAAGATCCCCTCGCTGCTACAGCGCTTCAAGGCGAAGTTCCAGCGCGCCCAGGTCCATTAATAAGGGTGCAATGAAAATGGGGACATTCCTCATTTTCAATATTGGCTGAACATCAATCGGGTATTGAAAATGAGGAATGTCCCCATTTTCCCTAATCAGATACGTGCGCGACGCAGCCGCAGGGCATTGCTGATCACCGAGACCGAGCTGAAGCTCATGGCCGCCGCCGCGAGCATCGGTGACAACAGGATGCCGAAGAAGGGATAGAGTATGCCGGCTGCGACCGGCACACCCAGCGAGTTGTAGATAAACGCGAAGAACAGGTTCTGGCGGATATTGCGCATCACCGACCGGCTCAGGTGCCGGGCACGCACGATGCCGCGCAGGTCGCCCCTGACCAGGGTGACCCCGGCGCTCTCCATGGCCACATCGGTGCCGGTACCCATGGCAATGCCAACGTGCGCCATGGCCAGTGCCGGTGCATCGTTGATGCCGTCGCCGGCCATGGCGACGACGCGCCCCTCACCCTGGAGCTGCTTGACGATCTCGGCCTTGCGCTCCGGCAACACCTCGGCCTCCACCCGGTCGATGCCGAGCTGTCTGGCGACGGTCTTTGCCGTGGCGGCGTTGTCACCGGTGAGCATCACGATCTGCAGACCGGCCCGGTGCAGGTCATGGATGGCCAGCGGGGTGGATTCCTTGATCGGGTCGGCGACGCCGATAAGCGCCGCCACGGACCGGTCTACTGCCAGGAACATCACCGTCTGTCCCTCGGCGCGCAGGGCCTCCGCATGTGGCGCCAGGTCTCCAGGTGCCGCACCCAGTTTCTCCATCAGGGCCCGGTTGCCGACGGCCACGTGGTGATCGTCCACCGTGCCGGTGACTCCCTGCCCGGTGAGCGAATTGAAGTCATCGAAGCGGTCCAGCGTGATGGACTTTTCCTCGGCGTGGGCGACAATCGCCGCGGCCAGCGGGTGTTCGCTGGCGCGCTCCAGGCTGGCGGCCAGGCGCAGGGCATCGTGTGCCGTGATGCCTTTCAGCGTGCGCATGGAGATCACCCGTGGCTTGCCCTCGGTGAGGGTGCCGGTCTTGTCCACGACCAGGGTATCCACCTTCTCCATGATCTCCAGGGCCTCGGCATTCTTGATAAGGACCCCGGCCGATGCCCCCCGCCCGGTGCCGACCATGATGGACATGGGCGTGGCCAGGCCCAGGGCGCAGGGACAGGCGATGATGAGTACCGCGACGGCGTTGATCACGGCGTGCGCCAGGCGCGGCTCGGGACCCCAGAAACCCCAGACGATAAGGGTGATGACGGCAACCAGGACGACCGCCGGCACGAAATAGCCGGCGACCACATCGGCGAGCCGCTGAATGGGGGCACGGGAACGCTGGGCCTCGCTGACCATGCGCACGATCTGCGCCAGCAGGGTGTCCGCGCCCACCTTCTCGGCACGCATCAGCAGGCTGCCGGTGCCGTTGACCGTGGCACCGATCAGGCGTTCGCCCGCCTGCTTTTCAATCGGCATCGCCTCGCCGGTGACCATCGATTCATCGATGCTGCTGCGGCCCTCGGTGACGATCCCGTCCACCGGGATCTTGTCGCCGGGGCGGACCCGCAGGATGTCGCCGGGGTGGACCTGGTCCAGCGGGATGTCCTCTTCACTGCCATCGGTTCGCACGATGCGGGCGGTATTGGGCGCCAGCCCCAGCAACAGTTTGATGGCGGCATTGGTACGTGAGCGGGCACGCAGCTCCAGGACCTGGCCGAGCAGTACCAGGGCGGTGATCACGGCAGCCGCCTCGAAGTACACCGGCACGGTCCCGTCTGCGTGTTGCATGTTCGGCGGGAACAGACCGGGTAGCAGCAGCGCCACCACGCTGTAGGTCCAGGCCACCGTTACGCCCAGGCCGATCAGCGTGAACATGTTGAGATTCCAGGTTTGCACGGATTGCCAGCCGCGCACCAGGAATGGCCAGCCGCACCACAGCACCACGGGTGTGGCCAGCGCGAACTCGATCCACTGCACCGTCTTCATGGACAGGGCCGCGGGCAGCCAGCCGGGAACCAGGTCGGCCGTCATGGCCAGTACGAACACCGGCAGGGCCAGTACGACGCTGACCCAAAAGCGCCGGCTCATGTCGATCAGTTCTTCATTGCGTTCCGCGACTACAACGCTGCGTGCCTCCAGCGTCATGCCGCATTTCGGGCACAGCCCCGGTTCGTCCTGCACGATCTCGGGGTGCATGGGGCAGGTGTACTCGGTGCGCGTGGCAGGCACAGGTGGTGCCTCGGGCTCCAGCGCCATGCCGCAACTCGGACAGGCGCCCGGTCCCTGCTGGCGTACCTCGGGGCACATCGGGCAGATGTAGATCCCGGTGGCGTTCTCATGTGTTTCGGCAGCAGGCGCATGTGCATGGCAGCAGCTGTCGTGACCGCCTGCCTGTTCCAGGTACTGTTCGGGTTGGGCGCGGAACTTGTCGAGGCAGCCCGCGCAGCAGAAAAGATATTCCCTGTCCCGGTAGCTGTAGCGGTATGTGCTGTCCGGGGCAACCTGCATGCCGCAGACCGGATCAGTCGCCTTGCCTGTCTCCGCCTTGTGGGTCTGATGTGCGGTCATGGTTGTCAGATTCTCGGGTCAGGTGAGGTGTCTGTATTTCAGCACCAGCTGGCGTCGCCTTCCAGCGGATTCTGCATCAATTCCCTGACATTGGCCTCGATGATGCGGTAGCCCACGTTGCCATATAGCAGCTGGCGACCGTCATTGAGCACCAGGGTCGGACTGCCGGGTACCTGGTATTTCTGCCTGGCCTGGTCATCGAGATAGAGTGCGGCGCAGGCCTCGCCGTTATCGACCACCTTGCGAATGGCTGCGACCGGCAGTTCCAGTTCGCCGGCGATGCGCTCCAGTACCGAACACTCGCTGATGTTTTCGCAATCCCGGAAAAAGGCCTCGCGCAAACGCCACATGTATTTTTCGAAACGGGTTTCTCCCCGGGGATCATCTTCGGGACGTGACTCTATCTCGTCCCTGTCCTGCAGTATCTGCACGGCCTTGAGCATCAGGTGCGCGACGCTGGAGGAGTTTGGCGTGTTCTTCAGCCAGACGTCCGGGTGCAGGCTCACATGGTTCCACTGGCTGGCTATCGAATGCAGGTTCCGGTTGAAGGCCTCCAGGCCGCCCTTGCTGGACCATTGTTCATCGATGCGCTGGCGTGCGGCCGCGAACAGCGGGACAAAGTGATAATGCAGGTGGATGTCGTCTCCGAGGTTGTGCCGGAGCTCGTCGATGCGGACCTGCCCGCTGTAGGCCCAAATGCACAGGACATCGCTGAAATAATCAATCGAAATGGTCATCGTCCTCCTCCTCGAGAATTAATTATAGTTCTTGTGATGCCGTAGCGGGTGACGCGTCTCGACCCCCGCTCCTGCATGCTCACTCTCTTGCGTTCATGGGGAACCGTAGGATGGGCAAAGGCCGCAAGGCCGTGCCCGTCAAACCTCGTCTCCTATCGTTTGATCAGAGTTTCCTTAACACGATATTTTATTTTCAAGCATATTGTCTTTCCGTGTAATTCCGTGTAATTCCGTGTGCTTCCGTGGCGATTTATGTTTGTAATTAATCGCGCCAGCGGGGCATTTACCCTTCCCGGGACGTCCGCTTACAGGTGCGCTGCTTCCAGAGCAGGTACACGGCCGGGATGACCACCAGGGTCAGCAGGGTCGCGCTGATCATGCCGCCGACCATGGGTGTTGCGATACGGCGCATGACCTCGGCGCCGGTTCCGCCCCCGAGCATGATGGGCAGCAGGCCGGCGATGATGGCGGATACCGTCATCATGATGGGACGTACCCGCAGCAGGGCACCGTCCACGACCGCCTGGCGCACATCGTCGGTTGTCAGTTCCCTGCGTTCGCGTGCGGCTGCATCACGCCGTCGCGCCAGGGCCTGGTTGAGGTATACCAGCATCACCACGCCGATTTCAACGGCAACGCCGGCCAGTGCAATGAAGCCGACGCCGACCGCAACCGACATGTTGTAGTCGAGCAGGTAGAGCAGCCAGAAGCCACCGACCAGTGCCAGCGGCAGGGTGCCCATGATAATCAGCACTTCGGTGAAGTTGCGGAAGTTGAGAAACAGCAGCAGGATGATGATGGCCAGGGTCACCGGCAGCACGGTCGCGAGCCGTTCCTTGGCGCGCACCAGGTACTCGTACTGGCCCGACCAGGCAATCGAATAGCCCGGCGGCAGTTCCACCTGCTCGGCAATTGCGCGCTGGGCATCAGCAACAAAGGAACCCAGGTCGCGTCCCTCGATGTCGACAAAGACCCAGCCGTTGAGACGGGCGTTCTCCGTCTTGATCATGCCCGGGCCATCATCGATGCGTACCCTGGCGACCTCGCCCAGCGGGATGTGTGCACCACCGGGCGTGACGATCGGCAGGTTGCGTATTTTTTCCAGGGAGTCGCGCACATCACGCGGGTATCGGATATTGATCGGGTAGCGTTCCAGTCCCTCGACCGTCTCTGCGACCCGCATGCCACCCAGGGCCATGCGCACCACGTCCTGTACGTCCGCGATATTGAGCGCAAAACGTGCCGCCGCGATGCGGTCTATGTCAATGGTGACATAACGGCCACCCACGACGCGCTCCGAGTAGGCTGATATCGTGCCGGGCACAGCCTTGATGACTTCCTCGACGCGCGTGCCGATGTCCTGGATGACATCGAGGTCCGGTCCGGCGATCTTGACGCCCACCGGGGTCTTGATGCCGGTCGCCAGCATGTCGATGCGGGTCTTGATGGGCGGGTCCCAGGTATTGGCAAGGCTCGGTATCTGCACCAGCCGGTTCAGTTCCTGCTTGATCCTGTCCATGGTCATGCCGGGCCGCCACTCCTCGCGGGGCTTGAGCTGGATGGTGGTCTCGATCATGGTCAGCGGTGCCGGGTCGGTGGCGGTCTCGGCGCGCCCGACCTTGCCGAACACCCGCTTGACCTCGGGCAGCTGGCGGATGAGTTTGTCGGTCTGCTGCAGGATCTCCTGCGCCTTGCCGATGGACACGGCCGGGAAGGTGCTCGGCATGTACAGCAGGTCACCCTCATCGAGTACGGGCATGAATTCGGTACCCAGTCGATTGGCCGGCCACAGGCCGACGAGTACCAGCAAAACGGAGACCAGCAGTACGGTGCGCGGGGCCCTGAGTACGAGCTGTATCAGCGGACGGTAGGCGCCGATCAGCAGGCGGTCCACCGGGTTTCGGGATTCCGGGATGAGGTGGCCGCGGATGAAATAGCCCATCAGTACCGGTACCAGGGTGATCGACAGCCCCGCGGAAGCGGCCATGGCGAAGGTCTTGGTGAAGGCCAGCGGCGCAAACAGCCGGCCTTCCTGCGCCTGCAGGGTAAACACCGGCAGGAAGCTGAGGGTGATGATCAGCAGCGAAAAGAACAGCGGCGGCCCGACCTCGAGCGCGGCCTGGCGCATGATCTCCCAGCGGTTTTCATCGGTCACCTGCTCTTTTTCCAGGTGCTTGTGCACGTTCTCGATCATGACAATGGCGGCGTCCACCATGGCACCGATGGCGATGGCGATGCCGCCCAGCGACATGATGTTGGCGTTGATGCCCAGGCGCTCCATGATGATGAAGGCGGTGAGGATGCCAACCGGCAGGGAAATGACGATGACCAGTGCGGAACGCAGGTGAAACAGGAACACCGCACACACCAGGGCGACCACGATGAACTCCTCGACCAGTTTTCGGTTGAGTGTGCGTACCGCGCGCTCGATCAGGGTCGAGCGGTCGTAGGTCTCGATGATCTCGACACCCGCGGGCAGGCCCTTGCGCAGATCGACGAGTTTTTCCTTGATGCCGTTGATGGTCTTCAGGGCATTCTCGCCGTAGCGCATGACCACGACCCCGCCGACAACCTCGCCCTCGCCATCGAGTTCCGCGATACCGCGGCGCATCTGCGGGCCGAGGCGGATCTCGGCCACATCCTCGAGCAGCACGGGCGTGCCGCGCTCATTAAGACCCAGAGGAATCTTGTGCAGGTCCTGCAGTTCATCAATGTAGCCGGTGGCGCGCACCATGTATTCCGCTTCCGCCATTTCGATCACCGAGCCGCCCACTTCCTGGTTGCCGCGGATGATGGCATTGCGGACCTTGGACAACGGCAGGTCGTAGGCGCGCAACCGGTCCGGGTCGAGCACCACCTGGTACTGCTTCACCATGCCACCAATGGTGGCGACCTCGGAGACGCCGGCAACGGTCTGCAGCTCGTATTTCAGGAACCAGTCCTGCAGGCTGCGCAGCTGCGCCAGGTCATGCCCGCCGGTCCGGTCGACCAGGGCATATTCATACACCCAGCCGACCCCGGTGGCGTCCGGGCCCAGGGCAGGGCGTGCCTCGGGCGGCAGCCTGCTGGCCACCTGGCTGAGATACTCCAGTACCCGGGTACGTGCCCAGTAGGGGTCGGTGCCGTCGTCGAAGATCACGTAGACATAGGAGTCGCCGAAGAAGGAATAGCCGCGCACCGTCACCGCCTTGGGCACCGACAGCATGGCGGTGGTCAGCGGGTAGGTGACCTGGTCCTCGACCACCTGCGGGGCCTGACCCGGGTAGGTCGTCTTGATAATGACCTGCACGTCCGAGAGGTCGGGGATGGCATCCAGTGGCGTCTGTTTTACCGCGTAGATGCCCCAGCCGGTCAGGATCACGGTCAGCAGGATGACCATGAAGCGGTTGTTCAGGGACCAGTTGATGACGCCGGCGATCATGGCTGGTCGACCCCCTGCACGCTGTCGGGGCTTCCCATACGCCGCATGCTGGCCTTGAGGCTGGCCTCGGAATCGATCAGGAACTGGCCGGATACCACCACGGCCTCACCGGCCTCGATGCCGGTGAGGATTTCCACCCAGTCGCCGCTTTCGATACCGGCCGTCACCGTGCGGCTCTCGAAACGCCCTGCGCCCAGTGCCAGGATCACGCGATCCTCGCGGCCGGTACGGATCAGCGCTTCCAACGGGATAACGATGGTATCTTCCTTGGGCCCGCCGAAGATCTTCACATGGGCATACATGTTCGGCTTGAGGGCCTCATCGGGGTTGTCGAAGCGCAGGCGGACCTTGAGCGTGCGGGTCCTGGGGTCGAGGCTGGGATAGATGTACTCGACCTGGCCCTCCCAGGTACGACCCGGGAGATAGGGCAGGCGCACCTCGGCCGGCTGACCGACCTTGACCCAGTCGGCCTGGCGTTCGAACACCTCGGCCAGCAGCCAGACACTGGATAGCTCGGCCAGGCTCATGACGCGATCGGCGGGTTTCACGAACATGCCCTCACGCACCGGCAGGGTCGAGACCACGCCGTCCTGCGGTGCATAGATGGCAATGGTCTGGCGCGCACGCTGGTCTTTTTTCAGCTGCCTTATCTGGTCTTCCGGTATGCCCAATGCGCTGAGCCGGTCGCGCGATGCCTGTTCCAGGCCTGTGTTGCCGATTTTCAATGCCTGGATAAACTCCTCCTGGGCATTCACCAGGGCCGGGGAATACAGCTCGAACAGGCGTTGTCCCTTGCGGACACGCTCACCTTCCGATTCGACATCGAGGCGCTCGATCCAGCCCTCGGTGCGCAGGTGAATGTGGCTGGTTTTCGATTCATCGTAATCGACATAGCCGACCGTGCTGATGCCGCGCCACAGCCGCGAGCGTTCGGCCGTTGCGGTGCGCACCCCCAGGTTCTGCACGATCCCGGGCGCAATCGATACGATGCTGTCCGGTTCGCCTTCGGCACCTGCATAGACCGGTACCAGATCCATGCCCATGGGCGATTTGCCCGGCTTGTCGCGCCGGTAGTTGGGGTCCATGGGTGCCACCCAGTAGAGGATTTCCCGGTCGCCGTCATTTTGTGCCATGCCGGCCAGGGGGGTCAGCAGTGCCGCACCGAGGCAGAGACTGATGAGGCGGTATAGAGGTCTATTCTTCATGGTGCTTCTCCGGCGAGATACAGCAGTCTGGCCCTGGCCTTGGCGCGATCGACCCGCACCCGTAGATCGTCGAGGCGTACATCCAGATCGGTAATGCGCGCACGCATCAGGGTGCTGAACTCGGTGACTCCGCTCTGGTAGGCATTGAGCGAGGCCTGAACATTGGCGCGTGCCTCAACCAGCAGTTGCGTTTCGTACAGGGAGGCCCGTTCACCCAGGCGTTGCCAGCTGGCGTAGTCGGTATCCAGCATGGCACGCAGTTCCCGTAACCGGTCGGCGCGCGTCAGGCTCGCCGCCTCGGCCTCTTGCAGACTGGCGGCCAGCCGGCGATCCTGGCGTTTTGCCGGGAACAGCGGCAGGTCCACGGTGACCATGGCGGCCATCATGTCACTGCGTTCACCCCCATCGGGGTTTTCACCGAAACGCTTGCGGTATTCCAGCCCCACGCCCCAGCCGGGCTTGTACTGTTCGCGCGCAATCTGGACTGCCTGGTGGTGTGATTCAAGGCGCGCGCTTTCCGCCTCGATCACAGGATGCTTTTCAAGGGCGTCGTCCAGTTCCTGCTTCGATGGCAGATCAGGCAACGCCGGAAAGTGAGGATCCAGAATCCCGGAGGCGCTGTCGCCGATCCATTTCGCCAGGGTGGCCCGGGTTTTATCCTGTTCATTGCGGATGCGAGTCGTGCGATCGTCCAGGCGCGAGAGTTCCAGATTGGCGCGCAGTACATCCTGCTGGCTGACGCGCCCGGTGGCGTAGTGTGCCTGGGTAATATCCACCAGCTGCGCAAACAGAGTGCGGGTGTTGGTCACCACCTGTTCGGCCTGCAGCTGGTAGTAGAGTTCCAGGAAGCTGTTGCGGACCTCACGCACCAGCTTGCGGCCCTCGTCATCGGTCCTTGCCTGTTCGGCTGCCGCCTTCCATTCGCCCTGACGCTGGCTATGCCGCAGGGTGGCGCCGCGCGGGAAGGTCTGTTGTACACCCAGGATGGCCTGGGTCATTGGTTCCTGCTCGATATCAAAGCTATCCAGCGGCAGGTTGGACAGTGCGGCATTGAGTTTCGGATCGGGCAGTTGCCCGGCTGCAACGGCAGCTTCGCGCAAGGCCTGTGAGCGTGCCTTGCTGGCAGCCACGGCGGGATCATCGCCGAGTGCGATCCGTTCGGCTTCAGCGAGGGTGAGCGCTGCAGCGACCTGCAGCGGTGACGACGACAGTGCCAGCAATACCATCAGGGCCGCGGCATGCCGGTTGGAGTTCCGGATAGGCAACATGGCAAGTCTCCATAACCATTCGGTTGGCTTACATCACAAACTATTGTAACTGTCCAGGGGACAGCCGGGTGTGAGTGCTTCGAATCAGCTACGGAGAGTGGCGGGGGGGTGCAGGGGGGGTGGAAGTGAGCGTTCGGGGAAAGCGTGAGAGTCGACGGTATTCTGGACAGCGCCCGAAAAAACCGCCTGGAAAAGTAACGTGCCGGTCATGGCAGTGGGTACACCGTGCACACAGACAGTGCAGGCCCCGTCACAGCAGGTACCGCCACAGCCCTGTTCACAGTCATGGCCAGACGGGTCAGCATTGCCCTGGTCGAGCTGTGTCTGCAGGTGCTCAGGCGGGTGCATATCACCCTGCATCTGATCGCAGTGGGTTTCGGCGGTTACGCTGCCAGCGGCGTCGTCCACCAGGGCAAAGGCGCCACGCAGGGGAGCTACCGCCAGGGTGAAGGCGACGACAAGCAGGATCAGTTTGCTGCAGCGCGTGTTCATGTATGTAACAAGGGTAGTCCCAACGGTTCTGTATAATCAAGCTTTGCCTGGTTAAATTAGCGGCAGAACCGTAATTTAGTTGACCCTCGCCGTCGCAACAGGTTCCGCTAAGGGTGTTCGCGGCCTGGTTCCAGGCGCGTAGAGATATATCCAACACACGGGCAAAATACCGCGTGCAGCGTAATTTATACTTAAGGAGTCCCTGGTTGATTGAGAAAAGCGCGGCAATCTCGGAATTTGGAATCATTCGTTTGGAGATTACTTCGTTACGGGCTGCTCCCGGTCTGGCCCAGGCCAGCCGCTCGACCGCTTCGCGGTCTCACCTTCTCCTGCCTCACGCGGCACGTGTACCTCGTGTTTCTCGCAGTGGCGGATTACTCAGCGTTTCCTTGAACATGGCGACCATGAACAGGATGGACAATGACAGGATGCAGTGACAGTTGCAGTGCCGACCTGGGCAAGGCGTCACCCGCCGAACGCCACACCCTGATCGTGGTGCTGGTGCTCAA
>Ga0224512_10000491_pt1 | contig 42143 bp, 45 predicted proteins | sample SF_May12_sed_USG_4_FD_169103 | JGI IMG/M metagenome (GOLD analysis project Ga0224512, IMG submission 169103) | Sediment microbial communities from San Francisco Bay, California, United States - SF_May12_sed_USGS_13 | ecosystem: Environmental > Aquatic > Marine > Sediment | place: USA... | reverse complement strand
CAAGAAACCTTTTACCAGGTCGTGCCGGTCGCCGACACTCCGCACTAGGAACCCCGGGTGTCTCTGCCAGACTGGGCCCGAGCGCACGGGACCCCGCTATTTGCCGCAAGTATTCGATCGACGGCCGATGATTTCGAGGTCAGCGAAGAACTTGCTTTCGAGTTCAGCGGGGATGGCGAGCACGACTACCTGTATCTCGAGAAGACCGGCACCAATACGGAGTGGCTCTCCAGGCAGTTGGCCGATTATGCGGGGGTGCCCGGCCGCGACGTCGGCTATTCTGGCCTCAAGGATCGGCACGCGGTGACACGACAGTGGTTCAGCGTACCGCGCTGGAATGCACCCGACTGGAGCCGGCTCGACGTGGACGGTGTTCGCGTCCTGGATCAGCAGCGCCACCATCGAAAACTCCGGCGGGGTGCACACCGGGCAAATCGCTTTCGCATCGTGTTGCGCGGTATCCTGCCTGACGTCCGCATACTGAATGAACGCCTCGAGACGATCAGGACACTGGGCGTGCCCAATTACTTTGGCGAGCAGCGCTTCGGCAGAGGAGGGTCCAACATTGCACTGGCGGATGCCTGGTCCCAAGGAAAGCGACTGCCACGGCACAAGCGCAGCCTGGCGATATCTGCCGCGCGTTCTTATATTTTCAACCAAGTCCTCGATTCACGCGTGCGTGACAAGACCTGGAACCAACTTGTGGCGGGCGACGTCGCGAACCTCGATGGGTCAGGCAGCGTGTTTTCGATAGATGAGGTCAATGAGGATCTCGCACAACGCTGTGAAGCGATGGACATACATCCGACCGGCCCCTTGTGCGGCGACGGTGCGTCTCCGTCTGTCGTTCCTGCCGGGCACGAAGGCTGGCTCAAAGCACTCACGAACGCGCGCGTCAAAGCGGCACACCGGAGCCTGCGGATGCGAGTTGACGATTTGCAATGGTCGGCTACCGACGATTCGCTGGTGCTCGAATTTGCCCTGCGGCGCGGCGCTTTCGCGACCTCCATGGTGCGCGAGATTGCGGCTGTTTCAGACTCTTGATGCGGATGGGAAACCAGCGGATCCAGACCAAAGTGGAGGGACGGGCGCGCGCAGAACGGTAACGTCTGGAAGCGGCAGATTGGGAAAAGCTGCGAGAGCAGGATGAGGGGACAGAAAGCGTCGCGGCCATCGCTCCCAGTTCGGGATGCCCGCCAGCCGAGGCAGAAGCAATAAAGATATGTCACGGACACCGGAGCAACTGCGGTCGCTGGGCGAACTGAAAGACGCGGGATACGTCACCGAGGATGAATTTGAGAGGATCAGGCAGAAAATCCTGAACAGCCAGCTCTAAGCTACTCTTTCGCGGGGTCGCATTGCCGGCGGCTGTATTCCAGGCCAGACCGTCCTCATCCCACCAGGCCTTTTTGCCTTGAGTCGTACGATAACGTGCGTGACGATCCCCGATTCGTCGATTTTACCCGGGAGCTCAATTGACGCGAGGAAGTCTATATTCACGAATGAAAAAACCCCTGCCTGAGCAGGGGCTTTCTTCTCGCAACCTCGATTCCACAATCAGTAATCAGTCTTTGAACTTGAGTTCCTGGTAAACCGAATTCCCGCCGAGGCGACGCAGTTTGCCGCGGTCGATGGTTGCCTGGCGCGATTTATCCAAAGACCCCTGAAGCCTCTTGGTGAGATCGTCATAATACTCGCTGCTCAGATCGAATGCGGCCCAGTTCGGGTGCTCGGTGACGAGAATCAGGTCAGGCTCACCGTCACGGGCGAACGCGTTGGACAATATTCGATACGACACGACATTGCCGTCCTTGATCTGTTGATCGAGAAAAACACGCCAAAGGCCTCTCAGGTCATTCATGTAGGCATTCAGCATGCCGGGCTCAATATGAACCTCCGACGTCGCTATAACGTTGCCGTTCTCCCAGTTCCGCTCATGGTCCTGCGCGGCCGCGGGCAAGCTGTATATCGATGTGCACGCAAGAATGGCCAACGCCGCTGTAAGTTTCATTTTCACTAATTATTCTCCTGGGATTTAATTTCTTGTGTAATTAGCGCGGAGTATTCCGCTGGCGGCAGTATAGTCGAACTCTGACGCACAGTTAGCGATTTTTTTGCAGGTGGTCGGCGGGCTGCGCGACTCTCAGTTCCAGCTTGAAAGCAGGATTGCAGAACGAGCTCCCATCAGATTTTCTGAAGTAAGACGTATATGGCACCCGTACCGCCATCGACCTGGCGCGTGGACACGAACGCCAGCACGCTGTCCCATTTCCTGAGCCATCGATTCACGGCGCTCTTGAGCACAGGCCCGCGCTCTCCCGAGCCGAGGCCCTTGCCGTGCACGATACGAACGCAGAGATTGCCCTGCATCAGCGAGTAGTCGATGAAATCGGCGAGCCTTTGTTTCGCTTCACCGACCGTCATGCCGTGGAGGTCGAGTTCGTCCTGCACGCTGAAGCCACCGCGCGCCAGCTTGCGCATGGTCCGCCGCCCGACGGAGGGGCGGTGGAAGCGCAGCGCCGCGCCGTAACCGTGTTCGATGGTATCGATATCATCCTGCAGGCTCTCATTCAGAACCTCGCGCTCATCGGCCCTCGAGAATCGTGCTCGCGGTTTCGGCTTCGGTCGTGTCTCGGGGATTCGCTTTTCGTGCTTAAGCGGTTTCGCATCCGAAATCGCGCGCCGAAACTCATCGATGTCCTTGTCATTCACGGTGGGCTCTTCGAGGCTATGGTGTTCGCTGAACATTGAGTATAGTGAGCGCGTCGCCATCTACCAATCCGAAGAGTGCGCTCGTCAAGAATCAAGCATGAAAATCCTCGTAAGTAACGACGACGGGTATCTCGCCACCGGTATCAATGTCCTGACTGATGCTCTCGAGCGGGTCGCCGATGTGGTCGTGGTGGCACCCGATCGCAATCGCTCTGCGGCGAGCAGTTCGTTGACATTGCATACACCGCTGCGGGTGACGGAATTTGCGAAAAATCGATACAGGGTGGACGGTACGCCGTCGGACTGCGTGCACCTGGCCCTGACGGGATTTCTCGAGTTCGAGCCGGACCTGGTCGTCTCGGGCATAAACCACGGTGCAAACCTTGGCGATGACGTCATTTACTCCGGAACGGTCGCCGCGGCACTGGAAGGGCGTTTCCTCGGTTTGCCGACCATCGCCGTGTCGTTGGTCGGCCGGGATCTCAAGCACTTTGATACGGCGGCACGCGTCGCGTCCGAACTCGTTCAGAAGATCGATCGTGCCGGGATCGCACCCGACGTCGTCCTGAATGTCAATGTCCCCAACCGGCCGTTTGAGGAACTGCAGGGCATTCGGGCAACCCGGCTCGGATTCCGCCACAAGTCGGAGCAGATTCTGAAAGACAGCGACCCCTATGGCCGGCCCATCTACTGGGTCGGGCCCGCGGGCGAAGGTCAGGATGCTGGCGAGGGCACCGATTTTCACGCGATCGAGCAGGGATCTGCTTCTGTCACACCCCTGAGGGTTGACCTCACGCGCCATGAATCCGTGCCGGTGATTGCGGACTGGCTGCGGCAATGATCGACCCGCAGGGCGGCATCCAGGGTATTGGCATGACCTCGAAGCGCACGCGCGACAGGCTCGTGCAGCGGCTGAGGGACCAGGGCATCCGATCCGAAGCCGTGCTCGAGCGAATTCGAAACGTGCCGCGCCATCTCTTTGTGGACGAGGCACTCGCGAGCCGCGCCTACGAAGACACGGCGCTGCCGATCGGCCTGGGCCAAACGATCAGCCAGCCTTACGTCGTCGCACGCATGTCCGAAGCGCTGCTCGACGGTTTCCAGGGGGAGTCTGTGCTGGAGATAGGCACGGGCTGCGGTTACCAGACCGCCGTGCTCGCGCCACTGGTAAAAAAGATCTACACGGTGGAGCGCATTCCGGAGCTCCTGCGAAAGGCGCGGCAGCGCCTTCGGGACCTGGATATTTATAACGTGCAGTTTCGGCCAGGCGATGGCTGGGACGGCTGGCGGAAGTACGGTCCTTATGACGGCATCATCGTCGCCGCGGCGGCCGCCGAGATACCCGAGAAGCTGCTCCAGCAGCTGGCGCAGGGCGGCCGGCTGATCATTCCCATTGGTCCGCCGGGCCGGCAGGAGCTGACGATGGTCACCAAGATGAACGATCACTGCGAGCAGGTATCGCTCGAGCCGGTCAGCTTCGTTCCGCTTGTCAAAGGTAAGTAAAAAACATATTTATCAAAATGATAAGCATGCTATTAAAAGTATATTCTGCGTTAGATTCAGGGCGGGAAGCGAGATGAAGCTGTTCGGGCCTCTGTATCAGCGGGTGCTGGAATGGTCGAGGCATCCGCATGCGGAACGCTATCTTGGCGCGATGAGCTTTGCCGAGTCGTCGTTTTTCCCGATCCCGGTCGACGTCATGCTCGCGCCGATGTGCCTCGCTGATCGAAGGCACTGGCTGCGCTTCGCCATTATCGCAACCGTGTTCTCGGTGCTCGGCGGGCTCGCCGGTTACGCCATCGGCTACGGGATGTTCGAGGCTATCGAGCCCTGGCTGCGTCAGTCGCATTACTGGGATGCTTACCAAACCAGCCGCCGCTGGTTTGATGAATATGGCGTCCTCGTCGTATTCGTGGCCGGCTTCTCACCGATTCCGTACAAGGTATTCACGATTGCCGCGGGCGTGGCGACACTTAACCTCCCCGGCTTTTTCATCGCTTCCCTGGTTGGCCGCGCGGCGCGCTTTTTCCTGGTGGCGGGACTTGTACGGGCAGGCGGGGAACGCTTCGAGACCTCGTTGTCAAAGCATATCGAGCGCGTCGGCTGGGCCGTGGTGGTGGCCGCCGCCATCCTGATCGCGTGGCTTATGATGCGGGGACAATGACATCACGCCTGGCCACCATTGTCTGCCTCGTCCTGCTGATCGCGTCCTGCGGCACCGCGAGATGGCAGGACACACCGCAGACCCACATCGTGCGGCGCGGCGAAACGCTGTTCTATATCGCCTGGCGCTACGACAAGAATCCGACTGATCTCGCGCGCTGGAACCGACTCGGCGACGGTTCGCTCATTTATCCCGGGCAGGTCCTGCGACTGACACCGCCCGCCGGTTCTGCCTCCCGAACGACGACCGGCACTCGGCCAGCGGCCAGGCGGGAGTCCAGGCCGCTGCCGGACATCCCGGCGCAGCCCGCGCCGAAATGGTCCTGGCCGACGCAAGGTCGGATTAACGTCGATTTTCGCGCAAAACCGGGTTCGGGAACTGGCGTACTAATCGACGGGAGGCGGGGTCAGGCTATCAATGCCGCCGCGTCCGGGAGAGTCGTGTATGCCGGGGATGGACTCATCGGGTACGGCAAGCTTATTATTTTGAAGCATAACGACACTTACCTGAGTGCCTACGGGTACAACGCGTCGCTGCTGGTCAGGGAAGGCGAACAGATTGTCAAAGGCCAGCAGATCGCGACGATGGGTGAGGGGCCGGAACGTAAGGCGCGACTGCATTTCGAAATCAGGCGCAATGGGCAGCCGGTTAACCCGCGGCAGCATTTGCCGCCGAGATAATTCGACTGAGCCCTGGTCAGAATGCAGCCGTCCTTGCAGGGGGTGAGATGTGGGAGAACTGCTCGATCCGACGCGCCAGTACCTCGACGAGATAGGCGTCTCGCCGCTCCTCACGGCGGAGCAGGAAAAAGACCTGGCAAGGCGGGCGCAGCGCGGTGACGAGGCGGCGCGCAAGCGCATGATCGAAAGCAACCTGCGGCTCGTCGTAAAAATCGCTCGTCGTTACCTGCACCGCGGCCTGCCGTTACTCGACCTGATCGAAGAAGGCAATCTCGGGCTCATTCATGCCGTCGAAAAATTCGACCCGGAGCGGGGCTTTCGATTCTCCACCTATGCGACCTGGTGGATACGGCAAACGATCGAGCGCGGCATCATGAATCAATCCCATACCGTGCGCTTGCCCATTCACGTAATCAAGAACATCAACTCCTGCCTGCGGGCGGCGCGGCGTCTTCGCGAGGAGTTCGACTGCACGCCGAGTGCCGCCGATATTGCCGAGCATCTAGGGCGTGGCGAAAGCGAGGTCGAATGGCTGATGGCATTGCATCAGCGCGTCGTACTGCGCCCCGGTTCATCGGACAAGGAGGGCAGTAGTCCGGTTGATCGCCTGCAGGCCGCCAAAGACGCAGAACCGCCGCGTTGCGCCCAAAAAGATGACGTGCACGACGTCGTAGACCACCTGGTCTGGGCGCTCAGCGAAAAACAACGCGCGGTCGTCGAGCGTCGTTTCGGCTTGCACGGTTATCGCCGTGCAACGCTCGAGCAGATCGGCGATGAAATCGGCGTGACCAGGGAGCGGGTTCGCCAGATTCAGCTGGCTGCGCTGAAGAACCTCCGGAAGATGATGGAATCACACGGTATTTCCGGCGACTCACTGCTGGACTGACGGTCCCTACAAATAAAGGACAGCGGCAACCTGCCGCCCCTCGGCCGCCAGCACGTTAAACGTCCTCGCGGCCGCGGCCGTATCCATGCATTCAAGGCCGACGCCACGCCGAGCGAAGGCAAACATCAGCTCGCGCGGTGGAAACAGGTGGCTTAGGCCCGTTCCCAGCAGGATGATCTCGGGAGCGATCTCGAACAGGTCTTCGAAATCAGATTCCAACAGGTCTGCGACGGGCTTTGCGTTCCAGGTCTCGAAGAGAACTTCGGGCGTCAGTGCGATAGTTTGTGCGTAGGCTTCCCCATTGACCGTAACGCTCGATTCGCCAACACTTTGAATAGTCAGTGTGTGGGTCAATTCTCTTGTGAATTTCAAGGCTGCATCCCTTAACATCGACGCCTCATTGTGAACGCATCATATGATAATTCTGCCGCAGTCGCCGTATTGCCGGCGGTATCGGGCGGCCGCCTGCAGGACAGGTCACTGCGCAGCTGGCTGGCGCGATCGGACCTCTCGGTCGAAGTCGGAAAGCAGGAGCTTCTCGAGCGAATCGTCGGTGTGCTTGGCCTTCCGTATCCCGAGGAAGGCCTCGCTGCCCTCCGCATGTGGGGTCAAACCGGTGACCGGCCGACAGTCTGGATTGCCGGCGCCGATCCTGTATACCTCGAGCCACGGCTCGATCATCTGCGCCTGCACGCGCTGTCACGTGCCGCCGTGCCGCCAGCCGATTTGCGGGCGCTGTTCAATCACCTGCAGGCGACGTTGTCGGACGACCAGCGCTTCGGTTTCGCGCGCCTCGGAGTCTGCGGTTACCTGCGCAGCACGCTGCCGATCGCGACGGCGGCGGTGCCGGCTTACGTCGTCGATCAAGAAGTGCCGACCGAATTCCAGCCGCATGGCGACGACTCGGCGAACTACCGGAATCTGCTTGGCGAAATCGAAATGTCGCTGCACGACCACGAGGCCAACCAGCGTCGCATAGCCGCGGGGCAACAACCTGTCAACGGATTGTGGATATGGGGCGGCGGAATGGCGCCAGCGCGCTCGACACGAGCGCAGCCCCGGCTGTTCTCCGACGATCCACTGCTACTTGGCTACTGGGAGAGCGCCAACGCCGGTGCCGAGGGCTGGCCCGGCAGCATTGCCGAATGCGTCCAGGCTGCCGATGCGGGTTTTGTTGCCGTGACGCCGGAAGACCAGGACGATCCCGCTTTCCTCGAGGATTGCTTGCGGCAGCTGCGCGCTGCACTGCACGGGAAACGCGTCGGTCGAGTGATTGTACTTTTCAGGGATGGGCGTCGCGCGATGGTACGTCGTTCGCACCGGCTGCGGTTTTGGCGTCTTGATTCCAAACTGCTTGACTAGATGATTGCGATGAAAACAGTCAGGCCTGTCATTTCCCGATCGTCACCCAGCCGGTCCGTGCTGGAACGGTTCGGCAACATAGATCCACTGCACGCAAGACTCTACGCAATGCGCGGCCTGAGGGCGGCGGAGGAACTCGACTACAGCCTTGCACGGCTGGCGCCGGTCAGCGCGTTGGAGAACGTCGATGAGGCGGCACAGCTCGTCATTTCGAATCGTGACAGGCGCATCATCGTTGTAGGTGACTACGACGTCGATGGCGCAACGAGTACGGCGCTGGTCATACGATGCCTGCGCGCGTTCGGTTTTGCCGACATCAGTTATCTCGTGCCAAACCGTTTTGACTATGGCTACGGACTGTCGCGGGAAATCGTGCGGGTCGCGGCAGAAAGAAAGCCGGCGCTTTTGATTACTGTCGACAACGGCGTTTCAAGTGTCGCGGGTGTTGAGGAGGCCAATGCCCTCGGTATCGAGGTCCTGATAACGGACCATCACCTGCCCGGCGGCGAGCTGCCGGCGGCGGCTGTGATTCTAAATCCGAATCTCGAGGGCAGCGCTTTTCCGAGCCGCAACCTCGCAGGCGTCGGCGTCGCGTTCTACCTCATGGCCAGGGTTGGCCGCATACTTGAAGAGAAGGGCGAGTCCGGTGCCGCAAAAATACCTGCGAGGTACCTCGATCTGGTGGCACTCGGGACCGTTGCGGACGTCGTGCCGCTGGATCATAACAATCGTATCCTGGTGCAGCAGGGACTCATGCGTATTCGAGGCGGGCACGCGGTTCCCGGCATCGACGCATTGCTTAAGCAGTCGGGCCGACAGCCCGGGCACTGTGTCAGTACCGACCTCGGCTTTGCTGCGGGTCCACGAATCAACGCTGCCGGTCGGCTGGAAGATATTTCCCTCGGCATAGAGTGTCTCCTGACCGACAGCTTTGAATCGGCGTCGAAACATGCGCGCATTCTCGATCAGATCAACAGTGAAAGGCGCGACATTGAATCGACAATGCGCGACGAGGCTTTTGCCTACGTCGACGCGCTAGGCTCGAAGCGCTGGCCGTCCTGTGTGTGCGTGTATGAGCCGTCGTGGCACCAGGGCATTGTCGGGCTGATTGCCGCGCGGGTACGGGAACGCTGTCATCGTCCCGTGATTGCCTTCGCCCGAGAAAACGATGAGTACCTGAAGGGATCGGCGCGCTCCATTCCGGGGGTGCATATTCGGGACCTTCTCGAGGCGGTCTCGACGGTGCAGCCGGGCCTCATCGAGAAGTTCGGTGGCCATGCGATGGCGGCCGGACTGTCGATCGCGGAATCCAGCCTCGAAGAATTCCAGCGGCTCGCGGCACAGCAAATGCGGCGCCTGTATCCGGATGCCGATTTCAGCGGCGCGATCATTACGGACGGAGCGCTCCCGGGCGTTGCTTTCAATCTGGAGTTCGCGCGCTCTCTGCGCGATGCGGGTCCCTGGGGGGCGGGCTTTCCCGAGCCGCTGTGGAGCGGTGATTTTTCGGTCGTCGAGCAACGCACCGTCGGCGAAAATCATCTCAAGATGCGGGTGCGGCCGGCGAGCGGCGGCAACGTCATCGATGCGATCGCGTTCAACCAGGCTGGGCCGTCCTACCGGGGCATCGTGCAGCTGGCGTTCAGGCTCGACGTGAACGAGTTCCGGGGTACCGAGAACCCGCAGCTGGTCGTCGAGCAAATTGCCCCCTTATACACGAGCGCTGCATGATAAGATCGCGCCCTTTTCCGCTTGAGTGGTTCCGATGGAGACCAGCCAGATCAAACAGACGATAGCCGACCTTGCCGAGCGCTCCGATGCGCTGAGGGGGTATCTTTGACTATGAGGGCAAAGCGGAACGCCTGACCGAAGTTCAGCGCGAACTCGAACAACCGGACGTCTGGAATGATCCCGAGCGTGCGCAGGCTCTCGGACAGGAGCGGTCGCAGCTCCAGCAGGTCGTGGTCAGTCTCGATGAACTGTCGACGGGCCTGAGGGAAGCCGGGGAACTGCTCGCGCTCGCCGAGGAAGAAGACGATAAGGAAACCGTCAATGAAGTCGTCAGCGATATTCAGAAATTCGAGCAAACGCTTGGCGGGCTCGAGTTTCGGCGCATGTTTTCAGGCGAGATGGACGCCAACAATGCTTACGTCGATATCCAGTCGGGCGCCGGCGGTACCGAAGCGCAGGACTGGGCGGAAATGTTGCTGCGCATGTACTTGCGCTGGGCCGAAGCGCACGGTTTCAAGGCCGAGGTGATCGAGGCCTCCGCCGGCGAAGTTGCGGGCATCAAGAGTGCGACGATACATATCGTCGGCGAATACGGCTACGGCTGGCTCAGGACCGAAACCGGCGTTCACCGACTCGTGCGCAAATCGCCATTTGATTCCGGAAATCGCCGGCACACGTCTTTTGCCTCGGTGTTTGTTTCACCGGAAGTCGACGACGACATCGACATCGAAATCGATCCGTCCGATTTGCGCATCGATGTTTACCGGGCGAGTGGCGCCGGCGGCCAGCACGTGAACCGAACCGAGTCCGCCGTTCGAATTACGCACCTGCCCACGAATACCGTCGTGCAGTGCCAGAACGATCGCTCGCAGCACAAGAACAAGGCGACGGCGATGAACCAGCTCAAAGCAAAACTCTACGAACTCGAGATGCAAAAGCGGCGTGCTGAAGCATCGGTTTTGGAAGACAGCAAGGCCGATGTAGGCTGGGGGAGCCAGATTCGCTCCTATGTTCTGGATCAGAGCCGCATCAAGGATTTGCGTACTGGTGTCGAAACCGGTAACACTCAGGCTGTGCTGGACGGAGGCCTCGATGCCTTCATCGAAGCCAGCCTGAAGCAGGGACTGTAATCGATTTCCTATGAGTAACGACAAACAACCGGACGAGAACAAACTGATCGCCGAACGGCGCGGCAAGCTCGACGCGCTGCGCGCAGAGGGCAACGCCTATCCGAACGATTTTCGTCGCAATGCGGTTGCCGAAGAACTGCACCAGACGTTCGAGTCGCACGACAACGAGGCACTGCACGAAGAAAGCGTGGAGGTTTCGGTCTCGGGGCGGATGATGGTCAAGCGTGTCATGGGCAAGGCGAGTTTCGTCAAGCTTCAGGATCGGACCGGGCAGATCCAGCTCCGTCTCGAGCGTGACCGCCTGCCGGAGGGCGTCTACCAGGCGTTCAAGAAATGGGATGTCGGTGACATCGTCGGTGCCACCGGTAAGTTGTTTCGGACACAGACCGGCGAGTTGACCGTTATGGCCGACGTGGTCCGTCTGCTGACCAAGTCGCTGCGGCCTTTGCCGGAAAAATTTCACGGGCTGTCCGATCAGGAAACCCGCTACCGCCAGCGTTACGTCGATCTCATCATTAACGAATCCAGTCGCAACGTGTTTCGTATGCGCTCGCAAATCATCACGTACATGCGGTCCTTTCTCGAGGCGGCGGATTTCCTCGAGGTCGAAACTCCGATGATGCAGGTTACGCCGGGTGGCGCACTGGCAAGACCATTTACGACGCATCACAATGCGCTCGACATGCAGCTGTACCTGCGCATTGCACCGGAGTTGAATCTCAAGCGACTTATCGTGGGCGGATTTGAGCGCGTCTACGAGATCAATCGCAATTTCCGTAATGAGGGAGTGTCAACGCAGCACAATCCCGAATTCACGATGTTGGAGGCGTATCGCGCTTACGCGGATTACAACGACTGGATGGATATGACCGAGGCCATGCTGCATGGCATGACGGAGGCTATCCTCGGAACCACACGAGTTAACTACCAGGGAGACGAATACGACTTCGGTCAGCCATTCAGGCGCATAACGGTCGAAGAAGCGATTGCGGCATACAATCCGAATCTCGACATGTCCCGAATTCGCGAGCGGGACTACCTCGTTGAAATCTGTACCAAGCTGGACATTGCCGTAAAGGATGGCGACGGCCCGGGTAAGCTGCAAACCGACATTTTCGACGCGACCTGCGAAGACAAGCTTCGCGAACCGATATTCATCACGCACTACCCGACCGAGGTGTCGCCGCTGTCGCGTGCAAACGACACTGACCCGTTCGTTACCGACCGTTTTGAGCTGTTCATTACGGGCCGCGAGATCGCAAACGGATTTTCGGAACTCAATGATCCGGAGACTCAGGCCGCACGGTTTCGGGCGCAGGCCGAATACAGGGAGGCTGGTGATGACGAGGCCATGGCTTACGATCACGACTACATTCGGGCGCTGGAATACGGCATGCCGCCGACGGCCGGAATCGGTGTGGGCGTTGATCGGCTGGTCATGCTGCTCACCGACTCGCCGTCGATCCGGGACGTGCTGCTGTTCCCGCACATGCGGCCGGAAGTCTTCGACTAGTATCCCGACACTCACCATCCACCCCCAACAATGCAATGCTGGGCGGTGGCAATCACGGCGATATCTTGCTTGCTCGCGCTTACGCGATGTCGCTACGCAAGACATCCCCGCACTTGCCACCGGAGTCTGCAGCGCTCGCCTGATGCAGGCAGCACGATGAGTAAGCGGCGCCAATCGCCGGGGGTATCGCAGTCGCTCGGACAGCTGCTCCCGTCGGGCGGCACCGAGGTTCGCAAACTCGCTTTGTGAGACACTCCGGCGCTCACCCCCGCGGTCTGGGTGTACTTATTGAGGCATGTGGACGGGATGTTTGTCGGCGAGACATCAAGCGAGCGTAAGCGAGACAGTCCGCCGACAAATATGGCGGCCGCATGCCGTCAAACCGATCTACAGGTACGGCAGGGGAATGTGGGTGAGTTTGATGCCGTTGGCGGTGAGCGGTGCGTCCGCTTTGTCGATCGGAACGACGGCCAGCAAATCGGTGCCGGCCACGTTGAGGACGTCACCGACATCGCGCTCGCCCTCCGATACTTTGTCGCCGGGCGAAAGCGGTGCCTCGCTTTCAAACCGCAGCGTTCGCCGTTTGGTCGCGCCCTTGTAATGCGTGCGTGCAATGACTTCCTGGCCCGTGTAGCAGCCTTTGTCCAGACTGAGCGCGCCGAGGAGGTCGAGATTCAACATGTGCGCGGTAAATTTCTCGGACTGCGCGCGTCCAATAAACGGGTAACCGTTCTGGATCAGAAACTCCGGATCGACGGTCCCGGCGTCGGTGACAATGTCGAAATCGACCTTGGAACGAAAACGGAACACGGTCAGTCGCTTGACCACGTCTTCTGCGGTTTCCGCCGGTGCGGAAAGCCCGAATCCGGAGTCCGTGGCCCAAAGCGTTCCGAACCAGATGACGCGGCCTTTGGGATTACACCAGGCCGCAAGGACCTCCGCTTCCGATTCAAGGCGCCTGACGTCGTTCGTCAGCTGTCCCTGGAGAAATTCGGAAGCGTCCTTGCCGTTTACATTGATCGTCGATAGTCGATGCATCTGTATCATATTATTTCGGGTTACTGCAGGCTTACAGCGGCTCTGGCATACTGCGCTGATGGACTCACGGGACCCAAAGAATAAGGCCAACAGCGACGAATCCAAAGCGAAAGATGAGCCAGTTGCCGAAGACAAGCGGCCAAAAGAGATTGGCGGTCGCCGTGGACTGGATCCGACGCGCTACGGCGACTGGGAAAAGTCGGGTCGCTGTATCGATTTCTAGCAGCCTTTTCAGGATAATACGCCGCTGCTTAACGGGCCGCCAATAAGCGAAAGAAGCCAACGCATGAGCAATGACGACAGGCCGCTGTCACCCCACATTTCGATTTATCGCTGGCCGATTACGATGGTCCTGTCGATACTGCATCGCATCAGCGGCATCGTGCTGTCGGTCGGGTTCGTCGTGCTGGTCGCCTGGTTGTTCGACGCGGCAGCGGGACCCGAAGCCTATACTGTCTTCATGTCTGTCATGGATTCGCTTGTCGGACAGGTAATGCTCATCGCCTTGTCATTTGCGTTTTTCTATCACCTGTCGAACGGTGCGCGCCACCTGCTGTGGGATGCTGGTCGTGGCCTGGAAAAAAGTCAGGCGAACCAGTCTTCGTGGCTGGTTCTCATCGCAACCGTCGTCCTGACTGCCTTGTTCTGGTGGCTGGCGTCATGAGCCTGCGAACGCCGCTGGGCCGCGTTCTGGGACTTGGCACCGCCAAAGACGGTACCTCACACTGGTGGGCGCAGCGTGTTTCGGCCGTTGCGCTGATTTTTCTCGGTAGCTGGTTCGCATTTTTGCTGGCAACGATGCCCGGCTTCAGCCACGCCGAGGCTGTAGCCGCTATCGGCCGCCCCCTTAACAGCATCCTGTTGCTGCTGCTCTCGGTGAGCCTCGGATATCACTCTTACCTGGGTATCCAGGTCGTGATCGAAGACTACGTCCATGCCCCCGGCCTCAAAGTGATCACGCTGCTCTTGGCCCGCTTCGCGCACGTCCTTCTCGTGGTCGTCGCGCTATTTGCAGTACTCAAGATCGGACTCAACGCATGAGCGACTACGAATTCATTAATCATAGCTATGACGTGGTCGTCATCGGCGCGGGCGGTGCGGGTCTTCGTGCGACGTTCGGCCTGGCGGAGGCCGGCTTCAACACGGCCTGCGTTACGAAAGTCTTTCCGACGCGTAGCCACACCGTTGCGGCGCAGGGCGGCATCAGCGCCGCGCTCGGCAACATGGGCGAGGACGACTGGCGCTGGCACATGTACGACACGGTCAAGGGTTCCGACTGGCTCGGCGACCAGGACGCCATCGAATACATGTGCAAGGAAGCGCCGGATGCCGTCATCGAGCTTGAGCATTACGGCGTGCCGTTTTCGCGAACCGAGGACGGCAAGATCTATCAGCGGCCCTTCGGCGGCATGACGACGCGCTTCGGCGAGGGCACGGCGCAGCGCACCTGCGCTGCCGCGGACCGCACGGGTCACGCGATGCTGCACACGCTGTATCAGCAATCACTCAAGCACGATGCCGAATTTTATGTCGAATACTTCGCCGTCGACCTGATCATGGAGGACGGAGCCTGCCGTGGCGTCGTCGCAATCGACCTCGCGACCGGTCGTTTGCATCGCTTCCGTTCGCACCAGGTCATTCTTGCGACGGGCGGGTACGGGCGTTCCTATTTCTCCTGCACGTCGGCGCATACCTGTACGGGCGACGGCAATGCCATGGTGCTGCGAGCCGGCCTGCCTGTGCAGGACATGGAGTTCGTGCAGTTCCATCCGACCGGCATTTACGGGGCCGGCTGCCTGATCACAGAAGGCGTGCGAGGCGAGGGCGGCTATCTGACCAACTCCGACGGGGAGCGTTTCATGGAACGATACGCGCCGAACGCCAAGGACCTGGCGTCCCGTGACGTCGTCAGCCGTTCCATGACGATTGAGATCCGTGAAGGACGTGGGGTCGGTCCGGAAAAAGACCACATCCACCTGCATCTTGAGCACCTCGGGCCGGAGGTTATTGAAGAACGTTTGCCCGGCATTGCTGAATCGGCGCGTATTTTTGCGGGCGTCGATGTCACCAGGCAGCCGATTCCCGTCCTGCCCACCGTGCACTACAACATGGGCGGCATTCCTGCCAACTTCCACGGCCAGGTCACGACATTGAAAGACGGTGACCCGGAGTCGATAGTCGAAGGCCTGATGGCCGTTGGCGAGGCAGCGTGTGTCTCCGTCCATGGTGCGAATCGACTCGGCTCCAATTCCCTGCTTGACCTGGTCGTTTTTGGACGCGCGGCCGCACGTTTTTGTGCGGATGAAATGAAGCCGGGTGCGCGCCACAAGCCGTTCGCTTCCGACGCAGGCCAGGACAGCGTCGCGCGCATCGACAAACTGCGCCATGCGAACGGCAGCCGGCCGACGTCGGAGATACGGCTGGAGATGCAGAAAGTCATGCAGGGTCACGCCGCGGTCTTCCGCACCGGCGAGGTGCTGGATGAAGGCGTCGATCTGCTGCGCAAAACGTTTGCCAGTTTTGCCGATATTGGGGTGGCCGATCGTTCGCTGGTGTGGAACACGGACCTTGTCGAAACGCTGGAACTCGAGAACCTTCTGCTTAATGCGACGGCAACCATTGAGTCTGCCGGTAACCGGCTTGAGAGTCGTGGCGCGCACGCGCGCGAAGATTATCCGGATCGTGATGACGAAAACTGGATGAAACACACCCTGGCCTGGATCGACGATCGCGGCAGGGTGAGCTTTGATTATCGGCCCGTGCACGAAAAGACGCTCACCGACGAGGTCGACTATGTGGAACCAAAAGCACGTGTCTACTAACTTGTCAGGGGCACTTGACTGTGGCTGAATTCAGACTCCCCAGGAACTCGCGCATAAAGAAAGGGAAGCACTTCGCCGCCTCGAACGGTGCATCCAATGTTCGGCGTTTCGCCGTCTATCGGTACGATCCGGACAGCGGGGATAACCCGCGTCTCGATACCTACGACGTTGACCTGGACAGCTGTGGCCCGATGATTCTCGATGCGCTGATCAAGATCAAGAACGAGATAGACCCGACGCTGACCTTCCGCCGGTCCTGCCGGGAGGGTATTTGCGGTTCCTGCGCGATGAACATCGACGGAGGCAATACGCTCGCCTGCACGCGTGCGATCGACAGCGTGAAGGGCGACGTCAGGATCTACCCGCTGCCTCACCTGCCGATCGTCAAAGACCTGGTCGGTGATCTCACGAATTTCTATGCGCAGTACGCCTCGATCAAACCCTGGCTGCAGTCCCGCACGCCGCCGCCTCCGGACCAGGAACGACTGCAGACTAAAGAGGACCAGGAGCTGATCAACGAGCCGGCTGCCTGCATTTTGTGTGCGTGCTGTTCGACCAGCTGTCCAAGCTACTGGTGGAACAGCGATCGCTATCTGGGCCCCGCCGCTTTGCTGGCGGCCTACCGCTGGCTGGTTGACAGCCGCGACGATGCAACGGGCGAAAGGCTCGACGAGCTCGAGGACCCGTTCCGCCTGTACCGCTGCCACACGATCATGAACTGCACGCAAACCTGCCCCAAGGACCTCAATCCCGCGCAAGCCATCGTCGCAACCAAGAAAATGCTCGCGGAGCGAAAATATTAGTACAGGAGCCGCCCAGCGTCGCGATCCTGTGCGTGACAAAAATGTCGATGCAGGAGCGGCCTGTGGCCGCGATCCTTCGGCCTCCTGAGCCATGAGCGAGGAATCGAGACTCCGCTGGCAATGCCGTTCCGATAGAGACCAATGAAGCGTTCCAGACTCAGATGGCAATGCCGTCGGGGCATGCGCGAACTCGACGAGCTCCTGCTCGAGTATCTCGAGGAAAGATATCCGCTCGCCGATGACGACGAAAAAGCGGCTTTTCAGGCCCTTTTGGCGCTTGCCGACCCCGAGCTGCACGGCTACCTGTTGCAACGGCAGACGCCAACCGAGGAGCCGATCGCCAATGTCATCGAGCAAATACGTAGCCGAACTTTATCCTGACGCGCTGCTGCGTCGATTGGTGCTGCTCTCCGGTGCGAGCCTGGCGGCACTCGGCGTCGCATTGATATTCACCCTGCCGCTGCACCGGGCCGTGCTGTTCGGGGGCTCAGTCGGCTGGCTGCTGCTATGCGCCCGCGAGATCGTCAATGCAAGTCGTGGATTCTTGCACTGCGCTCGCCTGCGCATCAGCGCGGGCGGTGAAATCCTGATGCTCGATCCCGACGGCGTTTGGCAGCGGGCCCGGCTGATGTCCGGGAGCGTGGTGTTGAGACGCGTCGGCTGGATCCTCTTCGAATCGAACGACGGCCGCCGTTTTGCCGAGTTGCTGCATGGGCGCTGCCGGGAGAATGACGATTGGCGGCGCCTGCAGGTGATCTGGCGGCACATTGGAGGGACCCAGTGAAGCTGCTAACATGCCTGCAGCACTGGGAAAAATACCGGACAACCGAGGCCAGAGGCGCGATTTGCCGTCCGTATCCGGAACGGCGTCACGCTACGAAGATGAATAAGGCAGATATCCGAGAACTTATCGACCTACGGCCGGTCTATCCCGAAGTCGGCTGGCTGCGCCGGCATCCTGGCGGGCGCGCCTGAATGTCCAACCAGTCATCCGACAAAAAGCTCGTCAAGCGGGTCCAGAGGGGTGACAAGGGCGCGTTTGATCTACTGGTGCTCAAGTACCAGCACAAGATAGTCAACTTGGTCATGCGATATGTGCGAGATCCGGAACTGGCGCTGGACATTACCCAGGAGGCGTTCATCAAGGCCTATCGGGCTTTGCCTCGATTCCGGGGTGACAGCGCTTTCTATACCTGGATGTACCGAATTGCGGTCAATACGGCGAAAAACCACCTTGCGGCACAGCGGCGGCGGCCAATGAACGTCGAACTCGATTTGCAGGACCCGGATCAGTATGACCTGCACGCGAAGCTGAAGGAGACCGACACGCCGGAGGCCGTTACGCTCAGCAACGAACTCAAGGAAACCGTTGAGCGAGCCATCGCGGCGTTGCCCGAGGATTTGCGCACAGCGATCATCTTAAGAGAGCTGGAAGGCATGAGTTACGAAGAGATAGCACAGACCATGGAGTGCCCGGTTGGCACTGTCAGGTCGAGAATTTTCAGAGCACGTGATGCGATCAGCAAGAAAGTCGGATCGCTCACGGCATAAAGAAGGCCGAAAGGCCCGGGCGGGTGGAGTATGAATGACGCGATCAGAATGCAGATTTCTGCATTTGTAGATGGAGAGCTTCCGGACAACGAGGCCGATTTGCTGTTGCGCCGGATGGGCCAGGACGCGGAGCTTCGGCACAGGGTCGCTGAATACCTTGCGATTGGCCGGGCCCTTCGCGGTGAAATCTCGATATCCGGCGTCGAGCGTATTCATGAGCGCGTCGCTGCCGCGATTGACGACAAGCCGTTCGAAGAAGAGACCGAAAACACCGGGACGCCGCCAAGCAAGTCAATTCGTCCGCTGGCCGGCGCTGCGATCGCGGCAACCGTCGCGCTGGTTGCGATTTTTGGACTGCAGCAAATGATCGGCGTCGACGGCACGGACGGCGTGACGCCGGCTCCGGCCGTCGTCGAGATTGACAGCGGTTACACCGTGCCGCGGCCGTTGGACGATCGGCTGCGCCAGTATTACCTGAGCCATGGAGCGACGGCCACCGAAAATGGCGCAAACGGTATCAATTCCCGTTTTGTCACTCTTCGATTGAGCGAAGAGGCCTTCGAGGAAACCTCGACGGACGAGGATGCGGCGCCCGAGATCGAAGCTGACGAACCGCCGGCTCAACCTTGATGGAGTTACTACATCGACGATCGCTTTGCGAGTTACTGCTGGTATGCGGCTCGTTCGTCTTCGCCGGTCCAGCGCTGGCGGCTTCCGACGATCCGCGGGAATGGCTGAATAGAATGGGCGCTGCGGTTCAGTCGACGAGCTACGAGGGGACAGTCATTCGCATACGGGGTGGCGAAGCCGAGTCGCTCAAGGTCGTGCATCAGGTCGCCGACGGGGTTATTCGTGAAAAGGTCGTCGCCCAGGAGGGCAACGGGCTCGAGATCATTCGCAACGGCAATGAAGTGCACTGCATCCTGCCGGACCGCAAGTCCGTGCTGGTGGAAAAGTGGGACGATCAGTCAACATTGTTCTCGACATTGCCCAGCAGCGAAATTCGCTTTGGCAACGAGTATGACGTGTCCATCGTTCGCGAAGAGCGCGTAGCGGGCCGGCAGACCCGGCTACTGGCGATCCGGCCACACGACAGTTATCGCTACGGTTACCGAATCTGGCTTGACAGAGCGACCGCATTTCCGCTGCAGACCCAGCTGATCGGCGATGATGGTGTTGCCATCGAGCAGGTCATGTTCGCGGAAATCAGTCTCAACAAGGAAATCGATGCGAGCGCGCTGGCGCCGTCATACTCTACCGAGGAGTTTCGTTGGTTCAACCAGTCGAATCACCACGTGACCCGATCCGTCGATACCGATTGGGTTTGCGAGAATCTCCCCCGCGGGTTCAAGGTGATTTCGACACATGAAGAGAAGATGCCGGGTAGCGAGGCGTTCGTTACGCATATTCTTTACAGCGACGGTCTGGCGAATGTGTCGGTCTTCATCGCGCAATTGGGCGAGGGCAATTCGCAGGGTCCGTCGAGCGTCAGCGGCTCCAATTCCTTCAGCGCCATCGTCGGCGATCACCATGTGACGGCAGTCGGAGAAGTTCCTGCAATCACGGTTGAGCAAATCGCGACGACGATGCGCCCCCGTTGAGACGTCTTTCCATTCCCGCTCCACGGCGCCGAGCTATTCTGCGGTAAACTCGCGACATGGATAATCCACGTGGTCGAGTGATCGCTGTTACAGGACTCGAACCTGCGCTCCACGCGCTGGTTGAGGTCGACGCGTCGATCATCTGCGCCCGGTGTGCCGAAGGCAAGGGCTGCGGCGCCGGATTGCTGGGACGCACTTCCGGCAGCCGCCGCGTCGACGCATATGTAACCAGCGATCTTAAGGTGCGCGAGGGTGATGAGGTGCGCATCGAACTTGCGCCTGGCAACCTGCTTCAGGCGGCAACGATAGTTTACGGTCTGCCGCTTGCCGGTGCCGTTCTGGGCGCAGCACTCGCCTATTTCTCCGGGTTCGATGAGCTTTATGCGGCCATGGCGGCGCTCGGCGGCACTGTCGCCGGACTCATGGTTGCTCGGTTGCGTTTGCGCCGATCGGGCTGCTTTCGCCAGTTCACACCGACAATTGTCGAACGTCTGTCGGTCGGGCGCTGATGTCGGCGCTAGAGGTTTACAGCCGGCAGGGCTGCCACCTGTGCGACCTTCTCGTCGAGGAGCTGCTGCCGCTGGTCCGCGGTACGCTCCGTGTCGAGGTCCGTGATATCGATTCGCGCCCGGAGTGGCTGGCGAAATACGATGTTCGCGTGCCGGTCGTCGAGTATGAAGACCGCCTGATTTCTGAGTATCCGCTTGACCGCCGCGCCATATCCCGCCTCGTGGACACGCTGTCGCCCGCGGCGCGCGAATGATGCGAAACAAAGCACCCGAAATCGGTATACTTCGCCGCTGCACTTGCCTGGCGGATGCACTGCCGGGGTCTGGTTTCCGTCGTTCATGAAGCATATTCGCAATTTCTCGATCATCGCCCATATCGATCACGGCAAGTCCACGCTGGCGGACCGCTTTATCCAGATCTGTGGCGGACTAGAGGATCGCGAGATGGAAGAACAGGTACTCGACTCCATGGACCTTGAGCGTGAGCGTGGCATCACGATCAAGGCGCAAAGCGTGTCGCTCCGCTACACTGCCGACGACGGCGAGAAGTACCAGCTGAACTTCATCGATACGCCGGGGCACGTCGATTTCTCCTACGAGGTATCGCGGTCGCTGGCAGCATGCGAGGGCGCGCTGCTGGTTGTAGATGCGGCGCAAGGCGTCGAGGCGCAAAGTGTTGCCAACTGCATCACGGCGATCGACCTGGGTCTCGAAGTACTGCCGGTCCTGAACAAGGTCGATCTGCCCGCGGCCGACCCGGAGAAAGTCGTGGCGGAGATCGAGGACATCATTGGTATCGACGCTCAGCATGCAGCGCATGTCAGCGCCAAGACCGGCTTCGGCGTGCCTGAACTTATGAACCAGATTGTACAGGTCATCCCACCGCCACAAGGTGACCCGGAAGGTGCTCTGCAGGCCCTGATCATTGACTCCTGGTTCGACAACTATGTCGGCGTCGTCTCGCTGGTGAGAGTAATGAACGGCAGTCTCGCGAAAGGCAGCAAGATTACCGTGATGTCGACCGGGATGTCGCATGTAGCCGATCGTGTCGGAGCGTATACGCCGAAGATGGACGATCGCGCTGTGCTCGGTACGGGCGAAGTCGGCTACGTCATCGCCGGAATCAAGGACATCTATGGCGCGCCGGTCGGCGACACCTTGACCGCAACGCACCGGCCTTGCGAAAAGCCGCTCCCTGGTTTCAAGCATGTACAGCCACGTGTTTTTGCGGGCCTATTTCCAATCAGTTCCGATGACTACGAGGCGTTTCGCGATGCCCTGCAAAAATTGCGTCTCAATGATGCCGCGCTGCATTTCGAGCCGGAAACCTCGGCGGCCCTCGGTTTCGGATTTCGCTGCGGCTTCCTCGGCATGCTGCACATGGAGATTGTCCAGGAGCGTCTTGAACGCGAATACGCGCTTGAGTTGATTACGACGGCTCCGACCGTCATTTTTGAGGTCGTCAACACGAACGGCGACGTTCTGTTGGTCGATAACCCGTCCAGGTTACCGCCAGTCAACGAAATTTCGGAACTGCGTGAGCCCATTATCTCAGCGAATATTCTGGTGCCGGAGAAGTTTGTCGGCGCCGTAATAAAACTGTGTATTGAAAAGCGCGGTGCGCAAAAAGAGATGCGATATCTTGGCGGGCAGATCTCGCTACAGTACGAGATGCCGTTGGCCGAGGTGGTAATGGACTTCTTCGATCGTCTAAAATCGGTCAGCCGGGGTTTCGCTTCGTTCGACTATCACTTCGAACGTTTTGAGCCTGCACAGTTGGTGCGCCTGGACGTATTGATCAACAAAGAGCGTGTCGACGCGCTCTCCGTCATCGTACACCGCGAGCACGTGAAACAACGCGGTCGTGAACTTGTCGAACGAATGAGGGAGTTGATCCCGAGACAGATGTTTGACGTGGCGATCCAGGCGGCGATCGGTAATCAGATTATTGCACGCAGCACGGTCAAAGCGCTGCGCAAGAATGTAACCGCAAAGTGCTATGGCGGTGATGTATCCAGGAAACGAAAACTCCTGGAGAAGCAAAAAGCAGGCAAGAAAAGAATGAAGCAGGTTGGTTCTGTGGAAATCCCACAGGAAGCGTTTCTTGCCGTGCTGCGAGTTGACAAGTGAGTGAATGAATTGATTATTAATCTTGCATTTTTCCTTACCGCATTGACCGTAATTTCGGGCGCGATTATCGTGCTCGACAAGGTGTTCTGGAAAACCCGCGACGAGGACAGCCGCCAGGCGCCGGGGCGACTGGGCACGCTGGTCGAATATGCTCGTTCATTTTTTCCTGTTCTGCTTTTTGTGCTCGTTATTCGCTCATTTATTTTCGAACCGTTTCGTATTCCGTCGGGCTCGATGATGCCGACCTTGCTCGAAGGTGACTTCATTTTCGTGCAAAAATATGCATACGGATTACGTCTGCCGGTAACCGAGACCAAGATATTTGAGACGGGTAGTCCGAAGCGCGGCGATGTTGTCGTGTTTCGCCTGCCGTCCGATCCCAGCGTCAATTACATCAAGCGTGTCGTTGGACTGCCCGGCGATGAGATTATTTACGATCGGCAGCGGTTGACGATCAACGGAGAAACCGTGCAATTGAAACAAGGGCCGAATGCATCCTTCGACGCGCCGGTGTTTATCGAAGATCTCGACGGTCGCGTACACGATATTCTCGTGACCAACCCGCGGTTCTCGACACGTGACGGAACCTACCGTGTTCCTGAGGGGCAGTACTTCGTCATGGGCGACAATCGTGATCGCAGCCGGGACAGCCGCTTTATCGGCGCGATTCCCGAGAAATTCCTCGTTGGCGAGGCGGTCCGCGTCTGGATGCACTTCGTACCGTGGAACGTGCCGGACTGGAGCCGAATCGGCATGAAAATCCAATAATGTGGTGCCAATCACTGATTTCGCCGATAATATGACGCTACGCTGGCCTGCGACGGGCATGAGCCCCAGACAAAATTGAACGGAGAGACCGGTATGCACCTCAAGTCCCTGGAAAATCAGCGTTTAGTGCGCCGGCAGGCGGGCGTGACGACGCTCGGGTTGGTCATACTCGTTGCATTCGTCGGTCTGTTTGCGTTTGCGGCAATTCGGCTCACCCCGGTGTACCTGAATTACATGAAAGTCGCGAGCGTTGTTTCAGGCGTTTTAGAAGAATACGACGGGACCAACCCAAGCCGGGCCGCAATTCGCCAGTCGATTGCTCGACGCTTCGACATCGAGAGTGTGGCGGTAATTCATGCGAAGGATGTCGCGGTCAATTCGGTTGACGGCGGCTATGAAGTGGCAGCGGTGTATTCACACAAGGCGCCGTTTATCGCGAACGTATCGTTCGTTGTCGATTTTGATCGACGGGTTGTCATCCGCAAATAAAAACACCGGCGCTCAATGAAAACGCCGGGCCGGGCACAAGAGCGAAGACATTGGACAAGGCCGAGAGCTGGCTCTACAAGACGCTGCATTACCGGTTCGAAGACGCCGATCTGTTGAAACAGGCCCTGACCCACAGGAGCGCCACGGGCAGCAACAACGAGCGGCTTGAATTTCTCGGCGACGCGGTTCTGGATCTGGTTATTTCTGACGCTGTTTACCGGGCACGCCCGGATGCAACAGAGGGCGACCTCAGCCGACTGCGCGCGTCGCTTGTGAAGGAAAAGACGCTTGCGGCGCTGGCGCTCGAGCTCGGCGTTGGTGAGTATCTTGTTCTTGGCGGTGGAGAAATGAAAACCGGCGGACACCGTCGCGAGTCGATACTCGCTGATGCACTGGAATCGATAGTCGGTGCCGTTTATCTGGACAGCGGCATTGAGGCCGCAAGGGATGTGATCGAGCGCGTATTTGCAAAACGGCTTGATGAGCTGCCGGCGGCGGACGAGTTACGCGATCCGAAAACCCGCCTGCAGGAGTGGTTGCAGGCCCGCGGCATGGGACTGCCCGAATACGAACTCGTCAACGTTACGGGTAAAGCGCACAAGCAGACCTTCGAAGTCAGCTGCCGCGTCGGTCAGACGGTGAGCGTGACACACGGCACGTCGACGACGCGGCGCAAAGCGGAACAGAAGGCGGCCGCCGACATGCTGGCGGAATTGCTCGAGAGCCAGGCATGAGTGCGTATCGTTGCGGCATGGTGGCCGTCATTGGCCGTCCGAACGTGGGCAAATCAACGCTTATCAATGCGATCATGGGCCGGAAAATAAGTATCGTAACGGCCAAACCGCAAACGACACGGCACCGCATCCTGGCCGTGCATACAACGGCCGATACCCAAATTATCTTTGTCGATACGCCTGGGCTGCATCGCCGGGCCGGCAAGGCGATGAACCGCCTCATGAACCGCATTGCCGCCAATGCACTGACAGATGCCGACCTCGTAATGTTCGTCAGCGACGCGACGCGCTGGACGGCGGAGGACGATGATGTTCTGAAAAGACTGAAAGCCTGTCGGGCGCCCATTGTTGCGTTGCTCAACAAGGTTGACAAAGTCCATCCGAAGGAAACGCTCTTCGACACCCTGCGTGTGATGTCGGAGCGATACAATTTCGCTGAAATCGTACCTATCTCGGCGCAGAAACGCGACAACCTCGATCAGCTCATGGCCATGATCCCGCGCTACCTGCCGGAATCGCCGCCGCTTTTTCCCGAGCATATGCACACCGATCGTGGCCCAGAGTTTCAGGCGGCAGAAATCATTCGGGAGAAGTTGACGCTGAATCTGCACCAGGAGCTTCCTTATGGTCTGACCGTGCAGATCGAGCGCTATCTGACGGAGAATAGCGGCGTCACGATCAATGCCATTATCTGGGTGGAACGCGACAGTCAGAAAGGAATCGTCGTCGGCAAGAATGGCAGCGTCTTGAAGAAAGTGGGGCGCGCGGCACGGCTGGAGATTGCGGAGCAGCTGAAGCGTCCGGTTCACCTGGAGCTCTGGGTCAAAGTGAAGAGCAACTGGGCGGACAGTGAAAAGGATCTGCTCAGTCTTGGTTACGATGCGCCGTAGTTTTCCTGTAGCGCCATGACGGCGCCGAGACGCGTCCATCAGCAGCCGGCGTACGTCCTGCATCACAGGCCTTTTCGCGACTCGAGCCAAATTCTCGATCTCGTTACGCGCGACCACGGCAAAATTGCGCTGGTCGCACGCGGCAGCAGGGGCTCGAAATCGCGCCTCGCGGGCCTGCTGCGGCCGTTCCTGCCGCTCACGGTGTCCTGGGTGGCGCGCTCCGACCTGGGTACGCTGACCGGGGCCGAAGCGGCCGGCGCACCGCTGGGACTGCACGGCGATGCGATGTTGTCGGCTTTCTACGTCAATGAGCTGTTGTTGAATTTCCTGCATCGCCATGACCCGCAGCCGGAGATCTATGAGCTCTACAAACAGGTCATTTCCGTCCTGGGATCCACTTCGGATATATCGGTGTCACTGCGATCTTTCGAGCTCGAGTTGCTCACTCTGCTGGGATATGCCGTTAATGTTGAGCACGTAGCCGGCACGCAGAGGGATCTGGATCCGGAGCAGACTTACGACTACCGCGTGGAGCAGGGACCGGTTCCCGTTGACCGAGCCGAGGGTCGACTCGTGTTTTCAGGCGCCATTCTCAGGTCAATCCAGGCGCAGGCGTTCGACGATCCCAGGGTGCTGCGTGCGGCCAATCGCCTGCTGCGCGAGGTGATCGCGCATCACCTCGGCGGCAAAGAGCTCAAAAGCCGCAAGGTGCTGAAGGAGTTGCATCGCGGTAGAATTGCGCCACCCAATCAACGGAAACCCGGAAGTGGTTGAATCCAATCCCATTTTTCTTGGTGTCAATATTGACCATGTTGCGACACTGCGCCAGGCGCGCGGTACGCCATACCCGCGTCCGGCCGAGGCCGCCTATGTCGCGGAGGGCGCGGGCGCAGACAGCATTACCGTGCATTTGCGGGAAGACCGCCGGCATATTCAGGACAGCGACCTCGACGCGATCAAGGCCATAATGCGCACGCACATGAATCTCGAAATGGCGGTCACCGACGAGATGCTCGGTATTGCGGCGCGCATCAAGCCGGCCGACTGTTGCCTGGTACCGGAGAAGCGCGAAGAGCTTACGACCGAAGGCGGCCTGGACGTAAAAGGACAGCAGGACAAAGTCCGGGATGCCTGCGCGCAGCTCGCGGAAAACAAGATACGGGTGTCTTTGTTTATCGATCCGGATTTCGAGCAGCTTGATGCGGCCGTGTTCGTCGGTGCGCCCGTTGTTGAACTACATACCGGGCAGTATGCGGAGGCGGAAGGCGATGAGCAGCAGGCCGAGCTGCAGCGTATTACAGAGGCGGCCCGATACGGGCAAAGCCTGGGGCTCATCATCAACGCGGGTCACGGACTGCATTACAAGAACGTTGCGGCCATCGCGCGCATCAGGGAAATCGTCGAACTCAATATCGGCCACTCGATAATCGCACGCGCCGTTTTCGACGGTCTGGGTATGGCTGTTGCCGAGATGAAGCGAGTAATGCTCGAGGCGCGGGACGGGTGATCGGGCCGTGATATTCGGCGTAGGCACCGACATTGTTGAGTTGTCCCGCGTGCAGGCCACTTTTGACCGCTTCGGCGAGCATTTTGTGCGGCGCATCCTGATGGAAGAGGAGCTGGAACTGTTCCGCCGCAGCAAGCAGCCCGTGCGGTTCCTCGCCATGCGTTTCGCCGGCAAGGAAGCGACCGTCAAGGCCATGGGCACGGGCTTCGCGCATGGCGTATGGTTACGCGACGTTGGCATTCTGAATAACGACTGGGGCCGTCCGTTCGTCATTTGGTCGGAGCGGGGCAGGCGGGTCTGCGACAGGTTGGGCGTCGGTGGCGGCCATGTCAGCCTGTCCGATGACGGCGGCCTCGTACTCGCTTTCGCGGTTGTCGAAACCGCAACGGAAATAAGGTAGCTGTACGCAATGCATTGTTTTTCTTTCGACATAGAGACGGTTCCGGACATCGAGTTCGGACGTCGCTTCTGGGAGCTCGATGGCCTGTCCGATGATGACATCGGGAAGGCGATGATGTTCAAGCAACAGCAGGCGGCTGGCACGGAATTCCTGCCGCTGCATCAGCATCGTATCGTCGCCATTTCGGTGACTTTCCGGACCGCGGACTCGTTCAAGGTCTGGAGCCTCGGCGACGAAACGTCCGACGAAGCCGAGTTAGTGCAACGCTTTTTCGACGGCATCGAACGCTACACGCCTGATCTCGTTTCATGGAATGGCGGTGGCTTCGATCTGCCCGTGCTGCATTACCGCGCGCTGAAGAACAAGGTTCGGGCGCCGCGTTACTGGGAGATGGGCGACGGGGATCGCGACTTCAGGTGGAACAACTATCTCAGTCGGTTTCACTGGCGGCATGTCGACCTGATGGATGTACTTGCGGGGTTTCAGCCCAGGGGGCGGGCCAGTCTCGACCAGATGGCGGTCATGCTTGGTTTCCCGGGAAAGCTCGGCATGAGCGGCGACAAGGTCTGGGACACGTTCCGACAGGGCGGCATCAAGGAAATACGCGACTATTGTGAAACCGACGTCCTGAACACCTGGCTCGTCTACCTGCGCTTCGAATTTATGCGCGGAAATCTCGATGAGAAAGATCTCGAGCGCGAGTATGCGCTGGTGCGGTCCACGCTCGAGAAGATGGATCATGACCATCTGAACGAGTTTCTCGCGGCCTGGGCAGAATAAAGCCATCCTATGGCCGGACGACGTCGCGAGCCGGAAACGGCGACAATAAATGCCGTGACGCATGACGGGCGCGGAATCGCCGATATTGAAGGTAAAAAAACGTTCGTTGCGGGCGCGCTGGTCGGCGAGACGGTGCATTTCATTCGCCGCAAATCGCGCCGGAATTTTGATGAAGCCGAGTTGCTCGAGGTCATCGAGGCGTCGCCTGATCGTATCGAAGCCCGCTGCGATGCATTCGGACGCTGCGGCGGTTGTTCGCTGCAGCACGTTACGCCCGAACATCAGCGTACGATCAAGTCGGGCACGCTAAGAGACAATCTCGAGCGCATCGGCCGGGTTACACCCGAAAAGTGGCTGCCGCCGATGACAGGCCCGGAGTGGCACTATCGTCGCCGGGCGAGGCTGGCCGTCAAGCACGTTCCGGCGAAGGGCCGCACTTTGGTCGGCTTCCGCGAGCGACACGCACCGTTCATCACGGATATGCATCGCTGTGAAGTGCTGGCAAAGCCGCTAGATGGCATGATCGACGATTTGAGCCAACTTATTGGAAGCCTGTCTGTTCGGGCGCGCCTTCCACAAATTGAAGTAGCCGTCGCCGACAACGACATCGCCCTGGTTTTTCGGGTACTCGATCCACTGACTGATACCGACATGGCGGCATTGACGGCGTTCGGAGAGCAAAAACGGCTGCGTATTTACCTTCAGCCTGGCGGGCTCGATTCTGTGTCGCTGTTCTACCCGCCGTCGGTCGATGATCCCCTGTTCTACACGCTGGCCGAATTTGATATTGAAATTGCCTTCGAGCCGATCGACTTCGTGCAGGTCAATAGCGACATCAATCAGCGCATGGTGCATTTTGCGGTGGAAGCGCTGCAGGCTGACGCCGACGATCGTGTGCTGGACCTGTATTGTGGCATCGGTAATTTTTCGCTGCCGCTCGCGCGAAAAGCCGGGGCTGTCCTGGGAGTAGAGGGCGAGGCGAGCCTCGTTGCACGCGCCGGTGAAAATGCGCGACGCAACAAGCTCGCGAACGTCGAGTTTCGTGTTGCCGATCTCAGCAAGATCGACGGTACCGAGAACTGGGTCAAAGCGGGCTGCGACCGCCTGCTGCTGGATCCTGCGCGCAGCGGGGCTGCCGAGGTGGTTAGCCGAATGCACCTGTTCCAGCCGGCCCGGATAGTCTATGTGTCCTGCCACCCCGGCACGCTGGCACGCGATGCAGGCACGCTTGTTTACGAGCAGGGATACAAACTCGAGTCGGCGGGCATCATCGATATGTTCCCGCATACGGCCCATGTAGAATCCATAGCTGTATTTACGAAGTCGTGACTTTCACCTGCGAGGCACAGCGGATGTCACTAGGGCCCGTGATGCTGGACATTGACGGACTGCACTTGAGTCCGGCTGACCGCGATCTCCTGAGAGAACCGGCGGTTGGCGGCGTGATCCTGTTCACGCGCAATTTCGAATCTCCGGAACAGATTGCGGATCTCGTCGACGACATCCGTGCACTTCGCAGTCCGCCATTGTTGATCGCCGTCGATCATGAAGGCGGTCGCGTACAGCGCTTCCGCGAGGGATTTACAGCCATCCCGCCGATGCGGCGAATCGGGCGCGAGTTTGACAGGGATTCGGAGTCCGGGCTGCGGGCGGCACGTGAAGCGGGCTGGATGATAGCGTCAGAGCTTCGTGCCGTTGGCATCGACCTGTGTTTCGCGCCGTGCCTCGATCTCGATTGGGGCGTCAGCGAAATCATCGGGAATAGAGCTTTCCATAACAAGCCGGACGCCGTCGGCGAACTCGCCGGCGCGTTTTCGCGCGGCCTGCGCAGTGCCGGCATGGCCGCTGTCGGCAAGCATTTTCCGGGTCACGGCGCCGTGTTGGCCGATTCACATCTGAAGCTGCCGATCGATCGCCGCGACTACGGGCTGGTGCTTGACGACATGCGGCCGTATGAACGGCTTATCGCCAACGGGTCGCTGGCGGGTGTCATGCTCGCTCACATCATTTACGAAAAGATGGACCCCTTGCCGGCCGGATTCTCCGAATACTGGATACAACGTGAACTGCGTTCCAGGCTCGGCTTTGGTGGTGCGGTATTCTGTGATGACCTGGGTATGAAGGCGACACGTGATTATGGCTCCATGGCGGAACGGGCTCGCACGGCACTCGATGCCGGCTGTGACATGGTACTCGTTTGCAATGATCGCGACGCTGCGCATCAGGCGGTGGACGCGTTGGTTGATTATTCGAATCCGCTGTCGCTGGTGCGGCTGGCGCGTTTGCACGGCACGGGCCATCTCCTGCGCCAGACGCTGCTTGCCAGCGACGAATGGATGTCGATCAACAGGCAATTTGCGCGCTGGAGCGAGCGTCCCGAGCTGCACCTGGACGCCTGAAGCAACAGCGCAATGACCGAGTCGTCGAAGTTTGCAGTGATCGTTGGCAGCGGCTTCCCGGCGCTCGGCGGCGAGGACGGCGGCCGAAGGGTAGCCACGCGTTTCGGCGACGCATCAGCGCCAGTCCATACGGTGGAAATCGAAGGTCACTCCGTCCTGTCGCTTGCGCGTCATGGGGATGATCATTCGGTCCCGCCGCACGCAATCAACTACCGCGCAAACCTGGCGGCTTTGCAGGAACTGGGCGCCGACAGCGTCATTGCGCTGAATACGGTGGGAGTCGTTTCGGACATACGCCGGTCGGGCGAGATCGCGGTGCCCGACCAGGTTCTCGACTACACCTGGGGGCGGGCGCACACAATATTTGACGGCACCGACGGCGTCGTTGAGCACATTGATTTCACGGAACCGTTTTCATCCACTTTAAGGACACAGCTGCTCGCAGCCGCCAGCGCTGCCGGACTCGACTGTCATGATGGTGGCGTTTACGCGGCAACACAGGGGCCGAGACTCGAGACCGCGGCCGAAGTTGACAGGCTCGAGCGCGATGGCGCGGATTACATTGGCATGACCGCGATGCCTGAGGCGGCTATCGCACTCGAACTCGGGCTGCAATACGCGTGCCTTGCGCTTGTCGTGAACCGGGCGGCAGGTCGCGGCGATACGCCGATACACGAAGACGTTGAATCGAGTACGCTGTCGGCAAGAAAGCAGGCCATGAGTGTTCTGCGGCAGTTTTTCAAGATGAAAAGATGACGTATAGATGAAACCGCTCGATCGACGTATTCTCGAACAGGTTATCGCCGCCACGCTGGAACCGCTGGTCGTCGTGTGTATCGACCAACCGGATTGGCCGGTTGTGCTGGCGAATCCCGCGTTCGAGACTATTGGTGTCGAGGATGTTTCGGGGCAGCCGTTCGCCGACGTAATCGAGCAAGTCGCGGGGCGCGATGTCGCGATGGAAGTGAGCGAATCACTTCGTTCTCAGCAGGAGACGAGCTTCCCCGTCGAATTCGGCAGCCGCGAGTACCTGCTGGTACTCAAACCGCTGCTGCTACCGGAGGAGGAGTCGGCGCGATTTTATTCGGCTCATTGGCGAAGTGGTAACGTTGCCGGAACCCCGGAAAGCGCGGAAATGCACCATGCACTGCTTAAAGCAAAGCACCGCATCCGGGACCTGTCGCGCGACGACCCGGTCACGGGGTTGTTGAACGATCGGGCGTTCCGTGAGGTTTTTGAGCATGACTGGGCGGTTGCGTCGAGAGAAAAGAGCCAGCTGTCGCTGGTACTGTTCACGCTCGATGAGTTCGAGGCATACATCGAGGTATTCGGGCGCCATGCATCAGATTCCTGTCTGCGCCGTGCCGGACAGACGATTCGGCGCTGTCTGCGCCGCGCCAGTGACGTCGTTGCACGGCCGGGTGGCGCCCGTTTTGTCGTCTTGTCGCATTCGTCCGAGGAGCCCGGTGTCTGTGAGTTTGCGAGCCGGATATCGACAGCCGTGCGGGAACTGGGGCTGCATCACCCCCGATCCGCGGTCTCCAGGTTCGTAACCGTCTCGTTTGAGGTGCTCGTGGCTGATGCCGCAAAAGAGCAGCGGAGCGCAAACGATTTTCTCGATGACCTATTGGGCGGGGTAGCCGAGTAACTCGAGATTTTCCGGCTCCGCCGTTTCCTGTTCTTCGACGCGCATGACCTTGGCGAGCACGCCGAACTTGGGATGATCGAAATAGCGCAATTCGCCGGATCGGAATATTCTGTCTTCGTTTATGCGAAAGCGAACCGGGCCAGGTTCGTCGATGCCGCGATACTCAGTCCGGGTCCGGTAGTCGCCATAGCCTGACGTCGGGTCGTCGCGGCCGGATATTGGATTCCTCGTCTCCGGTGCATCGAGCTTGAGGTCTACCACGAGATGCAGGAAGCGGCTCAGGTAGAGTTTCAGCGTGCCGTCGAGTCCTTCGGGCACTCTCCCCATCGAAGCAAGTTCGATGGCCCGTGTTTCTTCTTTGGGCCATGTTGTCTGGGTCCAGCCGAAATGCATGACCGGGACGTACACGTCGAGACGCTGCAGCCGGCTCATGATCTCGCCCATTGTGTACTCGTCGTTCCGGAGGCGAGTCAACTTGATGTCGCGCAGTCTGCGTGGAATTTCTTCGAGCGGCACCGTCTCAGGCAGCAATGATTCCTCATCGAACACATGATCATCGACGATTGGCCTGTCGGCCGGAAATATTTCGCTGCCGGTTGCTACTTCCTGGGCGTATTTGAAGATGATCATCTCGACCGTGTAGCGCCGGATTTCCCGCTCTTCCTCGACGGGCGCATCCTGCGCCTGTGCCACCGTGAAGAGCGAACACATCAGGCAAATCAGTATCGTTTTCCGCATAAACCGCATCATTTCCACAAATCCCTAGTTTTTGACCGCGAGATCCCGCATCAGGTTCTCTGTCGTTTTGAACCGCTTTTCCAGATCGGAAAGATCATCCCGGATCTGCAGCCGGTGCGACCCCTGCAAACGGTATTTGCCGCCGTCATTTTGCACTAATTGTACAAGCGCGACAGGGTCAATATGACTTTCCGGACCAAACACGACGTAGCCACCGCGGTCAGCTGCGTCGATCTTTTCAATACCGAGCGCCGCGGCGGATTGCTTGATGGCGGCGATGCGCAGCAGGTTTTTTGCGCTGTCGGGGAGCAGGCCGAAGCGATCGATGAGTTCCACCTGCAGTTCACGCAACTCGGCGGCAGACTCCGTGGCCGAGATACGTTTGTACAGCGTCAGGCGCAGGTGTACGTCGGGAACATAGTCGTCTGGCAGCAGGGCGGGTATGTGAAGGTTGATATCGACGCCAGCGTGCAGGGGCGCATCGAGATCCGGTTCTTCACCGGATCGTAACGAGTCGACAGCGCGGCCCAGGAGCTCGGTGTAGAGCGAGAATCCGATCTCCTGAATCTGCCCGCTCTGCGTATCCCCCAGCAGTTCGCCGGCGCCGCGAATCTCGAGATCGTGTGTCGCGAGCGTGAAGCCGGAGCCCAGATCTTCGAGTGAGTCGATGGCTTCGAGGCGCTTGATCGCGTCGGCCGTCATTACAGCTTTAGGGGGCGCGATCAGGTAAGCATACGCGCGGTGGTGCGAACGGCCGACACGTCCGCGCAGCTGGTGTAGCTGCGCAAGGCCAAGACGATCCGCGCGATTAATAATAATGGTGTTTGCGGTCGGCACGTCAATACCGCTCTCGACGATGGTCGTGCACAACAATACGTTAAAGCGTCGGTGGTAGAAATCGATCATGACCTGCTCGAGTTCACGTTCGGGCATTTGCCCATGACCGACGCGAATGCTGGCTTCGGGTACCAGTTTTGCGAGCCGCTCCGCAATGCGGCCAATGTCTTCGACGCGGTTATGAATGAAATAGACCTGGCCGCCGCGCTTGATTTCACGCAGACACGCTTCTCGTATGATGACGTCGTTCCACTCGGAGACGAAAGTCTTGACGGCCAGGCGTTCAGCCGGCGGCGTGGTTATGAGGGACATTTCGCGCAGGCCCCCAAGCGCCATGTTGAGCGTTCGCGGAATCGGCGTCGCCGTCAGTGTCAGTATGTCGACTTCGCTGCGCAGGGACTTGATAACCTCCTTGTGGCGCACGCCGAAACGGTGTTCTTCGTCAACGATCACGAGGCCGATATCGCGAAAATCTTTTGTGTGCTGCAGCAAACGGTGCGTGCCGATCACGACATCGACGGTGCCTGATCGAAGGCCCGCAACGATATCCCTGACCTGTTTGGCCGATTGAAATCGTGACAGCACCTCGACACGTATCGGCCAGTCGGCAAACCGGTCTCTGAAGGTTTGGCCATGCTGCTGCGCCAGCAGCGTGGTCGGAACCAGCACGGCAACCTGCTTGCCACCGTGGATCGCCGCAAAAGTCGCCCGCAGGGCCACTTCCGTCTTGCCGAAACCGACGTCGCCGCAGACGATGCGGTCCATGGCCTGGTGGGACGCAAGGTCCTCCAGTACATCGTCTATCGTGTCGGCCTGGTCTTCGGTCAGTTCGAAAGGAAAGCCGGACTCGAATGTCCGGTATTCGACTTCGGGCCAGTGAAAGCTGAATCCCGGTCGCGCCGCTCGTCGCGCATAAACATCGAGCAGCTCTGCAGCGACGTCCCGAATTTTCTTGATTGCGCGGCGCTTGGCTTTTGCCCATTGGTCGCTACCGAGCCGGTGCAGCGGCGCAGTATCGGGCGACGCGCCCGTGTAGCGGGAAATCAGGTCGAGGGCATGGACCGGGACGTAGAGCTTGTCGCCGTCGGCATATTCGAGGTGCAGGAACTCTGCGCTGATCCCGCCGACTTCCAGCGTTTCGAGCCCCAGGTAGCGGCCCACACCGTATTCTTCGTGGACCACGGGAGAACCGGGTTCGAGGTCGTTGAGCTGCCGGATGATGGTCTCGGGGTCCCGGTCGGACGGCCGTTTGCGCCGGCGCGTCCTGGTGCGCTCTCCGAACAACTGCTGCTCGCTGATAACGGCGAAACCGGCGCCGGGCAGCAGGACGCCGCTGTCGATTGGCGCCACGGCAACGCCGACGCGCCGCGCGAGCCCGGTAAACGCCCGCCAATCGTCAATACGCGCGAGGTCGAGGCCGCGCCCGACCAGCAGATCCAGCAGCTGCTCGCGGCGGCCCGGTGAGTCGGTTGAAAACAGTACGCGCCCGTCGAAGGTCTGCAGGAACTGCATCAGCGACGCCGCGGCATCCTCGTATCGGGCTTCGATTTTCATCGCAGGCGGCAGCCGCGTGTCGAAGTTGATGACTCCCGCCGCTTCGGCGAGCGACTGGGCGGAGTAACGTATGTGCGCGAAGCTCTTGAGCCGCTGCGGTACGGAGTCCGGCGCAAGGAAGGTCTCTTCCACGTTCAGAATCGGACGTTCGACGTCGAGACTGCAAAGCTCGAAACGCTCGCCGGCCTCGGCCCAGAACTGCTGCAAAAGCGACTCGAGTGCCGCTGGTGCCAGGATCACGCAGTCGTCCGGCACATAGTCCAGGAGCGTTGCGGTCGAATCGAAAAAAAGCGGCAGGTAATACTCGATGCCGCCGTGCGCAATACCGTCCGAAATATCGCGATACACGCGCGATTTTCCGGGTTGCCCCTCGAAGCGCTCGCGGTAGCGATCACGAAAGCCGTGAACGGCATCCGCGTCAAGCGGCACTTCGCGGGCCGGCAGGACCCGGATTGAAGCGACTTTTTCGCCGGACAACTGGGTTACTTCCGAGAAGTGGCGCAGCGATTCGATTTCGTCACCAAAGAAATCGATGCGAACCGGCGTGTGCGTCCCCATCGGGAACAGATCGATCAGCGAACCTCGGACCGCGAACTCACCGTGTTCCGAGACCTGGGGAACCCGATAGTACCCGGCTGCGATGAGTGCATCTGTGAATTCCTCGCGGTCCAGGGTTTGCCCCGTCGATAAAGACAAAGAGCGGGCGGCCACGTAGTCCAGGGGAGGAAGGCGCTGCTGCAGCACGCTGGCTGCCGCAACGACGATGCCCTTTCGCATGTTCGGCAACGCAGCCAGCACGCTCAACCGTTGCGAGATGATGTCCTGGTGCGGCGAGAAGCTGTCCCAGGGCAGCGTCTCCCACTCGACGAAGTGCAGAACGGGCAAATCAGGTCCGGCGAAGAATCGGATTTCCGCTTCGAGCTGATCCGCGTGCCGCGGATCGTCGGCCAGCATCAGTACCGGCCGGTCGACGTTCTGTGCAAGTTCGGCCGCGGCGAGGGAGGCACTGGCGCCAATCAGCCGCCCCCAGCCGGCGGCCGCGCCAGTCGCAGGCACCGCGATTGGCGCCGGAATCAGGAATGATGTGCTCAACGGTTTGCTTGCCCGCCCAGGGTCGTCGCTTCGAGGGTTAAAAAACGCGGGACGCGATTATTACACAGAGGTCATCAAACGGGTGTGCCTCACTTGGACACGAAAAAGCCCGGGTCGTTTCCGGCCCGGGCGTCTCGATATAGTGTCGGCAGGGTGTTAGCGTTTGACGACGGCGTGTATGACGCGGTCGTATTCGAAAAACACGACGAAGTCCCTGTACTCCCAGCGCGTAATCGGTGGATCGCCGACCGGTGCACGCACCGAAACCGGACTGCCGAACCTGGACTCGACCCGGGCCTGCGTCATGCCACGAGTCGGACGCACATCGCCGGATCCGGCGGAAATGCCTTCCATCTGCAGCGTGTCGGCCTGTGCCGCGCCGAACAGGGTCAGGAACAGGGCGATCAGTGTCGCGATGCGAAGTCTGGCCATAGGTCGTACTCCCAAGGTCGATCCGGAGACTATAGCATTGCTCGCCGGACCAAAAAACAATTGATCTTTAAGGTTTTTACACGGGTCCGGGCCCCGTATATGCGAACTGTGTCACAAACCACCGGTGCCCTGTCCCGCAGGCACTGAATCCGCACGAACTTGCGGGACAGGATACGACCGCCGAAACGGAAAGTCGCCGCGCCATGAATGTGGTTTAATGCGAGCCGATGACCAACCCTGTCGAACTGTTCGTCGGGCTGCGCTACCTCCGGGCCAAGCGGCGCACCCGATTCGTATCCTTTATTACGTTGATATCCCTCCTCGGGATCGCGCTCGGCGTTGCCGCGCTCATCGTCATACTTTCGGTCATGAACGGCTTCGAAGGCGAACTGCGCGGCCGACTCCTGAGCATGTCCGCACACGGTTCGATAACCGGGGCCGATGGCGTTACGGAGGACTGGCGGACGCTCGTCGACGAGGTCAGTGCGGAACCGGGTGTAGCGGCAGCCGCGCCGATCGTGCAGATGGAAGGCATGATCCAGTCAGGACTCGAGCTGTACGCGGTCATCGTACACGGCGTCGACTCGCTGTACGAAAAGCCGCTGTCGGGTGCGATGATCAACATGGTCGAGGGGGGGCTCGACGCCCTCAAGGCTGGCAGTCGCAGCATTATTCTCGGGAGAATTCTGGCCTACGACCTGGGCGCCCGGATCGGCGATGGCGTGGTGCTCCTGATTCCGCGTCCTGTCGGCGACGGAACCCTGGAACCCGTACTCGAGCGATTCGTTTTGCGTGGCGTCTTCGAAGCAGGACTGCAGGACCACGATGCGGTACTCGCGCTCGTCCATATCAATGATGCAGCGGCGATTCAGGATATGGGTACGGCTGTTAGCGCCGTTCGTTTCCGAGCCGACGATGTCATGCAGGCGCCCGCGATCTCGCGTGCACTGCAGACGCGACTCGGCGATAAGGTCCACAGCAGCGACTGGACGATCGAGAACGGCAGCTACTTTCGCGCAATTCGCCTCGAAAAGATGATGATGTCGCTCATTCTGTCCCTGATCATCGGCGTTGCCGCTTTCAATATCGTGGCAAGCCTCGTCATGGTCGTAACCGACAAAACGACGGACATTGCGGTGCTCCGAACACTGGGCATGGGGCCGAATGGCGTCGTACGCATTTTCTTTGTGCAAGGCGCCATGATTGGCTGGGCGGGTGTGCTGATCGGTGTGTTCCTCGGCATTGCGCTCGCCTTCAATGTGCCGGTCATCGTGCCTTTCTTGGAGCAGTCCCTGGGTTTCCAGATCATGCCGGGTGACGTTTACTACGTGACGCGCATACCGTCCGAACTCGAATGGCAGGACGTCGCGATTATTTCGGTATCGGCGTTTGTACTTACATCGCTGGCGACGTTGTATCCGGCGCGCCGAGCGGCGCTCGTGAATCCGGCCGCGGCGCTGCGGTACGAATAGGTCGCATGGGTAGACGATTCGAAACCTGGATTGGCGGCCGCTACGTGCGTTCACGCAGCAGCAACAAGTTCGTCTCAATCATCTCGGCCATATCGATGCTGGGCATTGCAATTGCCGTCACCGTATTGATCGTCGTGATGTCGGTAGTGAACGGATTCGAGCGCGAGCTGAAGGACAGGCTGCTCGCGATGACGGCGCATGCCAGCATCGAAGGCGTTGACGGTGAGCTTGCAGGTTCGACCGCCTTGATCGAAACGGCCCGGAAAAATCCGCGGGTTCGAGCGGTCGCTCCCTACGTCAACGGCCAGGCGCTGCTGGTTTTCGAGAATGAACTCAGCGGGGCTGAGCTGCGTGGCATAGAGCCGCGGCTGGAGGACGCCGTCTCCGGTGTGGGCGGCGTCATGCGAGCAGGACATCTGGACGACCTCAGGCCGGGAACATTTAATATCGTACTCGGCGTCGAGCTGGCCAATTCGCTGCGGGTCAACCTGGGCGACAAAGTTACCGTGACGCTGGCACAGGGCAGGGTGACGCCGGCCGGCGTTATTCCGAGAACGAAGCGCTTCACGGTCAGCGGGCTCTATCGTGTGGGCATGTATGAGTTCGACCGACGCCTGGCATTTATCAATATCAGCGATGCACAAAAGCTGTATCGCAAGAGGGGAACGGTAACCGGCGTGCGACTCGCCGTTACCGAAATTTATGAGGCACCGGCCATTGTGCGCGAAGTCGCGCTTGCGCACGGGGCACTCGTGCTCGTGAGCGACTGGACCCGACGGCACGTCAATTTTTTTCGCTCGATCCAGATTACGAAGTCGATACTGTTCGTGATCCTGCTGATGGTCATAGCTGTCGCGGCCTTCAATATCGTCTCGACACTCGTCATGGTCGTGAAGGACAAGCAGTCGGATATCGCGATTCTGCGCACGATCGGTGCCCGGCCATCGAGCATACTGCGGATATTTGTCACGCAGGGCAGTATCGTCGGTGTACTCGGTACGGCGGCCGGTGTCTTGCTCGGCGTCCTGCTGGCCCTGAACCTGGAAACGATCGTCGGGTTTCTGGAGTCCGCATTCGGTATCAAGTTTCTCGCTGCCGACGTGTACTTCATCAGCGACCTGCCGTCCGAGCTGCGCTATGGGGACGTATCGAGGATTGCCGCGATGGCGCTGGTCCTGGCATTGATTTCCACCCTGTATCCGGCCTGGGTTGCCGCCAGGACGGCCCCGGCGGAGGCATTGAGATATGACTGAACCTGCGATCGGCCCTGAGCACGCGGTCCTTGAGTGCCGCGGCGTTGTGCGACGTTTCCGGGAGGGCACGTCGACCCTGGAAGTGCTGCGTGGGGTGAACCTGGCGGTGCAGCCGGCAGAGCGATTGGCCATCGTTGGTGCCTCGGGCTCGGGCAAGACGACGCTGCTGCAAATCATGGGCGGTCTCGACGAGCCGAGCGAAGGCGAAGTGCTAGTCAACGGCGAGCGAATGCAGGGCATCGGCGAGGCAGCGAAAGGCGACCTTCGCAATCGCTATATCGGTTTCATCTATCAGTTTCACCACCTGCTGCCCGAGTTCACGGCGGCAGAGAATGTTGCGATGCCGCTCCTGATACGTCGCGTAGCCAAGACTGCGGCTTTGCAGCAGGCCGGCGAGCTCCTGGGGCGAGTTGGCCTTGGCGAGCGCCTGACGCACAAGCCGGGCGAACTCTCGGGTGGCGAACGTCAACGCGCCGCGGTCGCGCGCGCACTCATAACCCGGCCGCAGCTCGTGCTGGCGGACGAGCCGACGGGAAACCTGGACTCCGGGAACGGCGAACACGTTCTCAAGCTGATGCTGGAACTCAACGAGGAACTGAAGACGAGCCTCGTGATCGTCACGCATGATCATTCAATCGCGGAACGCATGGATCGAATTCTCGTCCTCGAAGACGGCGTGCTGCGCGAGTCAGTCTGATTCCTTGTCGCGCCGCAGCATTTGTTTGCGTGTCTTGTAATTGCTGAGCGACAGCCGCCAGAGAAGATCCAGCACGACATAGCCGACGAGCGCGGCCATGCTTCCCAGCAGCACGCTCCCCAGGAGCATCGGCTGCCAGATGTTGACAAACGTGTGCGTCATCCAGTCGAGGGATAGCTCCATCTCGAATGGCTGCGGCGGCGTATTCAGGATATTGACGCCCAGGCGATAGGCGAAGTAATACATCGGCCCGATGGTCAGCGGGTTACTGGCCCACGTCGACAAGGCCGCGACGGGGATGTTAACGCGCAGCGCCAGCGCGCTCAGTGCGCCGATCAACATATGTCCGGGAAACGGCAGGAACGCGACAAACAGCCCCGTCGCGAACGCGGGCACGACCCAGCGCCGTCGAATGCCCCACAGGCGCGTATCGTGCAGCAGGTGACGGAACGGCGTCATGAACCACTGCTCGCTCATGTGATGGCGTTTGAAGGCAAATTTCCGAAAAAAGCGTCTTGGCATCGAGCGGCGATCCGGTTTCCATAGTGACTGCCAATAAGTGACTACAACCACTCATGATCAGGGCCTGCCTCCTGATGATTGCCGGTGGCTATGCGGCGCAGCTTAGCAGGTTGCCGATAAGCTCCGACCTCTGCAAGCTGTTGTTGGTTGCATCTATCGCGGCAATCGCCGGCCGACGCATCCGGTATGCGGGGTACGCCTGCCTCGGATTCACGCTATTCATGCTGGCAGGGCAGGAAATCGTCGACGGTCGGCTCGAGGCCCGATTCGCAAACGACAGCCTGCTGACCCGGGTGCGAATCGTCGATTTCCCAAAAGTGACGGGCAGTGCGGTCGTGCTGCTGATCGAGCCGCTCGGCGACCAGCGACTGCCGGCCCGTTCGAAAGTGAGCTGGTTCGAGCCGCCGCTCGTGCCGGGCATCGGTGAGGTCTGGGAATTTGAGCTGCGCCTGCGGCCGCCACGCGGCTTCAGCAACCCTGGCGGGTTTGATGCCGAGGCGTGGCTGTTTCGGCAGAAGATACAGGCGACGGGCTACGTGGTGAACGGCAAACGTAATCGCCGCCTTGAGACGGGCAGAGAAAGCGCGGTCGACTCGTATCGACGCGAGTTTCTTGCCCGCGCAGACGGGGCGGCCGGGTCACCCGAAGCGGCGGCCGTGCTGGCCGCCGTTGGCGTTGGGGCGCGGCATCGGATTTCGCGCGTACAGTGGGATAACTACGCCGCAACAGGCACGAGCCATCTCATGGCAATTTCGGGCCTGCATATCGGCCTGGCCGCAACGGTTGCATTTCTTTTTCTAAGGATTCTGCTCGGCGTGCTGCGAATGACGCGCAACGCCCATGTCGCTGCAATAGCGTTTGCTGTTCTCGCTGCCGCGGCTTATGCCGTCGTGTCCGGGCTGGCGGTGCCTGCCGAACGCGCGTCGTTAATGCTGCTCGTTGCGGCCCTCGCGTTTGTCCGTCGCCGACAGATCGATCCTTTTGCAACCATCGCGACTGCGGCGCTCGGCATCTTTATCCTGGACCCGGTAGCCACCATGACGCCTGGTTTCAATCTGTCGTTCTCGGCCGTCGTCGTGCTGCTCTGGCTTGCCCGGAGCCGCAGGAGCATTTCGACGACGCGATCTGTCGTTCGCCGGATAGCGAATGCGATTCGTCAGCTCTTCACGATGCAGCTATTCCTGCTGTTTGGACTAATGCCGCTGACAGTGATGCTGTTTGACCGCATCGCTTTTCTTGCAGTGCCGGTCAACCTCGTCGCCGTGCCGATTTTCAGTTTCGTTACCGTACCGCTCACGCTGA
>Ga0224512_10000490_pt1 | contig 42173 bp, 36 predicted proteins | sample SF_May12_sed_USG_4_FD_169103 | JGI IMG/M metagenome (GOLD analysis project Ga0224512, IMG submission 169103) | Sediment microbial communities from San Francisco Bay, California, United States - SF_May12_sed_USGS_13 | ecosystem: Environmental > Aquatic > Marine > Sediment | place: USA... | reverse complement strand
CCCGGCCGCCGACGTGGCGCCGGAGACCCGGCATCCCGCCACCGGCCGAACCCTGGCCGCGATCGCCGCGGCCCTCGACTCCACCCTCGTCGTGCGGCCCGACGTCCTCCTGGTGACGCCGAGACCCGGCGCGGGCGACTGACGATCTCATCGCTCGGGGCGCTGCTTGCCCAGGCGATCGCCGGGCGCGGGTCCCCATCAGCTCCCGCGCCCGTTGGTCACAGTCGTGGACTGCCAAGGTCGCTTTTCCAGGTAGGCGAAAGAACCTGGGGCCTCATCTTCGCGCCGCTCCGATGCCGCTACCCGGGCCTGTGGCGCGGAGCCTCGAACGACGGCTCGCGTCGGCACAGTCTCCGGCTAGCTCGAGGAAGGCGGGACTCCACCCGCCTACCTGGAAGGCGACCGTGGCAGTCTGCGGACGACCCCACCGGGCGTGGGAGCTGAGGGGGACCCGCGCCCGGGCCGATGCTCGTCGAACAGGATCCTCGAGCTAGATCAGCTCCGCGTCGGTGATCAGCTCGACGAGCGCCGGCCCTTCGTGGTCGAGCGCTTCGCGCAGGGCGTCGTCGAGCTCTTCGGCGCGCTCGACGCGGCGCCCGTGGGCGCCGCAGAGGCGGGCGTAGGCGGCGAAGTCGGGGTTGTGGAGGTCGGTCTGCCAGACGGGCCAGCTGCCGGAGCGCTGTTCTTTGCTGATCTTGCCGAGCTGGCTGTTGTTGAGCAGCACGTGGGTGAGCTTGATGCCGTACTTGACGGCCGTCGTGAGCTCGCCCATGTACTGCCCGAAGCCGCCGTCGCCCGAGACCGAGATCACCTGGCGGCCCGCGAACGGCCCGTCGTCCTCCCGGGTCGCGGCCCAGGCGCCGAGCGCCGCGGGCAGCGCGAAGCCGATCGAGCCCAGGTAGCCGGACATGAGCACCGCCTGCCGGGCGCACTCGAAGTAGCGGCCGAAGGAATAGGTGTTGTTGCCGACGTCGACGGCGACGATGGCGTCCTCGTCGGCCTGCCGGGCGAGGGCCGCGAAGACGGCCGCCGAGCTCAGGCCGTGGCCGCGGTTCTCGCCCAGCCGGCGCTCCTTCTCGCGGCGCCAGATCGCCCAGCGCGCCGCGACCTCGGCCGTCTGGTCGGCGGCCGCGAGGGGGTCGCCGAGCCCGGCGAGAAGGCGCTCCGCCGTAACGCCGATCTCGCCCCACACAGGGACGTCGACGGCGTGGAACCTGGCGAGCGCCATGGGGTCGAAATCCACCTGGATGGTCGGCTTCTTGGGGGTGATCCCCGTGTGGTCGCTGAAGCTCGCGCCGAAGACCAGCAGGCAGTCGGCCTCGTTCATGAACCAGCTGGCGATCGGCGTGCCGCTGCGGCCCAGGACGCCGCAGCCGAGCGGGTGGCGGTCCGAGACGAGCCCCTTGCCCTTGAAGGTGGTCAGCACCGGGCAGCGCAGCCGCTCGGCCAGCGCGGTGACGCGGTCCATGGAGAAGCGGGCGCCGTGGCCGACGATGACGACCGGCCGCCGCGCCGCGCGCAGCAGGGCGAGCGCCGCCTCGAGGGCGGCGGCCGGCGGCGCGATCTCCAGCGCCGCCACCCGGCCGGCCGGGCCGCCGGCCTTCGCGCCGTCCCCGGCCGGCAGATTCTGCACCTCGTCCGGGAAGATCAGGTGCGCGACCCCGCGCTCGAGGAGGCTCGTCTTGAGCGCCAGGTTCACGAGCTCGGCGTGGCGGCTGGTGGAGAGCACCGTCTGGCTCCAGCGGGCGACCTTGCCGAAGGCGGCTTGCAGATCGACCTCCTGGAAGGCGCCGGGCCCGAGCACCTGGGTGTCGACCTGGCCGGTGAGCGCCAGCACGGGGGAGCGGTCGACGTGGGCGTCCCACAGGCCGGTCAGGAGATTGGTCGCGCCCGGCCCGGCGATCGCCAGGCAGGCGGCCGGCCGGCCCGTGAGCTTGCCGTAGGCCGAGGCCGCGAACGCCGCCGCCCCCTCGTGGCGGATCCCGTAGTAGCTCAGGCGGCCCCTCTCGGTCTGCCGGCGCAGGGCGTCGGCCAGCCCCAGGTTGGAGTGCCCGACCATGCCCCAGACGTGGCGCACGCCCCAGTCGACCATCGTCTCCGCCATGAGGTCGCTGACCGTGCTCCGGTGATCGCCGGCCCCCGGCAGGCCGACGTAGATCCCGTCCGCGCGCTCCTCGACCGGGAAGGTCGCGACCCCGTCGTCGAATCCGCCGGGCGACTCGCCGGTGAGCGGGTGGAAGTCCCAGCCGTGCCATGGGCAGCGCAGCATCCCGTTCTCGATCGAGCCTTCACCGAGCGGCCCTCCCTGGTGCGGGCACTTGTTGTCGAGGGCGCCCACGCGGCCCCCGAAGCGGGTCATGCAGAGCGTCCGCTCGCCGCACGTCACCGGCCGCACCCGGCCTTCGGCCAGCCCTCCCGGCTCCAGGACCTTGTGCCAGACGGTGCGGGTTTTCAGGTCGTCGTCGCTCATGGCTTTCTCCCGTCGGGTGATTCCAACGTGCCGGTGGACGTCGGCAGTTCCTTACGGCGGCCGTTGCCGGTGAGGATTGCCGCCACGGTCATCGCCGCCAGCGCCCGGGATTGGAAGTCGGACAGGCGGCCCCTTGGCGAGACCGGGAACGGCGCCGGCGCCCTCGTGGACCCGCCACGGAAGCGCACGGCAGGCGGGCTGGCTCGTTCTCGCTCCACGTCGCAGCGCGGACGTTAGCAGACGGGATCTCGAAACCGCTGGGATGAGCCTCGGCAGGCGCGGGCGCGATAGGCTTGGGCGGCCGCGGTCGACGGCTCCTCCGGGCCCGCGGTTGCGAGACATGAAGCGACGACGCCAGGAGGTGGGTGCAGCCCTCGCCGGAGCCCTGCTCCTGCTTGCCGCCGGGCCGGCCCGGGGCGAGGCGCTCAAGCTCGCCACCCTGGTGCCGGACGGGTCGGTGTGGGACCAGGCGCTCAAGGAGATGGGCAGCGAGTGGAGCGCGGCGACCGACGGCCGGGTGTCGCTCAGGATCTACCCCGGGGGCGTGGCCGGCGACGAGAGCGACATCGTCCGCAAGATGCGCATCGGCCAGCTGCACGCGGCCGCCCTGACGATCGCCGGGCTCGGCGACATCGACGAGGCGTTCTCCGTTTTCGCGACGCCGCTCCTGATCGCGAGCTACGACGAGCTCGCTTACGTCCTCGAGGTCGCCGGGCCCGGGCTCCGGCGCCGGCTCGAGGCGAAGGGCTTCGTGTTCCTGCACTGGGGCCACGGCGGCTGGGTCCATCTCTTCTCGAAGCGGCCGGCGCGCACCGTGGCCGACGTCAAGAGCCTGAAGATGTTCGCCTGGGCCGGCGACGACGCCCGCGTCCAGCTGTGGCGCCGCGCCGGCTTCCAGCCGGTCGCCCTGGCGAGCACCGACATCCTCACCGGGCTGCAGACGGGGCTCATCGAGGCCTACCCGACGCCGCCGCTGGCGGCGCTGTCGCTCCAGTGGTTCCGCGAGACGCCCTACATGACGGCGCTCGGCCTGGCGCCCCTGGTCGGTGCCGTCGTCGTGTCCAAGCGCTCCTGGGACAAGATCTCGGAGGAGGATCGCGGGCGCCTGCTGGCGATCGCCCGGCGCTACGAAGCGCGGCTCGCCGACGAGATTCCGCGCCAGGACGGGCAGGCGATCGAGGAGATGACGCGGCGCGGCCTCGAGGTCGTGCCGGCGGCGGATCCGGAGGCCTGGCAGCGGGCCGCCGCGGATTTCGTCCGCGGCTCGCGCGGCGAGCTCGTGCCCGCCGACATCTTCGACGAGGTGGAGCGGGCGCTCGCCGAGTACCGTGCCCGGGCTCCGGAGGCCGGCCCCCCGCCGTCCGGCCCCGCGGGGGCGCGCCCCTGAGCCCGGCTCCCGGCGCGGTCGCGAGCGGGTGGCTGCGGCGCGCCGAGGACGGCCTCGTGGCGGCCGTCCTGGCCGGGCTGCTGGCCCTGCCGATCGCGCAGGCCGTGACGCGGACGATCTTCGACCGCGGCATCCCGGGCGCCGGCCCGTTCACCCAGCATCTGACCCTCTGGGTGGCGTTCCTGGGGGCGGTGCTGGCCGCCCGCGAGGGCAAGCTGCTGGCCATGGCCTCCGGCGAGCTCCTGCGCGGCCGGGCGAAGGCCCTCGCCCGCGCGTTCGCCGCGGCGGTGGCGTCGGCGTCGTCCGTGGTGCTGGCGTCGGCGTCCTGGCAGATGATGGCGATCGACCGCGAGGTGGGCACGGAGCTGGCGGCGGGGGTGCCCGTCTGGATCGCCCAGCTCGTGATGCCGGTCGCCTTCGCGATCATCGCCGCGAGGCTCGTGTGGCGCGGCGCGGAGACCTGGCGCGGGCGGTCGGCGGCCGCTCTCGGCCTGGTGGCCGGAACTCTCGTCAGCCTGCGTCCCGAGTGGCTGGAGGGCCTCCCCGGCTGGCCGGGCCTCGCGCTCGTCGTGCTGGCGACGGCGGCGGGCGGACCGATCTTCGCGGCCCTCGGCGGGGCCGCCCTCTACCTCTTCCTGATCGCGGGAGTGCCGGCGGCGGCGGTGCCGGCGGAGACCTATCGGCTGTCCGTGTCGCAGACGCTGCCGGCCATTCCGCTCTTCACCCTCACCGGGTTCCTCCTGGCGCAGGGCCGGTCCGCGCCGCGGCTGCTACGGGTCTTCCGGGCGCTTTTCGGCTGGATGCCGGGCGGCACCGCGGTGGTGGCCACGGTGCTGTGCGCCTTCTTCACGGTCTTCACCGGCGGCTCCGGCGTCACGATCCTGGCGCTCGGCGGCCTCCTGTACCAGGCCCTGCGGGCCGACCGCTACGACGAGCGGTTCACCGTCGGGCTGCTGACCGCCGCGGGCTCGCTCGGCCTGCTCTTCGCGCCGGCGCTGCCGCTCATCCTCTACGGCATCGTCGCCCAGGTGCCGATCCGGGACCTCTTCGTCGGCGGCCTGCTCCCGGGGGTCCTGCTCGTCGTCCTCATGGCCGCGTGGGGGGTGCGCCAGGGGCTGCGCGGCGAGTCGCGGCGGCAGGGCTTCGCCTGGCGCGAGGCGGCAGCGGCGGTGTGGGAGGGCAAGTGGGAGCTCCTCCTGCCGGCCCTGGCGCTGGCCCTCATCTTCGGCGGCTTCGCGACCCTCGTCGAGGCCGCCGCCTTCACGACCTTCTACGCCCTGCTCGTCGTCACCGTCATGCACCGCGAGCTGGGTCCGCGCCGGCTCGCGGCGACCTTCACCGAGTGCACCGTCCTCTTGGGCGGAGTCCTGATCATTCTCGCGGTGGCGATGGGGCTCACGAGCTACCTCGTCGACGCCGAGGTGCCGGCGCGCCTGCTGGCCTGGGCGCAGCAGCACATCGAGTCGCCGCTCGTCTTCCTGCTGGCCTTGAACTGCTTCCTGCTCGCCGTCGGCTGCCTGATGGACATCTTCTCGGCGATCGTCGTCGTCGTGCCGCTCATCGTGCCGCTGGGGCTCGCCTTCGGCGTCGACCCGATCCACCTCGGCATCATCTTCGTCGCCAACCTCGAGCTCGGCTACCTCACCCCACCCGTGGGCCTCAACCTCTTCCTGGCCGCCTACCGCTTCGAGAAGCCCCTCCTGAGCGTCTGGCGATCGGCCCTCGTCCCGCTCGCGATCCTCGCCCTCGGGGTGCTCCTGATCACCTACTTCCCGCCCCTCACCCTGGGTCTGCTCGGGCGCTAGCACGCGGGCCCGAACGGCGGGCCGCGGCGACGACGGCGGCGATCGCCGGCCACGCCTTCGGGCGGGCTTCGAGACTCCCTGGGCGGGTATTCACGGCACGGCGGGCCGGTGGGAGCATCGGGCGGGGTGCTCCGCCCCAAGGAGGTGCGACATGCGCATTCGATCCGGCTGGACTTTCACCCTCGCTCGCGGCGCCGTCGTGCTCCCGGTGGTGGTGCTCCTGGCCTGCGCCGCGGAGGAGCCGGTGGCGGTGGAGACCTCGCCGGACGACGAGCTCTTCGCGCGGGCGTCGCAGGTCTTCGCGCCCCTGCCCGAGACGGCGGCGAGCCCCGACAACGAGCTGACCCAGGTCAAGGTAGACCTCGGCCAGCGGCTGTACTTCGACCCGCAGCTGTCGAAACGCGGCAACGTGAGCTGCGACTCGTGCCACAGCCTCGCCACGTTCGGCGTCGACAACGAGCCGACGTCCGAAGGCGACGCCGGCGACCGCGGCGAGCGCAACGCGCCGACCGTGCTCAACGCCGCGCTGCACGTGGCGCAGTTCTGGGACGGCCGCGCGCCGGACGTCGAGGCGCAGGCCACGATGCCGATCCTCAATCCCGTCGAGATGGCGATTCCGAGCGAGGAGTTCCTCGTCGAGCGGCTGTCGGCCATCGACGGCTATCGGGAGATGTTCGCGGCGGCGTTCCCGGGCGCGGACGGCGGGCTCACGTTCGCCAACGTCGGCCGCGCGCTCGGCGCCTTCGAGCGCACGCTCATGACCTACTCGCGGTTCGACCAGTACCTGCAGGGCGACCGGGAGGCTCTCACCGCGGACGAGAAGGCCGGCCTCGAGCTCTTCCTGAAGCTCGGCTGCGGCGCCTGCCACAACGGCGTCACGGCCGGCGGGCAGGCGTTCCGCAAGTTCGGCCTCAACGAGTCCTACTGGGTGCACACGAAGAGCGGCACCATCGACGAGGGCCGGGCGGGCATCACCGGCGACGACGCGGACAGGTACTACTTCAAGATCGCGTCCCTGCGCAACGTCGCCGAGACCGCCCCCTACTTCCACGACGGCAGCGTCGAGAGCCTCCCCGAGGCCCTGACCATCATGGCCCGGGTGCAGATCGGCGCCGAGCTGACCGACCGCCAGGCCGACCAGATGGCGGCCTTCCTCGGCTCGCTCACCGGCGAGCTGCCCGAGACCACGCGCGACGCCGCCGGCACCGGCGGCTGATCAGGGCACGGTCGAGGACCAGGCCGAGGTGTCGCCGGACTCGAAGCCGTCGGCGAAGAGGTCCGTGGGGGGCGGCAGGCAGGCGGCGACCTCTTCGACGTGCTGCAGCATCTTCTCCGGCACTCGCTCGCTGCGGATGCCGTAGAAGCCCTCGCGGCCGAGCCAGAGGTTGATGTTGCCGTAGCCGCCGGGCTGCAGGTGGCAGTAGCTCATGATCGAGCCGCCGTCGGGGGGCACGGTCTCGGGGCCGGCGTAGCAGACGTGGCCGCCGCCCGTCGTCTCGCCGGAGCGGCACTGGTCGATCTCCGGATCCCCGGGGAGCGGCACGTCGTTGTAGCAGTGGGTGTGGCGGGAGTCGAAGTTGTGGCCGAGCTCGTGGCTGAAGACGAAGAGGTCGCGAAACTGTGTGTTCGAGCCTACCGCGCCGGTGACCGCGTAGCCGCCCGCCCAGTGGCCGTTGACGAAGATGTCCGGCGAGCACAGCACGCCGCCGTAGGCGATCCCGCCGGCCAGCCCGGTCTTGCCGCTCGCGAGGTGGGCGAGCGTCCGCTCGGTGCCGGCGTGGTTGGCGTGCCACCAGTCGCCGAGCTCGTAGAGCGCTTCGAGGAGATCGCTCTCGACCGTCCAGGGATCGGCCGGCGTCTCCCACAGGATGAGGAGGCTCAGCTGCAGCTGCGTCGAGACGTCCCGCGCGTAGATCGCCGAAGCGGCGGCGACCAGGTCCGCCAGGTAGTCGGTGGCGGCCGGCGCGGAGCCGAAACGCTGGAAGAGCTCCCAGTCGGTGTCGATGGCGAGATCCACGGCGTACTGCACCTCGCCGGCGGTGCGCTCGGCCGGCGGCGAGGTCGTCGGCAGGGGCGGGGGGAGCGAGCCGGGCGGCAGGTCGTCCAGGCTCCCGGCGGCGCAGAAGCCGTCGGCGGGCGGCTCCGACGCCGCGAGATCGGTCTCCAGGATCTCGGGCGGCGACCCCTGGTCTCCGGGTACGATGCGCAGCCACCGTCCTTGCGTAGCGATCCAGCCGCGGGGTCCGGAGCTCGGGAGAGAAAGGACTCCAGGCAGGGCGACGAGGGCGAGCGACTCCGGGTCGCGCTCCAGCCGACCCCGGAAGTAGGCCGTACGGGGAGCCTGCCGTGCCTCGAGCCCTTCCGGCGCATGGACCAGGATCCTGGCTGCGGGTGAGAAGACCCGAAAACGCTCCAGCTCGAGCGCCGTGGTCCCGCCGCCCGGCACCGTGATGCCCTCGATCCGGAGCACGCCACCCGTCGGGACGCCGCGTGCGATCTCGGCAAGACGGGGAGAGTCCAGGCGGGAGGTGGCGGCCCGCGCCGGCGGACCGGCGATGGCCAGGCACGTCCCCAGCACGGCAAGAGCGGTCACCCTTCGTCGCCCTGCTCGCTGCACGAATGGCCTCATGAAGGGGAGGATACACCCAGCCGGAGTAGCGGCCACGACGCTGCAGGGGAGGCTTGGTGCTGGAGGCTTGGGGCCTAGCGTCCGCCGTGGCGCTGGATCGAGCGCAGGTACTCGAGGAGATCGTCGAGGCGGCCGGCGACCTCGTCTTCCTGCTCTCCCGGCCGGCTGCGCTCCTGGAACGTGAGCCCCCAGATGGGCATCTCGCGCGAGGCGTGCCCGCCGAGGAGCTCGCGCCCGTCGATGGACCGCCGCGCCCGCTCGGCCGGGAACGTGCCGGACCCGTCGCTCAGCCGCGTGAGGTCGCTCGGCCGGGTCCGCAGATCCTCGGCCACCGGGCCGTCGCCGTGCCCCCCGACGCCGTGACAGCTCGCGCAGTGGGCGCGATAGAGGAACTCGCCGCGCGCCAGCGCTTCGCTCGCGTCCGCGGCGCCCCCGCGGGCGGGCAGAGCGAGCGCCGGCCCCGCGACGAGCAAGGCCACACCAAGCCGGCCGAACGGAAGGCTCCGCCGCATGCCGTAAGCGTAGTCCCGGCCGCGCGCCGGCGAAACCCTCCGCGGGAGCGGTACCCGCCCGCTCCTCGGGGTGGCAGGAGCCCTCAGCGTAGCCCCGGGATCCTTCGCATGAGCTTGAAGGCCGCCGCCAGGCTCCGGGCGCGGGCCTCGCTCGTGATGTTGGCGAGCACGCCTTCGTAGCCGCCGCCCGTCGCGATCGAGTCGACGATGCTCTGCGCCTGCGTGAAGCGCAGGATCCCTTGGCGGCCGTGGCGGCGGCCGATGCCGCTCTCCTTGACGCCGCCCATCGGCACGTCGAAGGTGCTGTAGATCAGCAGAGTCGAGTTGATGCCGACCGAGCCGGCTTCGATGCGGCGGGCGAGCGCCCGCGACGTCCGGGCGCTGCCCGTCCACACCGAGGCGTTGAGGCCGTAGGTCGAGTCGTTGGCCCGCGCGACGGCCTCGTCGGCGTCGCGCACCGGGTAGAGCGCCACGACCGGGCCGAAGGTCTCCTCGCGGCACAGCTCCATCGACTCGTCGACGTCGGTCAGCAGGGTCGGCGCCACGAAGGCCTCGCCGAGGTCGGAGCGGCGCTGCCCGCCGGTGAGCACGGTCGCCCCCTTGCCCACGGCGTCCTCGACGTGGCGCATGACCTTGGCGGCGTGCTCGCGGCTGACGAGGGAGCCGACGTCCATGTCCCAGTCGAGCGACCACCCGACCTTGAGCTTCTCGATCCGGCGCCGCGCCAGCGCGGCGAAGCGGTCGAAGATCCTGCTCTCGACGTAGACCCGGGCCACGGCGATGCAGGTCTGGCCGGTGTTGTAGAAGCCGCCGCTGACGAGCCCCGTGACCGCTTCCTCGAGCGGCGCGCCGGCAAGGACGATCATCGGGTTCTTGCCCCCGAGCTCGAGCGAGCAGGGGATGAGCCGCTCGGCCGCCGCCACGGCGACCTTGCGCCCCGTGGCGGTGCTGCCGGTGAAGCCGAGGTAGTCGACGTGGTCGACGAGCTCGGCGCCGACCGTGGCGCCGGGGCCGTGGACGAGCTGCACGAGATCGGCGTCGAGGCCGCTTGTGGCGAGCAGGTCGCGCCCCAGCTCCGCCGACAGCGGCGTCAGCTCCGAGGGCTTCACGAGCACGGCATTGCCGGCCAGCAGGGCCGGCAGCGCGTCGCCGATCGAGAGGATGAACGGGTAGTTCCAGGGCGTGATGAAGCCGACGAGGCCGTACGGGCGGTGCCCGACCCGCGCCCCGGTGATGAGCGGCGAGGCTCCCGGGTGGCTCTCCTCGGCGAGGTGCTCCTCGCCGTGGGCCAGGTAGTAGCGCGCCGTGCCGGCGACGATCAAGAGCTCGCCCAGCGCCTCGCGCCGGGTCTTGCCGCTCTCCCGCTGGATGGTGTCGAAGATCTCGTCCTGGCGCTCGAAGAGCAGGTCGTGGAACCGCTCCAGCACCCGCCGCCGCCGGCGCACCCCGAGCCGCTCCCAGGCCGGCTGCGCCCGCCGGGCGCGCAGCGCCGCCGCCTTGACGTCCGCCGCCGTCGCCACGGCCACCGAGCCCACGCGCTCGCCGGTGGCGGGGTTGGAGATGGTGATCTCGTTCTGGACCGACCGTGCTCGCGTCGCGCTCATCGTTCGACGATATCGGAGGTCGGCGGACACGGGAAACGACCGCGGCCTGCGACGAGAAAAGACTCCACGCAAGGCAGGAGACTCCCGGCCGATTGCCTTGCGACGACTGGCGTCGAATCACCGCGGCGCTTGCGCAGACTCGGAACGGTAGAGGCGCAGAGGAAACGGTCGTGGCCCGTGACGGACCGTGACCCGGCAAGGCCGTGCGCAACGAGCCGGGCTTGCTTACCTGGAGTCTTTTCCCGGCTCAGGTACGAACGACGAATGGTTACCGCCGAAGAGGAAGGCGTTCTGTCCGCCTCTTTTCAGTCGAGCTCGGCCCAGGTGGCGCCCCAGCCTCCGGCGTCGGGCGGCGCGTCTCCGTAGTCGCGGACGCGGGGGTCGCGGGCGAGGAGGGTGCGGACGGTCAGGCGCTGGACGCCGGCGCCGCGGCCGTGGATGATCCGGACGCGCCTGAGGCCGGCCTCGCGGGCGGCGTCGAGATAGGAGCGCACGACGCTCGCGACCTCGTTCGGCCGGAAGGAGTGGAGATCGATGACGTCCGTGATCTCGAGCTCGATCGGCTCGGCGGGCTCTCTCTCGGGCTCGGAGGTCTCGTCGGCGCTCACTTGAAGAGCTTGAGGAAGGCCAGGAAGAGGGTGAAGCCGTCGTCGTCGGGGCCGGCGACGGGGACGCCGAAGTCGAGGTTGACGATCGTCTGCCAGGGACCGATGAAGGTGCCGGCGATGCCGGCGCCGGCCAAGAGCTCGCGGTCGAGCGCCGTGGCCTCGTCCGTCGCCCAGATGGCATCGCCGATGAGCTCGAGGCGGAACAGCTCGCCGAGCTCGAAGCCGTACGTGCCGTGCAGGCCGTAGGCCTTCTCGGCCTGGACGATGCCGCTCTCGTAGCCGTGCACCCGAGAGTCGTCGAAGAAGCCGAACTCGTACTTGCTGAACCGGTCGAGGTTGGCTCCGTCGAGGTATTCGACCTGGAGGCCCACCTTCTTGAAGCCGGACAGGCTGAGGGTCTTGGCGAGAGAGGCGCTCCAGCGGCCGAACTCCTCGGCCTTGGGATCGAACGGCTCGCCCGGCAGGCCCCACGGCTTCCAGTCGGAGCGCTTGCTGAACCTCGCGCCCAAGCGGAGGCGGTAGCCGCGGCGGGAGTAGGCCGCGTTGAGCCCGAGGGAGTGGATCAGCTGGTCCTCAGGGAGCACGAACTCCTCGGCCGTGTCCGTGGCTCGCGAGTAGTTGCGCAGGCCCAGCTCGTAGTCGAAGCCGAGCTTGGTGAAGCTGCCAACCGGCCGCCCGAGGCTGAACCCCACCCGGGCGAACTGGACGTCGAGGTCCTCGGCCGGCGCCTTCTCGCCGTCGCGGTAGATCGAGTTGGTGAAGGGGATGGCGACTCCGAGCAGGTTGGCGCCGGCGTCCCAGCGCGAGCCGAGGAGCTCCGGGTCGGCGATGTTGCCGATCGCCAGGACGCCCGCGAAGAGCAGGTTGACCTGGGCGCCGGTGTCGCGGAAGTCGAACGAGAAGTAGTTGATGCCGGCAAGCGGCAGCGGGTAGTCGAGCGATTCGTCGTATAGCAATCCGCCGACGAGGAACAGGCGGTCCTTGTCGAACTCCTCCTGCACGAGTCGCTCGCCGGTCTCGTCGTCCGCCACCAGGTAGCGCAGGCCGTCGTCCGTGTCGCGGACCATCGTCAGCTCGCTCTCCCAGGCGGCCAGCCGCCGGCTCTCGAAGCCCTCCGCGTTGACGCGGAGCTCGCTCACGAGCGTCTCCTTCTCGACGTTGAGCGAGGCGTTGAGGACGGAGAAAAGCTGCTGGCTGACGATCCGCAGCGGCAGGGTGAAGACCGCGCCCTCCCACGGCGCGGGCGCGCCTGCGGCGTCGAGGGGCGTGAAGAACTGGGTCTCCTCGTTCGACAGCACTTCGCCGCTCAGCCCGAGCTGCAGGGCGCGGCTCTTGACCCGGAGAAAGAGGGCCCGGTCGATCCACACGGTCCCCTGGTAGCGGTTGCCCTCGCCCTCCTCCCCGGTCGGCCGGAAGTCGACCACCCAGCAGTCGCGGCCGTCGACGACGTCGGTGCCCCGCAGCCGGTAGGTGTAGTCGCGATCGAAGGTGATCGCCAGGGGCAGGGTCGCGGCCTTCTCGGGCTCGACGAGCGGGATGTCGGGGATGCGCTTGCCGCGCCAGCGGATGCCGTTGACGTAGAAAGACCGCCACACCCAGTCGTAGGGCTTGCCGCGCTCGAGGAAGATCGGGCCCTCGAACGTCGCCTCCACCTGCTGGGCGCCGCCGCCCTGGAAGCGCAGGTGGGTCGTGTTGACGCCCTCGTAGTGGGCGAAGGCCCGATCCCGGGCGTCCTCGTTGGCCTGCAGGCGGCGGAGGATCTCGGCCACGGGCATGGTGCGCTCCGTGGTGATCGTGACCTCCTCCGCGAGGCCCCCCTCGCCGACCATCTCCGCCAGGTCGGGGCGGGAGAGCCGCAGGATGGCGCTGTCGCCGTCGCCCTCGAGGGGGATGACGAGGCCGTCGGCGGTGCGGCCGATGCCGAAGAGCTCGCTGGCCGTACCGGTCGCCGGATCGACCTGCATCGGCCGCCGCAGCGTGGTGTCGGCGAACTCGATGCGATCGCGGCCGCCGGCCCGGTCGACGATCACCCGCAGGGCGAGGTCCTCGCCGCGGACGAAGGCCCAGGCGACGTTTCCGGGCGGGGCGGAGTAGGGGTCGTAGGAGAGATCCGCGCCCTGGAACTCGCGGGCCAGGACCTTGAGCGGGGCCAGCGTCTCGGCGGCCGGCTCCTCGACCGCGAAGAAGGTCACGCTCACGCCGTCGGCGGCGCCGCTCGCCGCGGCGACGAGCGCCCGGGTGGCGGGCCGCGGCGCCGGCTCTTCCATCACGACCACGGGCTTGCCGGGATCGAGCTCGTTGACCTTGGCGATCGCGTCGCGGGTCGCCGCCGTGGAGGCCGGCAGCAGGGCGATGCCGTCGGCGTAGGCGGCGATCTCGAGATCGTAGAGCGCCGCGATCCCGGCCCCTCCGGCCACCGCCTCGGTGATGACGGGTGCGTCGCTGCGGGCGCCCGTCACGGCGACGGCCGCGCGCTTGAAGAGAAAGCCGTAGTCGGCCGTGGTCCCGGCGGCGGACTGCCAGTCCGTCCGCCACTCGATCTGGAAGTGGGTCTCGGGAGCGGCCGCCCGGGCGAGGGCCGAAAGGCCCGCGAGCTCTTCCTCGAGCGCGGCGAGGTTGGCGTCGAGGGGGGGCGGGGTGGCGAAGGCCACCCGCAGCCAGGGGACCGCGCCGCGCCGCGCGACCTCGCGGGTGAGCGCGGCGGCGGTGGCGGACCCGGGGTCGGCGGCCCACGCCACGTAGAGCCGCGCCTCGTCCTCGAGAGCGGGCGCGGCCGCCAGCGGCTCGAGCCACTCCTCGACGGCGGCCACGGAGATGCCCGCGCACGGGTTGCAGGGCGGAGTCGCCGCGTGGGCGCTCGTCGCGGCCAGGCCGAGCAGGACCAGGAGCCAGGCCCCGACGGGCAACCCGCGGTTGCCGAGGTCATCGCATCGCATTGGCGGGAGTTCCTAGGAACGGGAGGGTTCGAGCGCCGGCTTGCCGAGCCATCGCACGCCGGCGACGATGAGTATGCTACCCACGAACAAGGAGATCCACGGGCTCATTCCAAAAGCGGTCGGGATGTCGCCGAGGACCATGCCGAGCACGCCGGCGGCCAGGGCGTAGGGCAGCTGGGTTCTGACGTGGGCGATGTGGTCGCAGCCCGAGGCCGTGCTCGACAGGATCGTGGTGTCCGAGATCGGCGAGCAGTGGTCCCCCCAGACGCTGCCGGCGAGGACCGACGAGATCGTGCCCACCAGCACCGTGGCGTACCCGGCCGCGCCGACCTCCAGCCCGGCGCTGCCGGCGATGGCGTGGGCGATGGGGATGACGAGCGGCATGAGGATGCTCAGCGTCCCCCACGACGAGCCGGTGGCGAAGGCGACCACGGCCGAGAGGAGGAAGACCACGACCGGCAGCCAGTGGACCGAGAGCACGCCGGCGGTCAGGCGCACCAGGAAGTCGGCGGTGTGCAGCTCGTTGCAGACCGCGCCGATCGACCAGGCGAGCGTCAGGACGACGAGCGCGAGGAGCATCGACTTGAAGCCCTCGATCATCCCCTCCATGGTCTGGCGCAGCGTCAGGATCCTCTGGGCGAGGGGCAGCGCGGCCCCGACCAGGACGCCGCCGAGGCTCGCCCACAGCAGCGCCTTGTAGCTGTCCGCGTTGCCCATGATCTGCCGGATCCAGTCGGCCGTGGACGAAGCGTCGGCCCGGCTCGCGCCGGCGCTGCCCGTCAGAAAGAGGCCGAGCAGCGTGATCACGATGATGGTGAGGATCGGCGCCAGGGCGTTGATCGCCCGCAGGGGCGTGCCGTCCGGCGGCGCCAGCCGCTCCTCGCCGAAATCCGCCAGCGGAACGGCGCCGTCGGCCATCAGCTTGCCGGTCGAGCGCGCCCGGCGCTCGGCCGTCGCCATGGGGCCGAAGTCGCGGCCGGTGACGGCGATCGACAGGCCCAGGACGAGGGCGAAGATGGGGTAGAACCGGTAGGGGATCGACGCCAGGAAGGTCGTGTAGGCGTCGAACGGCAGGTCGAGCGCCGTCAGCGCCGCGGCGATGAGCCCGACCTCGAACCCGATCCAGGAGGAGAACGGAACGACGCTCGCCACGGGCGCCGAGGTGGAGTCCACGATGTAGGCGAGCTTCTCGCGGCTGATCTTCAGGCGGTCCGAGAGCGGCCGCATCGTAGAGCCCACGATCAGGGCGTTGGAGTAGTCGTCGAAGAAGACGAGGACGCCCATGAGCCAGGTCGCCGTCTGGCCGCGCCGCGGGTCGGTGGCGAACCGGCTCAGCCGCTTGACGATGCCCTGGGTGCCGCCGCTCTTCGTGACGAGGCCGACCATGCCGCCGAGCATGAGAGTGAACACCAGGATGCTCGCCTGCCCCGAGTCGGTGATCGCCGGGGCGACGAAGTGGTCGACCGTGCGGGCCAGCGCGGTGAACGGGTTCCAGCCGAAAAGGCACATGGCGCCGCTGAAAACGCCCAGGAAGAGCGCCAGGAGCACGTCCTTGAAGGCGATGGCGAGGCCGATCGCGATGAGCGGCGGCAGCAGCGAGAGCCAGCCGGGCAGCGCGTAGATCTCGGCCGTGGCGCGGGCGCCGCCGGACGCGACCTCGATCGTGTGGCGCCCCCAGCCGAGCAGGGCCTCCGGGACGATCTCCTCGTGCCGGCCGGCGGCGAGCAGGACCTCGCGCAGCGCCCGGCCGTCGGCCGAGATCGTCACCGGAATCGGCTCCGCGGCCCCCTCGACGGTGATCTCGAGGTGCAGCCGGGTGTTGCTGAGGGCGGCGCCGGCGGCCGCGACCCCGAGCTCGGGCTCGACCGCCGCGGCGGCCGTCGCCAGGCCGGCCAGCAGCCCGGCGATCAGCGTCGCGGTGCGCCTCGGGCCGGCGGGCAAGGGCTAGCTCTCCGTGGCTCCGGCTGCGGCCGCCGCCGTCGTCTCGGCCGCCTGGCCGGCTGCCGGCTCGGACCTCTGGAGCGCCGGCAGGCCCAGCGCCTCGCGCAGCGCGTCGTCGAGCTCGTCCGCGAGGTCCGGGTTGTCGCGCAGGAACTGCTTGGCGTTCTCCCGCCCCTGGCCCAGCCGCACGTCGCCGTAGTTGTACCAGGCGCCGCTCTTGCCGATCAGCTTGTGCTCGACCCCGAGGTCCACGAGCTCGCCCGGCCGCGAGATGCCCTCGCCGTAGTCGATGTCGAACTCGGCGACGCGGAACGGCGCCGCGACCTTGTTCTTGACGACCTTCACCTTGGCGCGGGAGCCTACGACGACGTCGCCGTCCTTGAGCGTGCCGATCCGCCGGATGTCGATGCGCACCGAGGAGTAGAACTTGAGCGCCCGGCCGCCGCTCGTGGTCTCCGGGCTGCCGAACATGACACCGATCTTCTCGCGGATCTGATTGATGAAGACGAGACATGTCTTCGACTTGGCGACGATGGCGGTCAGCTTGCGCAGGGCCTGGGACATGAGGCGGGCCTGCAGTCCGACGTGGCTGTCGCCCATCTCGCCCTCGATCTCGGCGCGCGGCACCAGGGCGGCGACCGAGTCGATCACGACGACGTCGACGGAGTTGCTGCGGACGAGCATCTCGGCGATCTCGAGCGCCTGCTCGCCGAAATCGGGCTGCGAGATGAGCAGGTTGTCGATGTCGACCCCGAGCTTCTTCGAGTATTCGGCGTCGATGGCGTGCTCGGCGTCGATGAAGGCCGCGACGCCGCCGAGGCGCTGCGCTTGCGCGACCACGGAGAGCGCGAGGGTCGTCTTGCCGGACGACTCCGGGCCGTAGACCTCGACCACCCGGCCGCGCGGAAAGCCGCCGATCCCGATCGCGGCGTCGATGGCCAGCGAGCCCGTGGGAATCGAGGGAATCGCGAGGCCCTCCCGCTGCCCGAGCCGCATGATGGCTCCCTTGCCGAACTGCCTCTCGATCTGGGACAGCGCGCTGTCGATCGCCTTCAGCTTGTCTTTCTGCGCAGTGCTCATGCGATGGCTCCTGTGGGCGGCGCGGGAGCGCCGGGATGGGGCGCTATACTACGGAAATCTCGCGGGGGCAGGTTACTGCCGCCCGCCGGAGGCGTCAAATCGCCGGCCCGGCCGGCGGCGGGGTGGCGGCGATCCGCCCTCGGCCCCTTTCTCACGACCCTACAGACGGAAGAACCGGGCGCTTTCTCCCATGCCGACCACGCCGCCGCGCGCGCCGCGCGCGCCGATCGACGCCCTGGCGGACATCGCGGGTCTCGAGGTGCGGCCGCGGGAGGTCCTGGCGCGGCACAGCACCTTCCGGATCGGTGGCCCGGCGGAGTGGTTCGCGCTGGTGAAGACGGCCGCGGCCCTCGGCAGGCTGCTCGCCGTGGTGCGCGAGCTCGACGTCCCCTTCTTGATCCTGGGCCTGGGCTCCAACATCCTGTTCCCCGACGACGGGCTGCCCGGCGTGGTGGCGCGCCTCGGCGGCGACTTCGGGCGCCTCGAGATCGCCGGCACCCGGGTGACGGCGGGGGCGGCCCTCTCGCTGCCGCAAGTCGCCCGCAACCTGGCGGCGCGAGGGCTCGTCGGCCTCGAGGCCCTCGCCGGCTTCCCGTCGACCGTGGGCGGCGCCGTCTACATGAACGCCGGGTGCTACGGCACGGAGATCCGCGACGTCCTCGCGTCGGCCGCGCTCGTCGATCCCGACGGCCGGCAGCGGCGGGTCACGGCGGACGAGCTCGAGCCGGGCTACCGGGAGACCAACCTGCGGGACACCGGCACGATCGTCGTCGAGGCCGTCTTCGAGCTCCGCCGCGGAGACGCCGCCGCCGCCCTCGCGCGGATCGACGAGCTCAACCGCAAGCGCTGGCAGAGCCTCCCCGCGGGCGTGGCCAACGCCGGGTCGATCTTCAGGAACCCGCCGGGGGACTACGCCGGGCGCCTCGTCGACGCGTGCGGGCTCAAGGGCACGGCGCGGGGGGCGGCGCGGATCAGCGCCCGGCACGGCAACGTGATCGTCAACGAGGGCGGCGCCCGCGCCGGCGACGTCCTGGCCTTGATGCTCGAGATGCGCCGCGCGGTGCGCGAGCGCTTCGCCGTCGAGCTCGTGCCCGAGGTGGTCCTGGCCGGCGAGCTCGGCCACCGCTGGCGCGCCGCCGCCTGACGCGTCGCTTCCCGAGACGGCCGCGCGGCGGGCGCTACGTATAATCCGCGCCGTGCCCAGGCTCTCGATCGTCATCCCCGCCTACAACGAGGTCCGCACCGTGGAGGAGCTGCTGCGGCGGGTCCGCGAGGCGGAGCTGCCGGCGGGCCTCGAACGCCAGATCGTGGTCGTCGACGACGGCTCGACCGACGGCACCTCCGAGCTCCTGGAGCGGCTCCGGACGCCCGGGATGGAGCTCATCCGCCACGAAGAGAACCGCGGCAAGGGCGCCGCGTTGCGCTCGGGGTTCGCCCGCGCCGACGGCGACATCCTCCTCGTCCAGGACGCCGACCTCGAGTACCATCCGCGGGACTACCCGGCGCTGCTGGCCCCGATCCTGGACGGCGAGGCCGACGTCGTCTTCGGATCGCGCTTCCACGGCGGTCCGCAGCGGGTGCTCTTCTTCTGGCACTACGTGGGCAACCGGGCCCTCACCCTTCTCTCCAACCTGCTGAGCGACCTCAACCTCTCGGACATGGAGACCTGCTACAAGGTGATGCGCCGCGAAGCGATCGCGGGACTGGAGCTCTCGTCCAACCGCTTCGGCATCGAGCCCGAGCTGACGGCGAAGCTGGCCAAGCGCAAGCTGCGGATCTTCGAGGTCCCGATCTCCTACTACGGCCGCACCTACGAGGAAGGCAAGAAGATCGGCTGGCGCGACGGCGTCGCCGCCGCCTGGGCGATCGTTCGCTATAATCTGTTTCCCTGATGCGCCGTTCCCGCTGACCAGACGGAGGTGATCCGTGTCCCGAACCGGTAGGCTTTCTTTGTTGTTTCTCGTGATCTGCGCCGTGTCGCTCGGCGCCTGCTCGAGCCCGACGCCGCTCGAGAGGGTCGACGCGTCGCGGGCCGAATACAAGGCCAGTCTCAACAGCTTCTTCGTCCAGGAGACGCCGCTCGTCGAGGAGGCCGCGCCCGGCGAGGGTGTCGAGGGCGAAGAAGAGATGGGCGAAGAAGCAACGGGCGAGCCCCCAGCCGGTTCCGAGGAGATCGCGGCCGGGGAGGAGGAGGCGCTCGTGGTGCCAGGGCGGCTCGACGCGGTGCTCGACGTGATCGTCCAGCACGACTCGCGCAGCCCGCTCGACGGTGTGACCCTGGACATCACCATGGTCGACGGCGAGCAGCGGGAGCTGGCGCGGTGGACGCGGTGGGTGGACACCGCGGGTCTGCCGAAGGCCAACCAGCGGCCCTTCTCGATCGTGCTCGAGGACGTCGACTACGAGGAGGGGTACGGCTTCTACGTCGAGGTCCGTCCCGCCGTGCCGGCAGCCGAGCGCGGCGCCTACCGGGAGTACGACGGTCTGTAGGCGAGACGGGGCCGCGGGGCGGGGCTCGCCGGGCGACTCCCTAGACGCCGCCGGCCGTTCTCCGTAACCTGCCGTGATGACGGTCTCACCCGAAACGCGGGCCGACGCCGCGCGCCTCGACGCCTCGGCGCTCGTCGCCAAGCTCGAGGCCCAGGTCTCCGTCGTCCTGCGCGGCAAGCCCGAGGCAGTACGGCTGGCCGTGGTGAGCCTGCTGTCCGGCGGCCACGTGCTGATCGAGGACGTCCCCGGAGTGGGGAAGACCACCCTCGCGCAGGCCCTGGCGCGCTCCTCGGGGCTCGCCTTCAAGCGCATCCAGTTCACGAGCGATCTGCTGCCCTCCGACGTGCTCGGGGTGTCGATCTACCGCCAGGAGCTGCAGAGGTTCGAGTACGTGCCGGGCCCGATCTTCGCCAACGTGATCGTCGCCGACGAGATCAACCGCGCGAGCCCGAAGACCCAGTCGGCGCTGCTCGAGGCCATGAGCGAGGGGCAGGTGTCGATCGACGGCAAGCGCTACGCGCTGCCCCGGCCGTTCTTCGTGCTGGCGACGCAGAACCCGATGGAGTACGTGGGTACGTTCCCGCTGCCCGAGTCGCAGCTCGACCGCTTCGCCATGTCGCTCGAGCTCGGCTACCCGCCGCGCGCCGAGGAGCGCGGGCTCCTGCTGTCCGGCGGGGTCGACCGGGCCCTCGCGGAGCTCCAGCCCGTCCTCGGCCGCTCCGAGCTCGCCGGCCTGCAGGAGATGGCGGGCCGGGTGCAGGTGGCGGAGAAGCTGGTCGACTACATGCTGGCGCTCGCCGAGACCTCGCGCTCGAAAGGGGAGTTCGCCCTCGGGATCTCCACCCGCGGGGTCCAGAGCTGGTACCGGGCGACCCAGGCCCTCGCGCTGACCGAGGGCCGGACCTTCGCCCTCCCGGACGACGTGCAGCGGCTCGCCGAGGCGGTGCTGTCGCACCGCGTGATCTTGAAGAGCGGCGACGGGGCCCTGCCGGCGGCGCGGGCCGCGATCGGCCGCCTCATCGCCTCGACCCCGGTGCCGGTGTAGGCGCCGAGAGTGGCCCGGAAGACGATCGTCGAGGGCATCCGCATCACGCGGATCGGGCTCGTCTACATCGTTCTCGCCCTCGTCGTCGGCGTCGCCGCGGCGAACACCGGCAACAACGCCCTGTACATCGTCGAGGCGCTGCTGCTGGCGGTGCTCGTGCTGTCCGGACTGGCCTCGCGGCGCAACGTGGCGCGGCTCGACGTCGACCTGGAGCTGCCGGACGACGCTCACGCCAACGAGCCATTCGTGGCTCGCCTGCGGCTCCGCAATCGCGATCGCTGGACGGCCCGGCGACTGATCGTCGTCGAGGGCATCGCCGAGGGCGAGCCGGTGCTCGTCCCCTACCTGGGCCGGCGGGCGGAAGAGAGCGGCGAGCTCAAGGCGATGATCAAGCGCCGCGGCGTCTTCGAGGTGCCGTTCGTGCATCTCTCCTCGGTCTTTCCGTTCGGCTTCTTCCGCAAGGGCCTGCGGGTCCGGCAGGACGCGGCGATGACGGTCTTCCCGGAGATCTTCCCGGCGGGTCCGGACGTGGCGGGGCGCGCGGCGCGGATCGGCGACCGAGCCGCGAGGCACCGCGGCCGCGGCCACGAGCTGTTCAACCTCAGGCGCTACCAGGCGGGCGACGAGCGCCGCGGCATCCACTGGAAGCAGACCGCGCGCACGGGCGACCTCATCTTCATGGAGCGCGAGGCCGAGAGCGGGCGGCGGCTGACGATCGTGCTCGACAACGCGGTCGGCGAGCTCTCCGGCGAGGCCGAGCTGCAGCGCTTCGAGACCCTCGTGAGCGAGGCGGCCACGGCCGCCCACGAGGCGCTGCGCCAGGGCTACGAGGTGGAGCTCAGGACCCGCGACGCGCGGATCCCGCTCGCCGCCGGGGCCACCCAGCGCTACCGGATCATGTGCGAGCTGGCGCGCGTGGCGCCGCGCCCGCGGACCCGCGAGCCCCTCGAGCCGGCGGCGTCGCAGGCGCCGGAGCTGCGGCTGGCCATGAACCGGCCGCTGCGGACCGCGGGAGCGGCGGGGTGACCTTCGGCCGCGACAAGCGGCTGCTCCTGGGCGCGCTGGCGCTGCTGGCGCCGCTGCCGCTGCCCTTCAACGAGGTGGTGGGCTGGCCCGCGCTGCTCGTCTTCTGGCTGGCGGCGGCGCTGTTCATGCGCCGCGCCGCCCGCGACGTCGGCGGCTGGCTTCCGAACTGGGCGATGAACCTGCTCGCCCTCGCCTACCTGCCGGTCCTCGTCGTGGACGCCACCTCGCTGTGGCGCGGCCGCATCCTCCAGCCCGTCATCCACCTGCTGCTCTTCGCGTTGGCGGTCAAGCTCTTCTCCATGCGCCGCGAGAAGGACAAGTGGCACGTCCTGCTCGTCGTCTTCTTCCTGTTCCTCGCGGCGACCGGGACCAGCGTCCATCCCGCGGTCGTGCCGTTCATTCTCGCCTTCCTCGCCGGCGCGCTCCTCGTGCTCGCCCGTTTCGCCAGCTTCGAGATGCTCGACCGCCATCCCCATCGCTTTCCGCGGCTCGACCGGGTGCCGCTCTCCGGCTTCGTCGCCGGCGGCGTCGTCTTCGCCGTCGTCGCGGCGATCCCGCTCTTCGCGCTCCTGCCGCGCCTGCGCTCGCCCTACGTCGTGGGCCCGGGCGGCGGGCGCGGAACGCTGACCCAGGTGGCCGGTTTCCAGGACGTCATGCGCCTCGACGGCATCGGGCGGGTGCGGGGCAGCCGCCAGGTCGTGGCGCGCCTGAGCTACGAGACTCCGCCGCCCGGGGGTCACGAGACGCGGCTCAAGGTCATGACCTACGATCGCTTCGCGAACGACGAGTGGAGCCGCCGGCAGCGCCGCCTGCGCGGCCACGAGGTGCGCCTAGTCTCGATGCAGCCCGACGGCTACTACCCACTCGGCGTCGGTCCCGTGGACTCGTGGATGGGAGTGTGGATGCAGCCCTTCGGCGGCGACGGCCTGGCGGTCCCGGTCGACGGCGTCGAGCTCGATCTCGTCCCGTCGGCGGTCGAGGGCTTCGTCACCGGAGCGACCGGCGCCGGCGTGCTGCTCGACGACGGCGGGGTCGTCAAGCTGCCTTTCGTCCGCTCGGGGATGGTGCGTTACCGCGTCGGGCTGACCCGGGATCGGGGAGTTGCGAGGTCGCCGCTCGTGAGCGCTCGCTCCGAGCCCGATCCCGACCCCGGCGACATTTCGCCGCGGATCGCGGAGCTCGCCAGCGCGGTGATGGGGGAGGGCTCCGACCTCGAGCGGGCGCGGCGCGCGGAAGCCCATCTGGCGAGCGCCTTCGAGTACACCACCGACCTCATCGGCACTCCCGAGGGCCAGCGGCTCGAGACGTTTCTCTTCGCCAGCCGGCGCGGCCACTGCGAGCTCTTCGCCTCGTCGATGGTCCTGATGCTGCGCTCGCAGGGCATCGCGGCGCGGCTCGCCACCGGCTTTCTGGGCGCGGACTACAATCCGATCGAGGGCTACTACATCGTGCGCGAAAGCAACGCCCACGCCTGGGTGGAGGCGCGGATGGCGGACGGGGCCTGGCTCGTCTTCGACCCCACGCCGCCCGATGGCCGGCCGGTGGCCGGCGAGAGCGGGCTGTCGCAGCTGGCAGCGCAGCTCTACGACTATCTCGTCTTCCGCTGGGACCGCTACGTCCTGACCTACGGCCTCGCCGACCAGATCGACGTCGTGGCCTCGCTGCGCGGCGTCTGGCAGACGATCGCGGCGTGGTTCACGAGGGACGAGGCCGCGCCCGTGCCGCCGGCCGCGCCCGCGGCCCCCCGGACTCCCGTGGCGGCGGCGCCCGCGACCGCGGACGAGACCGGGCCGGCCGCCTGGTGGCCGCTGGCCCTCGCCCTGGCGGCGGCCAGCGCCGCGTTCGTCTGGTGGGAGCGGCGGCGGTTCGACGCCACCCGGGCCTACGTGCGCCTGCGCGAGCGGCTGCGGCCGGACTTCGGCAGGAAGCTCGAGTCCGTGCCGCCGCTCGCCGTCGCCGACCGCTTCGCCGAGCGGTTTCCCCGCACCGCCGGGCCGGCGCGCGAGCTGGTCGATCTCTACGTGGGCGAGAGCTTCGACGGCCGCCGGCTCACGGCCGACGAGCTGCGCCACGCCCGCCGCCTGCTGCGCCGCGCGCTGCGCCGGCGCGCAGCCTAGGGGGCCGGATGCGGATCGGCGTCAGCGCGCTGGCCATGCGGGGCTCCGCGGAGGATCTGGACTCGGGAGTCGCGCGCTACTGCGCGGCCCTCGTCGACGCCTGGATCGTCGACGCCGGCGGCCACGAGCTCGTCGTCTGGACGGCGCCGGATTTCGAGCTCCCCCAGCGTTGGCGGGGGTGTCCCACGGTCCGCTTCGAGCGCGCCGCGGGCGCCTGGGCACGCTACAAGACGCTCTGGGAGTGGTTCTCGGCGGCGGCGGCGGCCCGGTCCCGCGGCTGCGAGGTCTGGTTCTCGACCGCCCACGCGGTGCCGCTGCGACCCGTTGTGCCGACCGTGCTCTCGATCCAGGACCTCTTCACCTTCACCCACCCCGAGCTCTACACCCGCAAGCACCGGCTGGTGATCGGTCTCGCGCTGGCGCGCGCGATTCGGAGCGCCGACGGGCTGGTGGCGATCAGCGAGCACACCCGGGGCCAGCTCGCGGAGCGCTTCGGCGTCGCACGCGAGCGCGTGGCGGTGACGCCGCTCGGGCTCGGGCACCGGGTCGAGCCGGTGGCGGCAAGCGAGGTGCCGGCCTCAGCGCTGGCGGCGCTGGGCGTGGGCGGCGAGCGCTTCCTGCTGACCGTGAGCACGGTCGAGCCGCGCAAGAACCTGCCGCGCCTGTGCGAGGCGTTCGCCCGCCTGGCGGCCGAGCCCCGATGGGCCGACCTGCGGCTCGTCGTGGCCGGCAGCCCGGGCTGGAAGACGGCGGCGAGCTACCGCCGGCCGCGCGAGCTCGGGATCGAGGACCGGGTGGACTTCCTCGGCTACGTGCCGGACGCGGAGCTGGCGGCGCTCTATGCCCGCTGCGAGGCGTTCGTCCTGCCGTCGATCGTCGAGGGGTTCGGTCTGCCGCTGCTCGAGGCGATGGCGTTCGGCGCCCCGGTGGCCTGCAGCGGCGGCGGGGCTCTGCCGGAGGTCGGCGGCGACGTGCCGGTCTATTTCGATCCCCTCGACGTCGGCGACATGACGCGCGCGCTCGCCGAGCTTCTCGGCGCCGGCGCCGCCCGCGCGGAGCGGGCGGCCCGCGGGCGGGCGCGTGCCGCGCGGTTCACGTGGGCCGACGCCGCGGCCCGCACCCTGGCCGCCGTCGTCGCGGCGGGAAGCGCCGCGGCCCCGCGGCCCGGCGAGCGCGGCCCGATGCGCCAGGCCCGATGAGCCAGACGCGATGAGCGAGGCGCGATCAGCCAGGCGCGATGAGGCCGGCCCGATGAGGATCGCCCAGGTCGTCGCCGACGGCCGCCCGGGCGGCGGGACGGTGATGGTGCTCTCCCTCGTGGAGCATCTCGTGGCGCGGGGGGCGGAGGTCTGCCTCGCCACGGACGCCGGCTCGTACGCGGCGGACCGCGGCCGCGCCCTCGGGGCCGCGGTCGCGGAGCTGCCGTTCTTCTCCCTCGGCCGCGCCTCGCGGCGGCTGGCGGCAGCCCTCGACGGCTTCCGGCCGGGAGTGGTCCACGCCCACGGCAGCCGGGCGGGCTTCCACCTCGTCCCCTGGAGCCGGCGCCGTCCGTCCGTTGCGACCCACTACACCGTGCACGGCTACCACTTCCAGCACCGCTCCCTGCCGCGGCTGCTGGCCGGCCGCTGGGCCGAGCGGCGGACGGGGCGCCGCCTGCGCTCCGTGATCCACGTCTGCGATCACGACTGCAAGCTGGCGCAGAGCTGGCGCTTGATCCCGCCGGCGGCGGCCTGCCGGGTCATCTACAACGGCGTCGACGTCGACGCGCTCCCGGCCGCCGCGCCGGCCGGGCCGCCGCGGGCCGTCTTCATCGGCCGCCTCGTGCCGCAGAAGGACCCGGAGCTCGCGGCGGCGATCGCCCGCCGCCTGGCGGCGGCCGGGGTCCCCGTGACCCTCGTCGGCGGCGGCGCTGGGGAGCCCCGCGTGCGCCGCCGCCTGGCGGCCGAGATCGCCGCCGGCCGGGTCGCGATGACCGGGGAGGTGGATCGCGAGCGGGCGCTGGCCGAGCTCGCGGGCGCCGCCGTCCTCGTGCTGCCGTCGCGCTGGGAGGGTCTGCCGGTCGTGGTGCTCGAGGCGCTGGCCGTCGGCGTGCCGGTGGTCGCGGCGGCGGTGGGGGGAGTTCCCGAGGCGCTGGCCGGCGGCGCCGCGGGGGTGCTGCTGGCGGAGCGCGACCCGGAGCGCTTCGCGGCGGAGGTCCAGGCGCTGCTGGCCGATGGCGATCGCCGCCGCCGGCTCGTGGCCGCGGGCCGCGCTCTCGCGGCCGAGCGCTTCCGGCTGGCCGACTGCCTCGAGCGCTACGCGGACCTCTACTGCCGGGGCGACGGCGGCCGCCGGTAGACCGCCGGTAGGCCGCGGGGAGGCCGCCCGGTCACCAGTGCGCTAGTACGCGTTGTGCCGGAGGCCGTGCAGCAGGGTCATCCAGAGGATCTTGAGGTCGAGCTTCAGGGACCAGTTCTCGATGTAGTAGAGATCGTACTGGAGCCGCTTCTTGATCGACGTGTTGCCGCGCCAGCCGTGGACCTGGGCCCAGCCGGTGATGCCGGACTTGACCTTGTGGCGCAGCATGTACAGCGGCAGCTTCTCCTTGAACTCGTGGACGAAGGCCGGGCGCTCGGGGCGTGGGCCGACGATCGACATGTGGCCGCGGAAGACGTTCCACAGCTGGGGCAGCTCGTCGAGGGACCAGCGGCGCAGGAAGGCGCCGACGCGGGTGCGGCGGGGGTCGTCCTTGATGGCCCACACCGGGCCGGTCGAGGACTCGGCGCCGACCCGCATGGAGCGCAGCTTGAGGATCTGGAAGGGGCGCCCGTCGAGGCCCATGCGCTCCTGATGGTAGAAGATCGGACCGCGGTCCTCGATCCAGATCAAGAGGGCGACGAGCGGGAAGAAGGGCAGGGCGACCGCCATCATCGCTGTCGCGACGGCCAGGTCGAGCCCTCTCTTGACGAGCGTCCCCCAGCCCTGCAGCGGAACCTGGGAGAGGTTGATCACCGGCGTGCCGTCGAGGTCCTCGACCTTGGCCTGCAGGGTGGCGTACTGCAGCACGTCGGGCACGATCCGCACTTCGACGCATTCGCGGCCGACGACCCGCAGGACGCGCAGGGTCTTGCGGTGGGCCTCGAGGGGCAACGCGATGAAGACCTGGTCGATCCTCTGCTCCTGGAGCAGCGCGTCCACGGCGTCGAGGGTGCCGAGGACGGCGACGCCCTCGAAGCTGTGGTCCGCCTTGCCGGGATCGTCGTCCAGGAAGCCGACGACCTGGAACCCGAACTCGCGGTTGCGGATCAGCTTGCGGGCCACCTCCCTGCCCAGCGTCCCGGCGCCCACGATGAGAATCCGCTGCAGGTTGTGCCCCGAGAGCCGGAAGCGCCGCAGGACCAGGCGGATCGAGTTGCGGGCGGCGATGCCGAACACCGCGTTGAGGCCGGCAAGCAGCGCGAGGAAGCCGCGGCTGTAGCCGAAGATCGCGTACGGCACGCCTTCCTTGGCGACGGGCCGCATCCACACGACCGCGAACGAGAGCAGGAGCGAGGCGAGGATGATCGCCACGATGAGATTGATGGCCTCGTCCGAGCGGCTGCGGCCGCGCTGGACCTGATAGAGGCCGTGGAAGTAGTACACGACCGGCCACAAGACGAGGATGACCGGCAGCAGCGCCAGGTAGCGCTCGTACTCGGGCCGGCCGGCGACGGCGAAGATGCCGGTCTCGAACCGCAGGTACCAGGCCGCGAAGAAGGCTCCCGCGGTCGCGACGAGATCGCCGCAGAGGTAGATGATCGAGGTGATCTTGTGGCGTTGACGAATCACGAGGTGAGCCCGTACGCCTCTGGGAGGAGCTGTCGAAACTGGTGCCGAAAGCGGTGTGTCGAGAAGCCCTCGGCATGCGCTCTCAAGTCCAAAGGATTGAATCTCATGTTCCGCAGTTTGTCAATCGCCGCGGCGGTCGCCGCCACGTCGCCCGCCTCGCCGTAGAGGACCCCGTGGCGTCCGTCGGCGACGATGTCGGTGACCCCGCCGCGGCCCAGGGCGGCCACCGGACAGCCGCAGGCCAGCGCCTCGACCGCCGAGATTCCGAAATCCTCGACGCCGGGCTGGACGAAGCACAGGGCTCGGCGGTAGAGGTCCCGCAGGCGGACGGCGCCGACCCGGCCCAGGAAGCGCACGCCGCCGCCGCCGGCGCCGCGCGCCAGCCGCGCCCGCTCGGGGCCGGTGCCGACCACCCTGAGCTCGAGGCCGAGCCGGCCGCACGCCGCCATCGCGACGTCGATCCTCTTGTAGGGCGCCAGCGCGGAGACGGCGAGGCAGAACTCCTCGCGCCGGACGCTCGGGTCGGGGCGGAAGAAGTCGGTGTCGACGGGCGGATGGAGCACCTCCGCGGCACGGCCGTAGTAACGGCGGATGCGGTCGGCCACGAAGGTCGAGTTGGCGACGTAGCGGTCGACGCGATCGACGGTCGCCACGTCCCAGCGCCGCAGGCGGGCGAGAAGCAGGCGCCGCAGGGCCGCCAGCGGGCCGCCGCCGGGCGGGAAATAGGCGTCCTGCTGGTCCCAGACGTAGCGCATCGGCGTGTGGCAGTAGCAGACGTGGAGCGAGCCGGGGGGCTTGCGCACCCCCTTGGCGACGGCGTGGCTGGTGCCGAGGACGAAGCGGCAGGGCGGCAGCCGCAGGGACTCGATCGCCCGCGGATAGAGCGGCAGGTAGTAGCGGTACCGCGACCGCAGGAGGGGGGCGCGCTGGAGAAACGAGGTGCGGATCGGGTGCGACTCCAGGGCGGCGCTCACGGTGCCCGGGAAGTGGAAGAGAGTGTGGATCGGGGCTTGCGGATGATCGCTGGCGATCTGCTCGAGCACCTTCTCCCCGCCCCGCATGCCGGTGAGCCAGTCGTGGACGAGGACCGTGGGAATCGGCTCGCCGTTCAAGAAGCTGGCTCGCGGCGGTTCAGAAGCCGGGATCGCGCTCCACCGTTGGACAACGCCGCCTCGTAGACCTCGAGGGTCTGCTCGGCGACGCGGCTCCAGCGAAAGCCGGCGGCGCGGCGGAGTCCGTCGGCCGCGAGGCTCGCGGCCAGGACGCGGTCGTTCAAGCACCAGCCGATCGCGCCCGCCAGGCTGTCCACGCTCGAAGGCTCGACGAGCTTGGCAGCGTTCTCGGCGACCTCGCGCAGGGCCGCGTTGCGGGAGGTGACCACCGGCACGCCGCAGGCCATGGCTTCGACCACCGGCAGGGCGAGGCCCTCGTAGAGGGTCGGGTAGAGAAAGAGGCGGGCGCCGCGCAGGAGCGCCGGCAGGTGGACCTCGGCGTCGGCGTCGAGCCAGTGGACGCGGCTGGCGAGATCGAGACGGGCGAGCAGGTGCGCGAAGCGCGCGCCGCCGATCTCGCGGTCGCCGATGCCGACGAGATGAGGTTGCGCGTCGCCGCCGCGAGTGGCCGCGGCGAAGGCCGAGAGGACGCACTCCTCGTTCTTGTGGGGCCGCGGGTCGCCGCGGAACAAGACGTAGTCGCCCGGGAGCCCGAGCTCCTCGCGAATCCGGTGGTCGTCGCCGTCGTCGTCCGGACCGTAAGCGTCGTCGATGCCGGGGTAGACGCTGGCGATCTTGCGCGGGCGCAGATCGAAGTAGTCGACGAGGTCCTCCTTCGTGCTCTCCGACGCGGCGATGATCCGGTGGCTGCGCGACAGTGTGGCGCGGATCTGGGCCGGGGCGACGTACTTCGAGAGCCTTCCCGGCATGAAGTCGGGATAGAACAGGTCGACGATGTCGTAGACCGTCGTGACCGTGCGGCTGGGCACCCAGATCGGCAGGGTGTAGTGGGTGGCGTGGTAGAGGTCCAGGCGCTGCTCGTACTGGCGCCAGGAAAGAGCGACGCGCTCGCGCAGCGAAAAGACCGGAGAGCGCTCGGTCACCATGGCGAAGCGCTCGGGCAGGCCCTCGAGCTCGCCGTCGTAGCGACCGCCGACGAACAGGACGTAGGTGTTGTCCTCGTCGATCTGGGCCAGGCCGCGAACGAGATTCCGGATGTAGGCCCCGGGTCCCGGGTCCTGGAGCTGGCGTGCATCGATGCCGATTCTGTAGGGCAAGGCTCTGGGCTCCGCGCCGGCCGAGTCTACCCGGAACGGCTCGCGTTCAGGACCTCCGCGAAGACCCTCTCCAGCGCTTCGGTCGAGCGCTCCCAGCTGAAGCGCTCGACCCGCGCCCGGGCTTCCGCTCCGAGCTCGGCGCGCAGGGCCGGGTCGGCGACGAGCTTGACGAGGGCGGCCGCGAGGTCTCTCGTGTTGCGCGGATTGACCTGGATCCCGGCGTCGCCGACCACCTCCGGCAGGCTCGATCGATCGGAGGTGACGACGGCGATCCCGCAGGCCATGGCCTCGGCGACCGGCAGTCCGAACCCCTCGTAGAGGGAGGGGTAGGCGAAGGCCAGGGCCCCCTGCAGGGCCTCGAGAAGCCGCGGCCGGGGCAGGCGGCCGAGGTAGCGCACGCCGGGAGCGCGGCGCAGCCGCCGCCGCAGGCCGGCGCTGCCCCAGCCGGCGGCGCCGGCAATCAGCAGCGGTGGCGCCGCCGGCAGCCGCTCCCGAGCCAGCTCCCAGGCGTCGAGCAGGCCGGTCACGTTCTTGCGGGGCTCGAGCGTCCCGACGAAGAGGACGTAGCCGTCGGGGGCGTCGAAGCTGTCGCGGATCGTCTGGATGGCGGCCGCCGGGGCGGGCACGAACCGGGGATCGACGCCGTTCGCGATGACGGTGACGCGGCCCGCGCAGGTCGGGAAGCGGCGCCCGAGATCCCCGGCCGTCGCCTGCGAGACGGCGACGATGCGCGCCGCGCTGCGCAGGGTGGCGGGCAGCTGGCGCCGGAACGTGAAGCGGTTGCGCAAGGAGTGCCAGTAGGGAAAGAACAGCGGGGTCAGGTCGTGGATCGTGACGACGGCGGGAACGGGCACCTCCTGCGGCAGCGTGCCGAGGGGGGACCACAGGAGGTCGAAGTCGCCCCGTCGGAGGCGTGCCGGCAGCGTGCGCTGCTGCCACCAGTAGCCGAACGGCGCGCTGCGGACCTCGAACTGCACGCCGGCCGCGGCCAGCGGTCCCGCATCGCGCGCGGCGCGGTGGCTCAGGGCCGTAATGCGCACGTTGCCGCGGGCCGCCAGCCGTTCGAGGACGGCGCGGGTGTAGTAGCCGACGCCCGCGGGAGCGTCGACCAGAGCGCGGGCGTCGACGGCGACCCGCGGCCCGCCGCTCACGAACCCCTCCCCGCGGCCCGGCGCCAGGTGGCGGCCGTGAGCTCGGCCGTCCGGCGCCAGCTCAGGGCCTCGACGTTGCGCCGGCCGCGCCGGACCAGCTCGGCGCGGGCCGCGGGATCGGCGAGGAGCGCGGCCACCGCGGCGGCGAAGCCGGCGGCGTCGTCGGGCGGTGCGTAGACGGCGCCGTCGCCCGCCACCTCGCGCAGGACGGGCAGGTCGCTTGCGACGAGCGGCGCGCCGGCGAGCTGGGCCTCGACGGCCGGCAGGCCGAAGCCTTCGTAGCGGGTCGGGAAGACGACCAGCGTCGCGGCCCGGTAGAGCGCGGCGAGCTCGCCCTCCGCGACGTAGCCGAGGTGGAGGACGCGGCCGCGCGCGGTCGCCGCGGCCACCGCCCTCGCGAGCTCTTCGGTCTTCCAGCCGTACTTGCCGCACAGCACGAGGCGCGGCACCTCGCCGCCCATCTCGTGCAGCCGGTCCCACACGGCCAGCAGGAAGAGGATGTTCTTGCGGGGCTCGAGGGTGCCCACGTGCAGGGCGAAGGGCGGGCTCACGCCGGACGGGAGCCGGGAGGACGCGACGCCGGCCAGCTGCCCCGGTCCGTGGTGGATGACGTCGATCTTGGCGGCCGGCGCGTAGCCGAGCTCGACCAGCTCGTCGCGCACGGCGCCGCTGACGGAGATGAGGCGGCGGGCGCGGTGCGTGGAGCGCTTGAGATGCCTCCCCAGCGCCCGCCGCGTCTCCTCCTGGAGCGTCTCCGGGACCCGATGCAGTCCCAGATCGTGGACGGTGGCGACCCGCCGGCCGCGGGCGAGCAGGAAGCGGCGGGGCAGGAGGAAGTTGGGCGCGAACAGCACGCGGTTGCCGTCGAGAGCGATGAGGATGGGCGAGATGCCTCGGATCCAGGTCATGAGCCGGCCGGGCGAGACGAGCAGATCGTGCGGCACGTCGAGGACGACGCGCTCGACGGCGCGGCCGGCGGGCAGGGCGACGACGGGCTCGGGCACGTCGGGGCCGCCGTGCAGGACGGGACCGTAGAGGCGGATCGCCAGCCCCGGCTCGTCGGCGAGCTCCCGGAGGACCCGGTAGAGGTACCAGCCGACCCCGGTGAGCGGATCCCACAGCGGGGTGGCGTCGACCGCCACCGTGAGGCCGGTCCGCCGGCGCCGCGCCGCCACCTGGGCCGCGACGTCCCGGATCCAGCCCGCCGTCGCTCCCAGCCGTCCGGCACGGCCGCGGATCCGGCCCGCGTAGTGCCGCGCCCGGGCCCCCGCCCGGTGCCAGGTCCGCGCCGTCCGGGGGAGCCTCTTGGCGAGCGCCCGCCCGACGCGCCGGCTCGCCGTCCAGGGCCGCCCGGTCGCGGGGTCGACGAACGGATCCTGCGGCGGCTCGGGCATGCAGCGGGGGACGGAATCGGCGAACGGGTAAGGTATCGCGGATGCGCGGTGTCCGAAACGGAGTGCTCGCCTTGGCGCTGATTGTACTCGCCGCGGCCTACCTCGCCTACTGGTACGTGCCCCGCGAGCGACCTGGGGCGCCGGCGGCGGGATCGCTGGTCGCGGGCCTGCTCCAGAGCTCCGATCTGCCGCTGCGCGCCTGGGTGGCGCATCCCCACCAGAACCTGGCGTTTCTCGTGCTCTCGGGCAGCGGCGAGAACTGGAGACGCGGCCTGGCCGCCCTCATCGCGGTGCCCGAGATCGATCTTCCCGGCTTCGGCCCGTTCCCCTTGCCGCCGGCCCACGGCATGGCCGTGGCCAGCGACGAGGCCGGCGAGCGCCTCGTCGCCGCGGCGAGCGTCTACCCGACGATCGCCGTGCTGGCCCGCCTCGCCGGCCGCCTGGCCGGCAACCCGTGGCTGGCGGGCGGCGAGGTGGAGCACGGCAAGCGGCGATTCGAGGTGCGCTGGGCGGGCCGCGTGTGGATGCTGCGGACGCCGGGCGAGGAGTGGCCGCGAGCCCTCACCGGCGCTTCGCCCGTGGCCGCGCTGGTCCGTCTGGCCGTCGATCGCCCGCTCGGCCCCCTGCCGGCGGGCAGCTACCGGCTCGTCCGCAGCGGAGCCCACCTCGATCTGGTGTCGGCGGGCGTCGAGGGAACGGACGCCGTGCGGCCCGCTCGGGGCGTGCTGATGATGGCCGAGGGCGCCCCGCCGGGGCCGCGCGCCACGGCCGTTCTCGGCCCCGGCCAGGGCAGCCTGCGCGGGCTGCCGTCGGCGGTGACCTTCGCGCGGCAGGGCACGATGCCGCCGGCCCTGCCGTTCGCGCGCCTGTACCGCGTCCTCGGCGTGGAGCGCCGGCGCGCGACGGTGGAAGGCTGGCAGCTCGTCGCTTCCGACCGCCTCGCCCTGAGCCGCGGTCGCGAGCTGCTCCCGGCGGTGCGGACCGCGGCGCTCGGTCGCGAGCACGAGGTCTCCTATTCGGCGGACCTCGACGTCGTGCGCGCCGTCTCCGCCGAGCTCGAGGCGCGCCTCGCGGGCCTGCCGCTGCCGGACTTCGAGGAGCTGCGCCGGTGGCGCGGCGCCGCGCGGCTGCTGGCGGAGCTCGGCTCCTACGACGCCTGGTCGCTCGAGGTCGCCGCGGGCGGCGCCGAAGCGCGCGCTCGGTTGTGGCACGCCGATTGACAGGGATTGCCGGATTGACTAACGTTGCCCGCCGGGTTTGCCGGGCCTGCTGGCAGGAACGAGGGGCTTGGGCATGCGAATTCGACTGGACAAGGTCGGTGACGAGCCGTTCCGCTGGAGCGAGAAGGAAACGATCGCCGTCGAGTCGATGGAGCGCCCGGATCTCCTGGGGCTGACGGAGGTCGAGTGGTCGGGTTCCGTGGCCAAGGCGCCGCCCGGCTACAGGCTTCTGGCGACGCTGCGGTACGGCCAGACGCTGGCTTGCGGGAGATGCTTGAAGCCCTGCGAGAGCAGGGTGGAGAGCGAGATCGATCTCGTCGTGATGGTCAACCCCCCGCCGCCGATGGCGGGCGAGGTTCGACTCGAGGAGTCGGACCTGGGGGTCCTGGCCCTGGCGAGCGAGGAGCTGGACACCGATCCCGTCTTGAGAGAGCAGATCGACCTGAACATCCCGATGAGCGAGCTCTGCCGGCCGGACTGCGCCGGCCTGTGCCCGCGCTGCGGCGCGGACCGCAACGAGACGCCCGATTGCTGCGCGGAGCAGAGTGTCGATCCGCGCTGGCGCGCGCTCGCGGACCTCAAACCAAGCTGATGCCGCCGGGCTCGACCGGCGAGCGATCCGGAAGGAAAGACGATGGCCAACCCCAAACGACGCACCTCGAAGGCCCGGCGCAATCGCCGGCGCTCTCATGACGCGCTGAACCGCCCCGCCGCGTCGACGTGCCCCCAGTGCGGCGACGCGAAGCTCCCTCACCGCGCCTGCCCGACCTGCGGGCACTACCACGGCCGCGAGGCCGTGCAGGTGGAAGACGCCCTCTAGCCGCCCCCGCCCGTCTTCGAGCGCCGGCGTCCTCTGGTAGGATCGGCGGCGAGCAGCCAACCGTCCCGTGCGCCGCGCCGGCTCCGAACGAGCCGGCGGCTTCCTGACTGCAAGCGACTTCGGCTTTCTGCCAGAGTTCGGCTTTCTGCAAGAGACTTCAGGTTTCCGCAAGAGACTCCAGCGGATGTTGATCGCCGTCGATGCCATGGGTGGTGACCACGCGCCGGAGGCCGTGGTCGCGGGCGCCGTCCGCGCCGCTCACGAGGACGGTACCGGCATCCTCCTCGTCGGCGACCGCGACCGCATCGCCAACGAGCTCGCGCGTCTCGAGCCCGCGGAGACGATCGAGGTCGTCCACGCGACCGAGGTCGTGGACATGGCCGAGCCGGCGGTCGCGCCGCTGCGGCGCAAGCGAGACTCGTCGATCCGGCTCTGCGGCGACCTCGTCCGCGCCGGGCGGGCGCAGGCGATGGTCACGGCCGGCAACACGGGCGCTGCCACGATCGTCGCCAAGGTGGTGGTCGGCACGATCAAGGGCGTGGATCGGCCGGCCCTGGCGGGGGTCTTCCCCAACCCCCGGGCCCGCACGGTGGTCCTCGACGTCGGAGCCAACGTCGACTCCAAGCCGCAGCAGCTGCGCGAGTTCGCCGTGATGGGTCATTTCTACGCCCAGGAGGTGATCCACACGCCCTCGCCGCGGGTCGGTCTGCTGTCGATCGGCGCGGAGGAGGGCAAGGGCGACGACGTCACCCGCCGGGTGTTCGAGGTGATGAAGACGACGGGTCTCAATTTCGTGGGCAACGTCGAAGGCAGCGACGTCTTCGGCGGCGAGGTCGACGTGATCGTCTGCGACGGCTTCGTCGGCAATGCCATTCTCAAGAGCGCCGAGTCGCTCGTCGAGTTCGTGGCCGCCACGCTGCGCACCGAGCTCGGCCGCAGCTGGCGGACGAGGATGGGCGCCGCGCTCGCCGCGCCGGCCTTCCGCGCCCTGCGGCGCCACATCGACTACACCGAGTACGGCGCCGCGCCCCTGCTCGGAGTCAACGGCGGGTGCTTCATCGCCCACGGGCGCTCGAACCCGAAGGCGGTGCAGAGCGCCATCCGCCGCGCCGTCGAGTTCTGCGAGGCCGACCTCGCGGGCAAGATCCGCGACAAGGTGGCAGAGCTTCACGCTCAGGAAGAGCTGTTGCTGCGGCCGCCGGGGCCTCGGGAGACCCGGGCCTCGTGAGAGCGCGAATCGTCGGGACGGGCATGGCCGTTCCCGAGAGGGTGGTGACCAACGCCGACCTCGAGAAGCTCGTCGACACGACCGACGAGTGGATCGTGACGCGGACGGGGATCCGGGAGCGCCGGATGGCGGCGCCGGACGAGGCGCTGACCGACTTCGCGCTCCCGGCCGCCGACCGGGCGCTCGAGATGGCCGGCGTTGCGGGCACCGACGTCGACCTCGTGATCTGCGCCACGGTCTCGCCGGACCGCATCTTCCCGGCGACGTCCTGCGCCGTCCAGGACCACATCGGAGCGCTCGACGCGCCGGCCTTCGATCTCTCGGCCGCTTGCACCGGCTTCATCTACGGCGTCGCCCTCGGCGCGCAGTTCATCGAGGCGGGCCGGGCGCGCAACGTCGTCGTCGTGGGCGGGGAGATGCTGACCAAGATCGTCGATTGGACCGATCGCGCGACTTGCGTCCTCTTCGGCGACGGCGCCGGGGCCGTCGTCCTGCAGGCGGCGGCCGAGGACGACCGCGGTGTCATGGGCTACGCCCTGCACGCCGACGGCTCGCTGGGCGACCTCATCGAGCGGCCCGGTGGCGGCAGCAGGGCGCCCATCTCCCACGAGATGATCGACGCCGGTCAGCACCACATCACGATGCGCGGCAACGAGACGTTCAAGAAGGCCGTGCGACGCCTGGCCGAAGTCAGCGAGGAAGCCCTCGCCGGGTGCGGGCTGGAGCCGCTGGACGTCGACTGGTTCATACCTCACCAGGCCAATCGCCGCATCATCGACGCCGTCGGCCAGCGCCTCGCCGTCCCGGAAGGGAGCACCTACGTCAACGTCGATCGCTACGGCAACACGTCGGCGGCCTCGGTGCCCATCGCGCTCGACGAGCTCAACCGGGCGGGCCGCATCCAGCCCGGGCAGACGGTCCTCATGACGGCCTTCGGCTCCGGTCTCACCTGGGCCTCCGCCGTGGTCAAGTGGTAGGAGGGACCTGACGATGCCGCGAGTCGCTTTCGTTTTCCCCGGCCAGGGATCCCAGGCGGTCGGCATGGGCCGGCCCTGGGTCGATGCCTTCGCGGGCGCCCGCGAGGTCTTCCGGGCCGCCGACGAGGCCCTCGGTCTCGAGCTTTCCACCCTGTGCTGGGAAGGTCCCGCGGCCGACCTCCAGCTGACGGCGAACACCCAGCCGGCGATCCTCACGGCTTCGCTGGCCGTGCACGCGGCGGTCGCCGAGCGCGGCCTCGAGCCGGTCCTGATGGCCGGTCACAGCCTGGGCGAGTACAGCGCGCTGGTGGCCGCCGGCGCGCTCGACTTCGCCGATGCGGTGCGGCTCGTGCGCCGGCGCGGTCAGCTGATGCAGGAGGCGGTGCCCGTGGGCGAGGGGGCGATGGCGGCCATCCTGGGCCTCGACGAGGAAGCCGTGCGCCGGATCACCGCCGAGGCGGCGGGCGACGAGGTCTGCGCCGTGGCCAACCTCAACTCTCCGGTCCAGACGGTGATCGCCGGCCACGCCGCGGCGGTAGAGCGCGCGATGGAGCTGGCGGGCGCGGCCGGCGCCCGCGGGGTGATTCCGCTCGCGGTGTCGGCGCCGTTTCATTCGCCCTTGATGGCGCCGGCCCGGGCGGGGCTCGAGCCCCGCCTGGCGGCGACCGACTTCCGCGACCCCGCCGTGCCCGTGGTGACCAACATCGACGCCCGGCCTGCCGCCTCGGCGGCCGCGGCCCGCGATGCCCTGGCGCGCCAGATCGACGGCCCCGTGCGCTGGGTGGAGTCGATCCGCTGGATGATCGACGAGGGCGGCGTCGACGCGTTCGTCGAGATCGGTCCCGGCGCGGTGCTCAGCGGCCTGATCCGACGCATCGAGCGCGGCGTGACGGCGATCAGCGTGGCAGTTCCGGACGACCTGGCGAAGCTGGCGGAGCTCGAAGCATGAGCCGCCCTGGCGGCAGGCCCGGAGCCGGGGGAGGGCGATGACGGCCGGTCTCTTCCGCCTGGACGGCCGCACCGCGCTGGTGACGGGAGCGTCGCGCGGGATCGGCGAGGCGATCGCGGCGCGGCTTGCCGCCCAGGGAGCCCGCGTGCTGCTGGCGGCGCGCAGCGTCGACAGGCTCGAGGCGGTCGCGGCGACGCTGCGCGCGGCCGGCGGCGAGGCGGCCGTGCTCGCCCTCGACCTCGGCGATCGCGAGGGGATCGAGCGGAGCCTCGGGGCGTTGCCGGACGGGTTCTCCGAGGTGGACATCCTCGTCAACAACGCCGGCATCACCCGCGACAACCTCCTGGCGCGGATGAAGCCGAGCGACTGGGACGGGGTCCTGGCCACCAACTTGACGGGCACCTACGTCGTCACGAAGGCGCTCATCCGGGGCATGATGCGGCGGCGGTGGGGGCGGATCCTGTCGATCTCCTCGGTGGTCGGCCTGATGGGCAATCCCGGCCAGGCGAACTACGCGGCCGCCAAGGCGGGCCTCATCGGCTTCTCGAAGTCGATCGCCCGCGAGCTCGCGAGCCGCAACATCACGGTGAACGTCATCGCGCCCGGGTACATCGCCACGGCGATGACCGAGAGCCTTCCCGCCACGGCCGCGGCCGAGCTGGCGGCCGCGATCCCCCTCGCGCGCCTGGGGTCGCCGGACGACGTGGCGGCGGCCGCAGTCTATCTGGCGTCCGAGGAGGCCGGCTACGTCACCGGGACGGTGCTCAACGTGTCCGGGGGCCTCTACATCTAGAGTGGGTTCCAGGGGCCGGTCCCCGAAGCGGAGCCGACCGCCGAGGCCGCGGCGCGCGCGCCTCGCGGCATGACAACCCACACCCGTTATGCTAGAAACCGGGCCGGACGACGTTCGGTGCCAACCCGAGGGAGGGACTCAAGTCATGTCTGTTGCCGATTCCGTCAAGAACATCATCCACGAGCAGCTCGGCGTGGAAGAGTCCGAAGCGACGCCGGAAGCCAGCTTCACCGAGGATCTGGGTGCCGACTCGCTCGACATCGTCGAGCTCGTGATGGCGTTCGAGGAGGAGTTCGAGATCGAGATTCCCGAAGAGGACGCCGAGAAGATCGCGACGGTCCAGGATGCGATCTCCTACATCGAGAAGAAGAAGGCCTGATCTCCGCCGCGCGCCGACCGAGCCGAAGGAGAGCTGATGACGAACCGCCGCCGCGTCGTGGTGACCGGCGTGGGCCTCGTATCCCCGCTGGGGATCGGTACCGAAGTCACCTGGCAGGCCCTGCTGGCGGGTGCGAGCGGGATCGGGCCGGTGACCCAGTTCGACGCCAGCGCCTACCCGAGCCGGATCGCCGGCGAGGTAGAGGACTTCGATCCCGGCCTCTACTACCCCGATCGCAAGGAGGTCAAGAAGGGCGACCGGTTCATCCACTTCGCGATGGCCGCCGCGCATTTCGCGATGACCGCGTCGGGGCTCGAGGTGACGGCGGCCAACGCGGCGCGGGTGGGAGTCATCATCGGCTCGGGCATCGGCGGCCTCCCCTCGATCGAGCGCACCCACGTGACGCTCCTCGAGCGCGGCCCGAGCCGCATCTCCCCGTTCTTCATTCCGGGTCTCATCGTCAACATGCCGGCCGGGCAGGTGTCGATCCGCTACGGCGCTCGCGGGCCGAACTCCGCTCCGGCCACGGCCTGCACGACGGGCGTGCACGCGATCGGCGACGCCTACCGGCAGATCCAGCACGGCGCGGCCGACGCGATGATCGCCGGCGGCTCCGAGGCGGTCATCTCGCCGCTGTGTCTGGGCGGCTTCGCCGCGATGAAGGCGCTGTCGCTGCGCAACGACGAGCCGACCCGGGCGTCGCGGCCCTGGGACCGCGACCGCGACGGCTTCGTCATCAGTGAAGGGGCCGGCATCCTGGTGCTCGAGGAGCTCGAGCAGGCGCGGGCCCGGGGCGCGGCCGTCCTCGCCGAGATCATCGGCTACGGCATGAGCGCCGACGCCTACCACATCTCGGCCCCGCACCCCGAGGGGCTCGGCGCCGCAGAGGTCATGCGCGCCGCGCTCGAGGACGCCGGCGTCGAGCCGGCGGAGGTCGGATACATCAACGCCCACGGCACCTCGACGCCGTTGGGCGACATTGGCGAGGTCCGCGCCATCAAGGAAGTCTTCGGCGACCACGCGTGGAAGCTCGCGGTCTCGTCGACGAAGTCGTCGACCGGCCACCTGCTCGGCGCCGCCGGCGGCCTCGAGGCCGGGTTCCTGGCCCTGGCGATCCGCGATCAGATGCTGCCGGCCACGATCAACCTCGACGCCCCCGGCGACGAGTGCGACCTCGACTTCGTGCCCAACGCGGCTCGTGCGGCCGACCTGCGGGTCGGCCTCACCAACTCGTTCGGCTTCGGCGGGACCAACGGGGCGCTCGTCATGCGCCGTTGGGACTAGCCCGTATCGAACGCCGGCCGATCGGCGCCGCGCCGACATCCGCCTCCGCGGAGCCTCACGGCCGGACCTCGCTCATGAGCGCCAGGAGGTTCTTGTCCGGATCGCGGAGGAAGGCCATCCACAGCTCGTGATCGGGTAGCTTCGCGACCAGGTGGGGCTTCGCTTCGAAGACGACGCCCCGCGCCGCCAACGTCTCGTGTGCCGCCTCCAGATCGCCGACCTTGTAGTAGATCACCGCACCGCAGCCCTCGGGCCGGGTCTCGGCGGAGGCGTCCAGCATCAACCGGACGCCAGCGCAGTCGAAGAAGCCCAGGCCCGGCGGCGCCTTGAAGAGAAACCGCATTCCGAGGGAATCGCGGTAGAACTCGATGGCCCGGTCGATGTCGCCGACCGGTACGGCAATCTGCCCGATCTGGCCCAGCTCCAAGCCGCGCGTCGAAGAGTCGCTCATGAGTTGCCTTTCTCCCGTGGTTTGGCTGCCGAGTCTACAGCGGGCGCCGGAGGGCCGCGGCCACGGGGACGGACGCTTCCCATGCGGGGCGGTTCTCGTCCGGCTCTAGCGTGAGGAGGCCCAGCGTGCCAGGAGGAAGAGCACGGCGGCGACGTACAAACTGCCGAAGATCGACTTGTTGTGGCGGGCGAGCCACTCGGGCAGGTAGATGTCGAAGTTGGCGCGCCGATCGGCGGTATGTCGGGCGGCGACGTCGGTCAACGGGCAGGTCATCCCGTTGAGCAGAAGAACCGCCACTTCCACGGCGACGATCGCCGCGAAGAGGGCGGCCGGGCGGAAGCGAGAGAGGGCGGTGAAGAGCGGGATCGACAGGATGCAGGCGACGAAGAAGGCCCAGATGACGGTGTGAACGACCTTCACCTTGCCAAGGGAATCCATGCGGTGGTCCTGCCGGTCTCGAGCCGGACGTCTACACGCGGCCTGCGAACCGCACCCGAGGCGTCGAAGCAGTCACTTCAGCTCGGAAAGACTTCGTCGAGGGGAACCTCGAGGCCGGGAAGAAGCGGCGTCGAGAGGCTGTCGCCGGCCGCCCGGCGCAGGCTGGCGACCCTCTCCAGGCCGCCCTGCGGCCGGCGGCGCAGCACGTCGATCGCGTCCGCTTCGGGGTCGACGATCCAGTACTCGCTCACCTCGAAGCGCTCGTAGAGCTTCTTCTTGATTCCGCGGTCGCGTCCCCGGGTGCCCGGAGACAGGATCTCCACCACGAGATCCGGCGCGCCGCGGAGGTTCGCCGCGGTCAGGAGCGAGCTGCGCTCGTGGCTCAAGTAGATAAGGTCGGGCTCGACGACGTCGAAGTCCGAGAAGAGCACGTCGAAGGGGGAGAGGAAGACCTCCCCCAGATCGTGCTCCCGGAGGAAGGCCTTGACGAAGAAGTGGAGGCTGCCCAGGACGAGCTGGTGACGGGCGGCCGGCGACGGGGTCACGTAGTGCTCCCCGTCGATGATCTCGTGCCGCCTGCCGTCGTCCGGCAGCTCGAGGAAGTCCTCGTAGGTGAGCTTGGTTCGGGTCGTGGGCTCGGCCATGGCTCGGCCCTCATTCTACAGAGGGACGGATTCGCGGGCCGGGATCTGGCGCCCCGCGCCGCGGAGCCCGCTCCTCCTACTCCGGCGGGGCTGCCGGCGGCCCTTGGACCTCGCCGTGGCCCGCGAGGTGGCGCTCGAAGAACTCCGTCATCCGCTCGTAGAAGTGGCGCGAGTCCGGCCCCCGGAAGCCGTGCTTCTGGCCGGGGTGGATCGCCTGCTCGAAGGGCTTGCCGGCGGCGATCAGCCGGGCCGACATCGCCAGGGTGTTCTGGGGGTGGACGTTGTCGTCGGCCGTGCCGTGGACGATGAGCAGGGGGTCCTCGAGCGCCGCGGCGGCCTCGAGCGCCGACGCCGTGGCGTAGCCCTCCGGGTTGTCCTCCGGGGTGTCCATGTAGCGCTCGGTCCAGATGGCGTCGTAGAACGTCCAGTCGGCCACCGGCGCCCCGGCCACCCCGGCCTTCCAGGTTCCGGGAGCGTGGGTCAGGGCGTAGAGCGTGTTGTAGCCGCCGCCCGACCAGCCCCACAGCCCGATGCGCTCCGCGTCCACCCAGGGCAGCGTCGAGAGGTACTCGACGCCGGCCAGCTGTGCGGCGACGTTGCCGGGGCCGAACGAGCGGTAGGCGCGATCCTCGCCGGCCTTGCCGAAGAAGGTCGACGCGAAGTTGTCGACGCTCGCCACCACGAAGCCGCGCTCGGCCATCATCTTGTGCCACAGGCCG